>QQTW01000593.1_pt1 | contig 23146 bp, 28 predicted proteins | sample 1904831 | NCBI WGS metagenome assembly QQTW01 (sample SAMN09435610, study PRJNA476489) | Subsurface metagenome, whole genome shotgun sequencing project. | reverse complement strand
ACCAATTCAATTCTTTCCTTGAAATAGGAACCTAGTAATATGAACAATTTGCAAATCCTCGAACTTCTTCCATACCAAGGCTTAGAACCCCGACAGTTTCTACGCCACTGCTTCGGTATAGCTGATCTCAGCGCCGAGCTTCTACTAGAAGAAGAAACTGATTCCCAATACCGCAAAAACTGCATTACCGCACTAAGTTGTATTTTTGATGTAGAAAGAGCAACAGTTCGTAGCTGGGGAACCGATCTCAATTTTGAAAGAATGCCCAACTACTGCAAGATTTGTCTTGCTTACATGCACGCGGTTGGAATCAAGCCAAATATAGTCGAAAGTATTCTTAATGGTAAGTACGTACCACCAAGAGTGGAAGCTCAAACTTTTCTAGAGAAAGTTCTTCTTGAAGGACTAACCGAACAGCAGAAAGTACAAGCCATCTCGCACAACGGGTTTTACATGACCTGTGTTAAAACCCTTACGCAAGTTTTGCACGTTGGCACTAGGTCAGCCCAAAAATGGGGTCAAGATATTACTTTCAATAAAATGCCTCGAATCCACAAACACACCTTGAGTTATGCACTCGCTGCTATTTCCAAAACCCAATCAACTGTTTGGAATAATCGTGCAGCATAACTCGATCGCAAATAAGCCCAAAACAAAGGCGATCGCCCCTTTCTTGACCGGAATAAGCGATCGCCTTCGATAAGACCCGTTATTTTAGGTCGCAAGACCATTATTTTAGGTTAAAAAACCATTATTTTAGGTCAAGTAATATGATTGCACAACTTCACAGTTTTGACACAACTAATTTCGACGAGCTAACAATAGCCCAGGCAGAATTTGATGAGTATATCTTGGATAAAAGTGAAGATATAGTCCCATCCAATCCCCTCAGTACGCTTTACGGAGCTACTACCAGGATTCTCCGCCATGCCTTTTGGCTTGCCAATCAAAAAACAGTCCTTGCAAAAAGTGAGTTCAAGAAACTCCTGAATTTGTTGGGATGGAAAGATGAGCAGAAAAAATATCTTAAAATCGCTCAGGCCTTCGCCAACTTCGAGCCGCACGAGTTAGCGCAAATCGAACCGCGCACAATCTTCCAGCTTGCCGAAAACCAAAAAAAATACGCGACTGTGATTTCGGGACTTGCTCAATTACCCCAAATTACCCAAGATGCAGTGCGTAAGCTCATCCAACAATGCCGCACCCCCAGACAGTCCAAGCAGGAGGAGAAGGCGAGTATTTGGCGGCGATCGCCCGACGGCAGCCGCTACTGTCAAATTCCACCCATTCACGAGCAAGAAACTGGTGTTACTCTCCAAGCGATGATGGATAGCGAAGGAATCAGTGCCCAGAGTATTGTTACAGAAGCGATCGCGCTGCGTTCTGCCTACATCGAAGGCAAGTTAATCCTCAATCCAGATTTTGCAGAAGTTGACATTACTCCAGAAACGCCAATCTTTGATGACGAGCAGGAGATAGAGACCAGTGAATCTAAAGTTCAGGTCGAGGAATTGGCAGACGACATCGACGACGATACAAATACCATCTCGCTAGAAATTAGAACCCAAAGAGCGATCGCTACTACCGAATCCCAAGCAGTACCCCGCTGGCAGTTGGGCTGGAACGTCGGCGATATGGTAGTGGCAAATCAAAAAAGCCAACATTTTCACGAGTGGTGCGGCGGCGAACAAGTTGAAATCAAGTCGGTTGCAGGTAAAGTCGGAACAATTCAATTTATCTGTGTTGTCCGTGCTGATGGTGAAGTTTACGATACTTTCGGCGGGTGGATTGAAGAAGTACTAACCCGCCAATTTAAGGTAGGCGATAAAGTTATTTGGACAAATTGCTATGCCCATTTAAATAGCTGGCAGCCGTTTTTAATTACAAACATTGAAGGAGATAAAGCGAAGCTCGATATTTATGAGCATCCTGTACCTTTGAATGAATTAGAGCTTTGTTGACCAAAGTAAAAACTGTCATTGAATATAAAGCTTAGAGAACCAAGAGTAATAACTTAATTAATTAGCTATTACGAGCTATAACCTAGCTGCTTTTAAGTACTTATTGCCGATGGGCATAAACCTATAACTGTTAGTAAATCAAGCATAGTTAACTGGCGATAAGAGCGATATAACCTCAACTACGTAGCTATTTAAACCACCGCAGTAGCTAATGCTTCGTCAATAAAAATTATCTCAAATACCCAAATGTATGGAAATAGGAGGCAACATTCCCTCCTACCCTTGCTGCTATCTTTTGATGTTGGAAAGTCCGTTGGGAAACGAAAGACATTCCGCTCAATTTTACTTAGGGTCATGCGCCAATCTCAAAAAAAGGTTTCAACAACATCTGAAAGGAACGGGTGCAGCTTTCACGCGGGCAGCAGTACAAAGGGGAATTAAGTTCGAGATTGTTCATATATGGAGAACATCTACCAAGCAAGAAGCACGGCAATTATAAATTCAACTTAAACGATATAAAAACCACGCTCGGTTATTAAGGAGAACAAAAAATGTCCATAATCAAAAAAAGAGCTAGTCTATTTAGTATCAAACGTAAAGTACGGGGCAAGCTAGTGTTATCACAAGTAAAATCTTTCAGTTGCTATCAAGAAAACAGTCGAGAGAAAACCTGTACAACTGCTAGAAATTTTATCCGCAACAACAATATCTGCCCACCCTGTATTATCAATGTAGCCAAAGCTTTGGGTAAAAATGACAAGTTCTTATTTTCAAAAACTGGGTTATTTGATTATAGGTATGCGGTTATTAACCACAAATTATTATTACAAATAACTGCTAGTTCATCTGCAATATTACGCTTATTAACCAGCAGTCACGCCTGTCAACTTGGCAGGCTAAAACAATTTGTAAATAAAAATATTGAGTGAAATGACAAAAATTCAATGGACTGGGGAAACCTGGAATTATGTAGTCGGTTGTTCAGAAATTAGTCTTGGATGCAGAAATTGCTATGCCAAAAAGTTAGCACAATCTCCCCGACTAGCTAGGTTTCCACAATACCAAGCTGCCAATAAGTGGGACGGGACTGTCGTAATGGTTAGCAATAAGATTGAAATACCATTGAGGAGAAAAAAGCCACGTACATATTTTGTTAACTCAATGTCAGACCTATTTCACGAAAACATGCCCGAAGAATGGATAAATTTAGGGTTTGGAATAATGGCTACGTGCAAACAACACACCTTTCAGATTCTTACCAAACGTCATGAAAGAATGCAGGAATATCTAAGCCAATCAAAATCATTCTTGGCGAAAAAGTGGTATCAAGCTGTCTACAAACATTTTGGTTTACAGTGGCAGTTAGATTATCCAGAGCATAATAAGATTAAAGAACAAGTTGAACAAGCTTTTGATGGGCTTGAAGTACCTTTACCAAACGTTTGGTGTGGAGTCTCAGTTGAAAATCAATCTAGTACTGATGCCATCTCTAGCCTCATTGATACAAACGCTGCTATTAGGTTTATTAGCTGTGAACCCCTACTTGAAAAGATAGATATTACCCCTCATTTAGGATGGACAAACGATAGAGGTAAACCCCTTACAAATTGGGTAATCGTAGGTGGAGAATCTGGCTTTGGTTCGCGCCCCTGTCAGGTTGAATGGATTGAAGATTTAGTCAACCAATGCCGACAGTTTGATGTGCCAGTCTTTGTTAAACAATTAGGAAGTAATAGTGACTGGAAAACCAAACATCCACAAGGAGGAAACATTGATGAGTTTCCAGAACACCTTCAAATTAGAGAGTTTCCATCAAGTCAAAATTATTTATCTTGTAAGTGACTAACCACCACAGATGCTACGCTTTCAAACAATAAGTCTTTCCATTAGCGTGAATAAATGAAATGGCTTTTTCTAGATACTACCTTTACGCTTGGGCGTAAATGGTAGTTTTTTGTAATAAAATATTACTAAGTTAGTATAGAATAATGGTACTAATTTATTTAGTATGACCTATTATTAAAACTCCGAATGAATGAATTTAGATACATCATCAGCGCAACAAGAGAACTTCAACAAGGTTTAATTCTTTGGCGAACTAAAATTAAACATTATGTAAATATTTATTACCAAGGGAATGAATACAATGCAAACAACACTGATTTTTACAGATGCATTTCAAAAATTAGAGAACTTGACAATAATTTATTAGAAAGAGAAGAAGATTTTCGAGGTGTAATAGATAACCAAGGCTTATTAGCTGCTGCGTGTATAGTTCAAGAAGAAGAAGTAGAGGTTGATGAACAACCTTTCCCTTGCTTAGAAATTATTAGCTTAACCAATAGCCCTTGGAATGCAATAGCCTACCTGCAACCAGAGAAAAGGAAAGGTGCAGCCACATCATTGATTGAAGGAATAGTACGGGAAAGTCAAAGAAAAGGATTTAATGGTATTGTAAAATTAACAGCAATCCAAGCCACCAAAGAGTTTTATCGAAAATTGGAATTCGCTGAAACTAATGGCTCTGGAGAAATGATATTGACATCCAATTCAGCATCCATGTTTCTTCTCGACCAAGAGAAAAGAAGAGAATCAACAAATTTTGATTAATCAAAGGTATTTATATGTCGAAGCCAAAAACCTACCAGCCAACATCCGAACAAATAAAAAAATGGGAACAAATTGATGAACTCGAACCATCTGCTAGTGCAGGCATCTTATCAGAAGAAGAACAAATCAAAAATGTTCAAGAATTACTCGACCCAAACTACTTACAAAATCAGCTCGATGAGCTAAGGGGATACAAGCAAAAACTTTTGAAAAAGCTCACATGGGTTGAAGAACGCGAACAGTTACTTGTTGAGGAAATTCAACGAGAAGCTTAGATAACCGGGCAAAATGCGTTCGTGCTGAGGGATCGCACCCGATTGCCTCACCGATTGCCTCACCTATTGGTACAATTATTAAACGTTATTAATCAAGTGCGTTTTATGTCGAAGGGATTCGGAGCTAAACCACCTAGTAAAACTGATAAGTTAGCCAACATGGTAGTTCATTATTGCCAGCAGCGCTGTCCAGAGAAACTTGATGAAATTTTTGATGCTCTGCCACTGAAACGCACTCAAGTCGAACATCAACGTATTGCTGAAAAATTACTTGAACTTTCTATCGCTGCCTTGAATGACGATATCGAATCAACGTGTTGGTTCTGTGGTTACTTTGCTGGAGAAATTAACCGTGTTGAAGATAATGAAAAACATGGCCCTATAGAAAATTTATCTCAAGTTTTAATCAAATCAGGGATGCAACCATTTGTTGATTTTGTTCCTTACCCCGGTCGGCGCATCATCATTGCCAATATTGAGAAATTTAAGACGCTACCAGTAGATGTTCAACAAGCGGTGCAGCAGTTTTACCAAGTCAGCGAAACTAGCAGTGAAGAAGCACAACTTATAAATGATGCAATCCTTTCCGAATTGATGGTTACAGTTGAGGAATAGTTGGAATACATACGCTAGTCCCACCCATATAAGGCACGCGAACCACATCAACATTGGGTACGTTACCCAGGTAAGTGGGAACGCGAAAAAAAAAATCACCCCACATTTGAGTAAGGTTTGTTGTTTAAATCGGGGTTCGATTATCTTTACGTGCAGGGCTAGAACATGATCGAGTCAATGTTTTTAAATTCATCCGTCAATTCGATATAAATTAATATAATTATGGTCAAATATTTGTTGAGTGCGTTTTGTTTTGGTATGGATACCCACAACTTGCTCAAAACTCCACACGGTTGGACGTGCAGCATATGTTCCTGGCAATGGAAAAGTAAACCATCGACCGAATGTCCTGATGTACCCCGTTACGATTGGTGGAATCAAAATGAACCATCAACATTGAGTCGTCCAGTACCCATCCATCTCAAAACCAAAACTCAACTAGCATCGCTCAAACTCGCACCCCGCAACGAAGACAAACCCGATGGGTGTATATATCGACAAGCCAAGACTCAATGGTTGTGGTTGTACGACGAACGTGACGCAATCCCACTGCAACGGGGCAAACGCAAACGTAATTATGTCAGTGTCGAGGAACGACGTATCCTAAAAGAAGCGATCGCATTATGGGACAGTGGAAACGTAGTCACCGAAGTATATAGGGATATTGAAATAATTGCATATCCGACATATCGACGAGATGGATTTAAAAGTCCATCCAAAATATCAGAGCATCCCTAAAAGAAATACCCCAGTCGTTGGATACCCCATTAATCGACCACGAAAGTGCGGCAATGGAATGCGCTTTATGGTTGTATGAAAGTGGTGCGGCTCCAGCAGAACAACCGGATATGGCATACACTTCTTATTACAATCATTTTCGAGATACTTGGTCGATTCATTTGGAGTTGGATTGCTTTTACGGGCGTAAGGATTTTGAGTTTGAAGTAAATTACGATGGCAAAATCCTCAAGTTCGGTGAGGTTCCATCACCCGAAATATTGAACGAGTTGGCGATTGGGTAATGTCATGTGGGATGGTTGTCAAAGCGCGGATACGGGCGTATTGACTAGGGTGCTATCAACTTCAGGTTCGATAGTTTTGGCTTTTTTCTCAAAAATCTGGACACCTGCGTCTACTACCTCGAATCCCTTTTCGGTGCGACCGAGTTTCCCCGATATTGCACCTGCCCAGTCTGCGAATTCGGCAGCATTCGACTCAGCTTTGCGCCAACTTTTTGCATTGATGAGGGCGGTAAAAACGATACCATTTTGGTCGGTCAGTTCGACTTCGACCTTTTTGTTTGGTGCTGGTGACGAAGATGGTAACTCACCACTGAATTTAATCGTAACCTCGCTTTTGACTGACATGGTGCAAAAATATATTGTTTTCGACGCTACCAATTATAGTACGAACAATCTCCAAGTAACCCGGTTACTCGTGCTTGCAGGGCAAAAAATAACCCCACATGTTGATGTGAGGTTGGCTCGATTACTTGTGGGGATTGGTGTTGTTTGGGTTGGTTGGTGGTGGTGGGACTTTATTTTTGATATCGTCCTGTATCTTCCACCGCTGCACCATCGTCAAGTCATCGTCCGAGTCATGCGATACCCCTGGAAGGGGTTGCCAAGCGATATCCCTCCGGGACGCTAGCGCGATCGCTGGTTTGTGTCCCATCTCCTTGTGGCAATGTTTTCAAGTATGCGAGGGTGACGGGTGGCATCTTCACGAGTGCAATGGTGGCAGCCCGTGCAATCAGGGTATATTTCTCCATTTCGTTGGGGTCGGTCAATGTGCCATACAATGCCTTGTTGATATTCGTGTAATACTCGGTTGGGCGTAGCCTTGGTTATGCGGCTTATTGACGATAATGAGAAAGGGTTTATGTGTCGGGGTGGGTTAGTAATGCGATACCCCAATCTCGGTGGCGCATCAATTTTGTAAAAAAAATTGATAATTTTCTTCTTTACTATTTTGGGAGCAGCGTAGCTATTGCCGCTCGCGTCCCGTTTTATTCGATTAAGGTTTGGAAAACTCCAAATAATTACCATTGAAGCCGGGTATGAGATTATTATATTTCTAGGACTAGCCCTTTCAAGGTGTTGTGTCATTGCTTGATTTGTAGTTAACTGACTCATAGGTGCAAATTCCAGGTTGAAAAATAAAAATGCTTTTAGGTAAACTGTTTGAGCGTTTTATCAAAGAAAGTCCAGTTTCTGTTATGGTTCGTGGGCTTTTAGAAAAAGCACTATGTCCCAAAATCCTGGATGAGTTATTTGAGCGTAGCGCGAAAAAACAGTATACTCGTGAGTTATTATTCTCCACAGTAGTAAATTTAATGAGCCTTGTCGTCTGTGGAGTTCACCCATCAGTAAATGCAGCACATCAAGCATCAGTTGAAGAAATAGGTGTTTCAGTTACGTCGGTCTATAATAAAATCAATGGCATTGAACCAAGTACCAGTGAAGAGTTAGTTAGAGAGATTGCTGGTCAAATGGAAGCGACAATTCGGCATCTCAATGCAACAATGCCTGATTTGCTACCTGGTTATCGAATGCGCGATAATTGATGGTAATGCGATCTGCGCTTCGCAGCAGCGCTTCGCTATCGCAGCCAGTGAACATCGTTTAAAAGAACTGCGCCAAATCAGTAGCGCCCCATTACCGGGACAGTATGAGGGTTGTGTTTGACCCCAGCTTGATGCTGGCGGTAGACGTATTTGCTTGTGAAGATGGTCATGCACAAGAACGTTCTTTGTTTGACGAGGTAATACCAACCGTTGAAGACGATGACGTTTGGATCGCAGACCGTAATTTTTGCACGCTCAAGTTCTTATTCGGTATTGCCGCTCACAAAGGCTACTTTATTATTCGGCAGCATCAAAGTATGCCGCTGTCTTGCGACCGATGATTTTCGGTTAGTGGGTCAAAGCGATAGTGGTACTGTATTTGAGCAAAACATCATTTTGAGTGCCGATGATGGTCAACTATTAAAGGCACGCCGCGTTAAGGTCTGTTTGGAGCAGCCTAATCGTGATGGGGACAGAGAAATTTTTATTGTGACGAATCTGCGCTCTGAAGTCGTAACTGCACTGTTGATAGCCCAACTTTATCGTAAACGTTGGAAAGTCGAAAACTTGTTTCAAGTCCTGACAGAAAATCTCTGCTGCGAGATCAACACTTTATGCTATCCAAAAGCTGCTTTATTTACTTTTTGTCTTGCCTTAATCGCTTACAATGTCCTGTCTGTAGTTCAGGCTGCTTATATAAGTGTTCATGGCATCGATAAAATCGAAACAGAAGTTTCTAGTTACTACTTAGAGTCGTGAAATTAGGGGCACTTACCGAGGAATGATGATTGCCATTCCCCCCGAAGAGTGGCGTGTTTTTCAGAACATAACCTTCACAGAATTATCTCTTATTCTCAAACACCTGGCAGGTTTAGTTAAATTGAGAGCTTTTCGTCGCCACCCACGAGGTACTAAGAAAGCTCAACCAAAACGAACTTACCTTAAGAACAAGCCCCATGTCTCAACAGAATCAGATTCTAGCCCAAAGAATACAGAAAATTAACACACCTTGAAAGGGCTAGTCCTAATTTCCACCCAGATTGTCCCTGAGTCGTTGGTTGGCATTATTAAAGTTGGCACTATTAAGGTTGGCACGCACAAGGTTGGCATTTATAAGGCTGGCATTGCCAAGTTTGGCTTCACGAAGGTCAGCATTATAAAGGTTGGCATTTATAAGGTTGACATCAATAAGGAGGAATGCTTGATTAAAGTTAGCATTACGAAGGTTGGCTTTTTGCAATTGGATATTAATGCAAGTGACTTTTGGGATAAATGGTTTGAAGAGTGCATCGAAGTATGGGGCGGACTTGAAGGTAACGTCGGATGTAACCCTTGCAATTGGGACGGAGCAATTTATGGATAAATGGGCTGTAATGATGTCCAGACGTATGCAACCGTTATCGACATTTTACGACCGTGTTGGGTGGTTGAGGTATAAGCATTACCTGGGGGATAGTGAATGATACCATTGCAACGGGTCAATTACCTTTGATTTTTGTTTTCTGAGAGTGACAGAAGAGGGGTATCTTTGCTGGGCAAATTTGTTGAGCCATTGGCATAATAGATTTTCAACCGCTTTTATTCATTGCTGAGGGCGAAAAAATTATTTGGGAGGAAGAAATTTGGACTGGTCTAGCTTCAATCTTCATGGTGATGCTCCCGAACGTGCATTTGAAGCCCTAACAGGGATACTCTTCGAGCGCTGGTGTCACCGTGAATATCCATCACAAGTTCAGCAAGTTGTGTTTGTTAATGGCGCTGGGGGCGATGGCGGTGTTGAAGTTTACGCTCGACTTATTAATGGTGAAATGGTTGGACTTCAAGCTAAGTGGTTTCGAGATCCAATCGAATCATCGCAAATTGCCCAGATAAAAAAGTCACTGGCAACTGCTGCAAGCGTCCGTAATGAGTTAATTAGGTATATCGTTACTATTCCGCGCGATTTAGGGGATGCCAAAACAAATAAACGTGCGACAACAACCGAACGCGATCGCTGGAATAATTTTGTTAAAAATACACGAACGGAACATCCCGACATTACTATCGATTTGTGGGGAGAAACCCAAATTGCACAATTATTAGCCGAACTTGGTAGCGAGGGATTACAGCGTTATTGGTTTCAAAAGTCAGTAGTTAATACGCAGTCACTCCGCCTAAAATTTGACCAGGCTCAAAGTGGTTGGCTAAATCCTCGCTATGCACCAGACTTGCATCAAATCGGGCAAATAGAAAACGATTTAATACTACGACTTAACGGTTCAGCTACTCAACTTGAATGGTTTCGTGAGGCAGACAAGATTCGCTTGCTTCTAGAAAATGCCCATCGAGCAGTACTACGCCTGCGACGATATCCTGAGTTTATGGAACGCTCAGATGCAGAAACTTTAATTCAAGCTGCGGAAGAATGGCTCCGTGCTGCAATTACAGAACAACAAGAACTTTCCAAGCGGGTTACTCCAGGAAATGCTTTCCCTGTTCCAGATTTTTGTAATGAACTTAACAATGCAACGCCCCTTCATAACTTGATTGATGCCCTTCAGCCAGGAGACAGTGAAAGCATTGATGATAAAGGTACAGAATCAATTGGTAAGGAGTTGAATAACGCCTTAGAAAAATGGTACGAGCGAAAAGTTACACCCAGAAAGCTACATATTTTAGGACAACCTGTTGCCTATGTTGGCGAGCCTGGTGTAGGTAAAACTCACGCTTTGGCAAACGCCGTTGATAAGCATTTACTATCAGCAAAGCCCGCTATTCTCATCCGTGCCCGCGATGTAGATTTGGCACGTACCTGGGATTTTATACTAGCTGAGGCAATTGGGGAACCGGGATGGAATGTGCATGGCTGTCTCGACGCGCTTTCAAGCACTGCTACTCAAGCCGAAATTCGTATAGCATCTCAATCATTTGAGCCATCAGTACCTCAACCAGTCCGCGTACTCGTAGCAATTGACGGCTTGGATGAATCGACTAGGGCAGAGCGGTGGCAGGAAAAATTAGGGGAATTGCAACCTATAGCAAAACGATACCCACGAGTGCTTTTTGTATGTTCCTTGCGTAATAGCCTTAAGCATCGTATATCGATTCCAGCTTGGAATGCTGTTAGGCTTGATGGCTCAGACGCTCCTTTAGCAGAAGTTTTTAAAGCATACTGCAATGCTAGTCGAATTGAATGTTCGCCCTTATTGCGATGGACTTTATGTACTCCCCTTGCAATTCGATTATTTGCAGAAATATATCAAAGGCAACATATTGATAGCATCTCGCTGCAAGAATTTTCACTAGTAAAACTAATGCAGCAAAAAATCAATTATGCCGAGCATTCAATTAGGCAAAGTGATGAGGAAGGCTGGGCTTCTAGTCTCAATCCAGTGAGAACTTCCTTACGTGCGATCGCAAAAGCTTGTTTATTGCAAGGGCAAGCTATTTCTACTGAAGATGCATTCCAAGCTATTGAGTCAGCTCAAAAAACGAAGGGAGTCTTATCTCGTTCGCAACTGCTGCGTATTCTTCACAAATGTCGCGATTATGGGTTGTTTCTTCTTAGAAGTCAGCCATCTGATGACCCGTTTGAAGAAGAAATTTATGCTTGGGAACCTGCATACGAAACATTAACTGATTTTCTATTGGCTTGGGAAGCATACGAAAGTGCAAAATCGTCTCCTAAAAACCCGGATATGCCAGAATATTTTAAACACCGAGGTGATGCAATTACGCTTGCTGTTTATCTTCTTGGTAAAGATGGGCATAACTTTTTAACCTCAAAGCTATGGTCGAATTGCCTTAGCGATAGTCAACGTGAAGATTTACAATTAATAGCAATCTCGATGATGCCTTCTACCCAAGCGTTGGTTTACCGAGATTGGGTGCAGAGTCTTCTTACCCAAAATATGCCAAGCTGTCGGCGAGTCTTGGAGCTTTTGGTTATACCTGGACTTAGAATTCCCGGTTTTGTCTATGGTGCCAAATTCGTTCATGACGTACTATTGCCCATGCAAGTTGGAATACGCGACATTTTTTGGTCGGGACCAAACTATTTACCTAACAATCATGGCGCACCGTGGGAAGGGTTTGGTTCTACTGTACTAGAAAATTTAGAAGTTGCTGATGATGACCCTTGGGAGTCAGCTCCTTTACTCCTTGCATGGGCGATGACTACGGTAAATAATGAAAACCGCAGACGAATTAGGGCATCTCTCGCAGCTTGGGGAAACCCGAATCCCGATAGACTGGTAGCGCTATTACAGACTGCATGTCAAACTAATGACCCGCAGATGCAAGAAGACCTTCTGTCTGTTGCTTACGGTGCATCATGCTTAACTCGACCGGACGAAACTTGGCTGCCTCTATGTAACTGGATTATCAATAATTTTTTTGTAGCAAATGCACCATATCAGACGCATAACGTAATTGTAAGGCACTGTGCCCGTAGCTTGATCGAAAGATGTGTTATCTGTAATGTACCAGTAGATGAAGAACGCTTAGTAATTGTTAGAGTTCCTGATGTTAATGTGGAAGAATTGCTTTACATTGATAAACATGCAGCCATTAACGCCAGCGAATTCCACGGCATCGAGCCAGCGCACAGTTGGGATTTGAGTCGTTATGTAGTGCCACGAGCGGTTCGACCTTTTTTCCCCGATAATTATTTTACAAACGCCAGTCATTCTAATAATGAAACTGATGATAAAGAGTTTAGCAACGAGCGTGAAACCACCAGAATGCCAAACCAAACTCAACAACGACCTGAATACTCACCCTCAGCCCAAACTTTATTGACACGATACGCTACGAAATATAATATTCCGAACTTAACCCCCAAAAAGCTAGCATTTGGCTTCGTCGCTACATATGCATCGCAACTTGGTTGGTCGAGGGATATATTTATTAAAGACCCACGAGGTGGCGATAAGAATGAAGTTCTTGGCGTAGATATTGCTATTCTCCGCCAGTACCCGCAGGCAAGTCATGGAGAACGAAGCTCGATAGCTACTTTCGGTGAGAAGTATGTATGGGCCGCAACCAATGAACTACTAGGTTTTCTTGCAGACCGAATAGCCGCATACGACAGAAGTGATTGGTTTGAAGCGCCAGTAGATTTAAGTACGTTGGCTGAACTAGCCAATCCCTCTGCGGATGTTGGTTATGGTCAAATAGTGATAGATGAAGGTTTAGAATTGTCTGAACTTGTCCCGGATATCAAATTGTCTGCTCCAACTCAAGTTGAAATGTCAAATAAGTGGGTACAGCAGGCTCCTCTTCCTGATATTAAGCCACTACTGCTACTCCCTACACCCCAGTTACCTAAGTGGGCACAAGATAGCGAATGGTTAATGCTGCGGATGTTTGCTACCAAGCGTCATACAGATAGCCAAACAGATTCAACTATTTGGGCATCAAGCTTTACATTCCCTTCAAGTGCATCTTCTATCCTTGAGAAAGATGTTAGCATTGCAGCATTAACCGAGTTACATGAGTTTTGTTCTTATGTTGTCACAGTAAAAACCTATCAAGACCCATGCGAAACTGTATGGGCACCTTGGATTCGAGAGCAAGAAGGTCTAATTTGTCACTCAACCCTTGATTTAGCTGGTAACCATACAGAAATCGACTTTCAAGCGGCAACATGTCGCTTTACCTGGCAAAGTCTAGAAGGTGATACCGAAGAATGGATACCAGCGAAATGGCTGCAAAGAGCGCTAGGCATCGTTGACTTTTATAAAGGTCAATTTCTAAATGCTAAGGGTGAGGTTTTAGCATTTACATGCAATATCTCTAGAGAAAGATGGGTTATGCCTCATTGTCAAGTGATTTTGGCTCGTCGTGACGCAGTTTTTCAAGCTCTCCAGCACTCGAACCTAGCCTTGGCATGGGGAGTGCGGGTATATCGTGAGGCATCTTATCCACTTAATGTGATGTCTGGGGAACAAAGAATGTTCCGCGATTGGCGTGCTGCTACATTTTTGTCAAGTAATGCGCTAAAAACTATTCCTTTTATGGACAAAACTGAGCCTTGGTAAACCTGTTCTCTTGCTACTTCTTTATCGTCTGCTGGTTACGGCTGATTCTGCATTTATGACTTGTTTTTAGAAAGCATATGGTAATGTTTTTATGGAGATGCCTGGTGTATACTATAAATATATTGCACCGCTTCGGGCATTAAAAACGTGAAATCAGTAGAGTTATTTACGGGTGCTGGAGGTTTGGCTCTAGGAACAGCAATGGCTGGTTTCCATGACTTAGAACTCCTCGAACGGGATAAACACAGCTGCCACACCATCCGGGAAAATCAACACCTCGGAGTTTCCGTTGTTAGTGCATCCGCTCCTTGATAAGTGAATCAGGGGTTTAGTAAATATGGGCGCGACTCAGAGTCGCCAAGATGACGAGGTATAGCGGCATACAATAAAAATTATTGTGTTAAATTGTTATACTAAGTTGTGATTTTATAAGTATTTATACAAGGCTATGTAAAATATGCCCAAAAACGCAATTAGTGAAATAAAAAGATTTTCGCGTAACTGTAAAGTAAAATGTGTTTTTACCTTGTCAGATATAGACGATTCATACGATTGGGAGGGCGAAAACGGTGCTGAAAGAATGTTTGGTGACATATATTCACATGTAGATGAATATATAGATGAAATAAAACTTCCTGTTGTAGGAGAGTATTACTATTATAAATACTGTCCCGCACCCTACCAGATTTTAAGTATCAATAACCTCGCCCAATTTTTTACAAAGATAACAAGTAAACAAAACGATAATAATGATAAAAAATTAGCTGCTAATTATATAAATCAATTAAAGCAGTCAGGCGTGAAATACTGGGTATCTCTAAAGTTAATGCCTATGGATGATGATTTTAGTTAACTGTGCTACCTGAATTAACTCAAAGTATAAACCTCAAACTCACTAATTTCATTCAGCAGCGGAGCGCGGCTCATATTAGCGTTAAACCAATTTGGTTTTGCGTGCCTAAAACATTCAATTTGAATCATCAAGTAAATGCTCTTGCCTCATGCTCACAATTGTGGCAGGGATAGTAACAGTTTTAACGAGAGAGCGTCCTTTACCATATCTAACAGTGCGCGTATGTTCTTTACGCTCGTGTTCGCAAGGAGACTTCCTGCCTACTGGGTTTGTGCCAGTAACTGGAACGCGAGGGTATACTTTTATCTCGCGCCCAATCCATTTTGGATTAAACTTAGGCGGCGCATCAGTTACGATTTTAGTATCTTTGCCAAAACCTAGTTTTCTGGGTGCTGGGTTAATTACGGTTTCGTATTCAGGGTTTTGGACATATTGAAGTGCGTGCAAAATGATGTGGGATAATTGACATACCAGGCGATGCTCCTCCGGTATGACTACATAATTTTCTGGCAGATGCGTGTATATCATCCCATCAGCAAGTATTGTAGCGCCGTAACAACTACTATCCGCAGCCATAGTAGTCCAAACAACAGAATTTTGAGATAGTGGTTCACTTTGATAGCTGTTATGCAGACCAAAAGAACATAAAGATTCACCGCTTTTTACAACAGCAAACACCACCCAATCTACAACATTCCCTTCAGGATTCTTTGGTGATAACTCGGTGGGAAACAGCAAAGCACCGCAGGCTATAGATGAGGGTAACTTGTTCGACAATAAATCAAAATCGCCTGCATTTTTAATAGAATCAAAAAAGTCTTTATCTACCCAATATGGTTTACAATTATTTTCGACAAAATGATTGCATAATTCTACATTGAAAAGTAGCAATGGGTTTTCAAATAAGTAATGCGCGTTTGTAGTTACCGCGCCTAATATTGACGTGGCAATATCAAAAAGCACTGAATCGCTTACCCGATATCCTTTTGGTTGATGATATCTAATAGAGGTTAATTTTTTGTACAAGTCGGAGTTAGCTGTACGTTGTAAGATTCGTTGGTAAGCTTTTTCGTAAATTGCAGTTACTGATAACTCTCGCATTTCTACCATAATTTTAATTTAAGCAAGATATTTATATATAATAATATCCACGCATAGCGATGTCCGCAGGTTCCTACAAAGTGGTATCGCCGATAATAACGCGATGTGTAGAATATGTTTTGCAACATTCGCTTCGGGCATTAAAAACGTGAAATCAGTAGAGTTATTTACGGGTGCTGGAGGTTTGGATCTAGGAACAGCTTACGCTAGCTTCCATCACTTAGCACTCGTCGAGCGGGATAAACACAGCTGCCACACCATCCGTGAAAATCAACAGCGAGGGGTTCCCGTTGTCAGGGATTGGTCTATCCATCAGATGGATGTGATGAATTTTGATTTCTCTACTGTTGATGGGGAAATAGACTTACTGGCTGGTGGTTCACCTTGTCAGCCGTTTTCGATTGGTGGTAGGCATGGTGCCCATAAGGACGAACGAGATATGTTTCCTCGATTTTTTCAAGCGGTGCGGGAGTTACGTCCTAAAGCCTTTTTGATTGAGAATGTACGCGGTTTACTGCGTCAAAATTTTATCAATTATTTTGAGTATATTACGTTGCAGCTTGCCCATCCGGAGCTACAGCCCAACAGTAATGAGTCTTGGGTTGACCATTTGGCGCGGCTGGAACGCCATCACAATAGTGGTGCTAGCGAAGACCTTGGTTATCGGGTTACTTTTAGGTTGCTCAATGCGGCTGATTATGGTGTACCGCAAAAGCGGGAAAGGGTTTTTATTGCTGTGCGTTCGCTCCGATTTAAATGCTAATTGGTCATTTCCCGAACTAACCCATACCGAAGAAGCGTTGATTTGGCACAAGTGGGTGACGGGTGAGTATTGGGAACGCCACGGTATTGCTAGCAGCGATCGCCCAGAGATGCTAGCAAAATTGCGATCGCGTTTGGAACGATTTGGAGCAAATTTGTTGGGTACGATGGCTGCCCCCTGGTGTACGGTTCGTGATGCGATCGTAGACCTACCACCACCTGACAATATAGCTTCATCGACACCCAACCATGTTTACATTCCAGGTGCGAGGAGTTACCCAGGACACACGGGTAGTCTTTTGGATGAGCCTGCCAAAACTTTGAAAGCAGGGGTACATGGTGTCCCCGGTGGGGAGAATATGCTTGTCCTGCCAACGGGGGAAGTGCGTTACTTTACAGTACGGGAGGCGGCCAGGTTACAGACTTTCCCTGACGATTATTATTTTCCTGCTTGGGGTGAGTCGATGCGTCAAATTGGTAATGCGGTTCCTGTCACCCTTGCTTATATTATTGCTTCTAGCATCCGCGACCATTTGCAGGAACTGACAGTTGGGAGAAAAATTGTAAGTTTACCGGGCAAGCTTTGAACTTAATTGTTTCAAAATTTGCTAGAGCGCTCCTGTTGGCAGGAAGATGATAAGTGCTGTTTAGCCACAATTACTCATGCCCTTAGAGGTTTTCAGGCACCCCCTACTTTACGCGACCAGTTAATTGAGTTTCAAGCTAGACAGCAATGCCATCCTCTCACCTCACTCGAACAATTTAAAGAAGAGTTGGCTGGCTATGTGGGCATCTATTTACTTTATTACAGGGGAGAATTTCCCTTGTATTCAGGTATTCGAGTTGCTAACCAAGATTCGTGCTGTATGCCGATTTATATTGGGAAGGCTGAGAATCCAGGCAAGCGTACTGGCAAGGAAAGCGTGACGGGAGGGTTAATTGGGCGTTTGAGGGAGCATAGAAGTTCCATCCGCCAAGCCACAAATCTTGATGTTACGGATTTTGATTTTACGGTGTTGGCGATGGCAGTTGATTTGGTCGCTTGAGGAGAATCTGTGTTGATACGGCACTTCCAACCCGTGTGGTGCAGTATTATTTCTGGCTTTGGTATCCATGCACCGGGTAAGGGAAGGGGAGGGCAAATGCGTTCGATGTGGGATGAAATACATCCCGGACGTTGCAGAAAATTTACCGCCCAATCCAGTTATACGCGAGAGTTTGCAGCCCCAGGTTACACAACATTGTCAAAATTTAGCTGTGCGGTTGGGGTGTCCAGTGGAGGAATAGTAACAACCGTATTTATTACTCGTTAATGGTTTTATTTTGACTACGCTACCGAGGGTTTGTTAGATATTTACAGACTTTGTGAGTTTGAGCGTGGCTGAATGCGGGCATCATCAAAAAGTTTGGTATTTCGCGTGCATTTAGAAATAATGACACCAAAGAGAATGCCTGCCGTACCGGGATTATCCACGAGGAGTAACAAGTGCAGTATGCTGAAATAACTAAATTTGATTTTAGAATAAGATGTCAGTAAAATATTGTGACAAAAAATAGGGTAATAATGATTAATTAAGAAGTAAAGTTAAATGTTCGAGCAAACCTTTAAAAATATTGATGACGTTCTCTGGAAGGAGGCGGGTTGTACTACAGAGTTAGATTACACGGAGCAAACTTCTTGGTTGCTGTTTCTCAAATATTTGGACGATTTGGAGCAGGAACGGGCATTAGAAGCGGAGTTAGCGGGTAAGTCGTATGAATTTATCATTGACGAAGCGCATCGTTGGTCAGCTTGGGCTGCACCGAAACAAGCTGATGGTACTGTAGATCGAGATAATGCGGCGATTGGAGATGACTTGATCGATTACGTCAACCGTAAGCTATTTCCATATTTACAGGGATTTAAGCAGCGGGCTACTAGCCCAGACACAATCGAGTACAAAATTGGTGAGATTTTCAGCGAAATCAAAAATAGATTTCAAAGTGGCTATAGTTTGCGAGATGCGCTCGAATATATTGATGAGCTAAGGTTTAGATCGCAGCAGGAGAAGCATGAGCTTTCCCACCTCTACGAAGCGAAAATCAAAAATATGGGGAATGCGGGACGCAATGGCGGGGAATATTATACGCCGCGTCCTTTGATTCGGGCAATGATTCGGGTGATAAAGCCGAAAATAGGCGATCGCATTTATGATGGGGCTTGTGGTTCGGCGGGGTTTTTGTGCGAGAGTTACGATTATTTGCGTCAAGGCAATCTCACGACGAAACAGCTTGAGCAACTTCAGACCAATACTTTTACGGGTAAAGAAAAGAAGAGTCTGGCTTACGTAATTGCCATCATGAATATGATTTTGCATGACATCGACGCCCCGAATATTATTCATACCAACACGCTGACAGAAAATCTCAGCGATATTCAGGACAAGAATCGTTTTGATGTAATATTTGCAAATCCGCCGTTTGGGGGTAAGGAACGCAAGGAGGTACAGCAAAATTTCCCGATTAAAACTGGGGAAACGGCGTTTCTGTTTTTGCAGCATTTTATCAAAATCCTGAAGCGGGGCGGCAAGGCGGCGATAGTAATCAAAAATACGTTTTTGTCAAATTCGGATAATGCTTCGCGGAGTTTACGGCAGGAGCTTTTGAGCAGTTGTAATCTACACACGATTTTGGATTGTCCCAGTGGGACTTTTATCGGGGCAGGGGTAAAGACGGTGGTACTGTTTTTTGAGAAGGGCGTTCCCTACGACACCGTTCAAGGAACGCCTTTATTTGCTCAGGGAAAACCTTTAAATCAGGGGATGGCAACTGGGAAAATTTGGTATTACCAACTCGACCCAGGGCGGAATATGGGTAAGACCAATTCCCTTAATGATGAGGATTTGCGCGAGTTTGTGGAGTTACAGGCTACGTTTGCGGAAACAGAAAAATCTTGGCTGGTGGATATTGCTGATATCAATAGCGAGACGTTCGATTTGTCGGTGAAAAATCCAAATAAGGCTGAGGAATCACCGTTACGAGAACCGCAGGAAATTTTGGATGCGATCGCGGCTTTGGATGAGGAAAGTGCAGAGATTTTGGCTGGGATTGGGGGGATGCTATGAACGGTTGGGAGACTAAAACTCTTGGAGAACTTTGCAGAAAGATTACTGACGGAGTACATCACACACCAAAATATATAGAAACTGGCATTCCTTTTTTGTCTGTGAAAAATCTTACTCAAGGAGTAATCGACTTTAGCAATACAAAGTTCATCTCTTTAGAGGATCACAAAGTTCTTATTAAACGATGTAAGCCTGAGATGCAAGACGTTCTATATACAAAAGTTGGAACAACTGGCGTTGCAAAAGTTGTAGATACTGAACGGGAGTTCAGTCTGTTTGTGAGTGTTGCCCTCCTGAAGCCTAAACATGAAATTATCTTCAATAAATATTTAGAACATTTTTTAAATTCAAAGCTTGGTCGCGATCAAGCACGAAAAAGAACTCGCGGCATGGCAAATAAAAACTTAGTCATTAAAGATATAAGTGAGATCACTGTCAGTTACCCAGTTACTATCTCCGAACAAAAGCGGATTGTTGCGATCGCTGATGAGGTGTTTGAGGGGATTGATAGTGTGATCGCAAACACCGAAAAGAACCTCGCCAGCGCCCGCGAACTGTTTGAAAGCTATCTAAACGCTATCTTTACACAGAAGGGCGACGGGTGGGTACAGAAAAAGTTAAGTGAAATTGCTGGCAAAGTTTTTACTGGGCCATTTGGGTCTCTTTTGCATAAATCTGACTACATTTCCGATGGTATTCCCATAGTCAATCCAGCAAATATTGAAGATGATAAAATCATTCCAAATTTTAACAAGACTGTTAGTCAAGATGTAGTTAGCCGAATGCACGCTTATATCTTAAAACAAAATGATGTTGTAGTCGGTAGACGAGGGGAGATTGGAAGGTGTGCAGTTGTAGGAGAAGAACAGGTTGGATGGCTTTGTGGAAGCGGTTCTTTTTTTATTAAGCCATTTGAGAATGTTGATTCAGTATTTCTCGCTCACTTGCTTAGATCGGCTGTATATAGAAGCAAACTAGAGGCACTTTCTAACGGAGCAACGATGCAGAATTTGAGCAATCAGTCACTTTCAGATCTTGTTATTGCGATGCCGTCCCTAGATTCGCAAAATCAAATAACCAACAAACTTGATGATCTAAGAACTGAAACACAACGCCTCGAAGCCATATATCGCCAAAAAATCGCCGCCCTCAACGAACTCAAACAATCCATCCTGCAAAAAGCCTTTACTGGCGAACTCACCGCAGACACAGTTAACCAAACGACGAAAACTGCTAAACAGGGAATTGCAGCATGATTCCTCTGAAACCCCTTGACAAAAAGCTGCTTGTGCCCACAGAGATGGAACGACTTGAATGTAGATCGAATTGCTATAACTAAACAAAAGTAGTATCCACGTTGCCGAATACTTGACCGTATTACCACTGAAATAATTATTACAGGCTAAACTACAATAGGCGATCGCTAACACCCGCCGCAACTACCATATTCCCAAGACGAGCCATCATGAACGAAGCTGAAACCCGCGCCGAACTTATCGACCCCGCACTCAAAGCCGCAGGCTGGGGAATTATTGAAGGCAGTCGCATTCGCCGCGAATTAATAGCTCCTGGTCGCTTGGTTGGCAATGGTAAACGTGCCAAATCAGACATCTCTGATTACGTGCTGGTCTATCGTGGCGAAAAACTTGCGGTCATCGAAGCTAAAAAACGCGACCTACTTGATACCGAAGGCTTAGGACAAGCCAAAAAATATGCCGAAAAATTGCAGACTCGATTCGCTTATTCCACCAATGGCATCGGCATCTACCAAGTAGATATGCACACTGGTGTGGAAAACTACATCAACCAATACCCCACCCCCCAAGAACTTTGGGATGCTACATTTAGCGAAGCGAACGAATGGCGTGATTGCTTTGCCGCTATCCCCTTTGAAGATAAAAGCGGTACATGGGAAGCCCGTTATTATCAACATAATGCTATTAAGCACGTCTTAGAGGCGATCGCTCAAGGGAAAAATCGGATATTGCTAACTATGGCGACTGGAACGGGTAAAACCTTCGTCGCTTTTCAACTCGCGTGGAAACTTTTCCAAAGCCGGTGGAACCTGAGTCAAGCCCCCACTCGTCGCCCTCGGATTCTATTTTTAGCAGATCGTAATATCCTCGCCAACCAAGCCTATAACTCTTTCTCTGCTTTCCCCGACGATGCCCTAGTCCGCATCGACCCCGAAATTATCAAAAAACGGGGTCGTGTCCCCAAAAACGGTAGCGTCTTCTTCACCATTTTCCAAACCTTCATGACCGGAAAGGACGAGGAAGGCAATTCTACCCCCAATTTCAGCGACTATCCCCCCAACTTTTTCGACTTTATTATTATTGATGAATGCCATCGAGGTGGAGCCAGCGACGAAAGCAACTGGCGTGGTATCTTAGAATACTTCTCCCCAGCAGTCCAACTCGGACTCACCGCCACCCCAAGACGTGCCAATAATGCCGATACTTACGCCTACTTCGGTGAACCCGTTTATACCTACGCCCTCAAAGACGGCATTAACGATGGATTTCTATCCCCCTTCAAAGTCAAGCAAATCGATACTACTTTAGATGAATATATTTACAGCACCGAAGACGAACTGATTGAAGGTGCAGTAGACGAAGCCAGAACCTACACTGAGGCTGACTTTAACCGCATCATTGAAATTACCGAGCGCGAACGCTACCGGGTTCAACTGTTCATGGAAGCAATCGACCAAAATCAAAAGACTTTGGTGTTTTGTGCCAACCAAGACCACGCTTTGGCTGTGCGGGATTTAATCAACCAAATAAAGATTAGCACCGACCCCAATTACTGCGTCCGCGTCACTGCCGATGATGGGAAACTCGGCGAACAGCACCTTAGCACATTTCAAGACAATGAGAAAACTATCCCCACCATTCTCACCACCTCGCAAAAACTTTCCACTGGGGTTGATGCCCGCAACGTTCGCAACATCGTGTTGATGCGCCCGATCAACTCGATGATTGAATTTAAGCAGATTATTGGTCGCGGTACTCGCCTATTTGATGGAAAAGATTACTTTACCATTTATGATTTTGTCAAGGCTTACGAACACTTCGAGGACAAAGAATGGGACGGCGAACCAAACGAACCCGTAGCTGTCACACCTCGGCTATCGCACTCCGATAAATTGAAAGTTCCCACAATAAATGATGACGACGAAGGCAACGATGACACAAAAGCGAAGCGCTCCAAAACAATCAAAATCAAACTCGCTGATGGTAAAGAACGCACTCTCCAGCACCGAATGTCTACCACCTT
>QQTW01000592.1_pt1 | contig 23150 bp, 17 predicted proteins | sample 1904831 | NCBI WGS metagenome assembly QQTW01 (sample SAMN09435610, study PRJNA476489) | Subsurface metagenome, whole genome shotgun sequencing project. | reverse complement strand
CAACTGGTACTTCCAGTTATAATGGCGAACCGGTTGGCTTTGAAACCGAAGCTTTCGCCATTTATGACACGATGAGATACATCAAGCCTCCCATCCATACTATCTGTATCGGTACAGCGATGGGAATGTCGGCGATGTTGCTTAGTGCTGGCACTAAAGGTTGCCGCGCTAGTCTACCCAACGCCAGTATTATCCTACACCAGCCTAAGAGCTACGCCCAAGGACAAGCAACGGATATTCAAATCCGGGCAAAGGAAGTGCTGGTAAATAAGGCGACGATGATTGACATCCTGTCTCATACTACTGGTCAGCAGTCAGAAAAAATTTCTAAAGACATGGATCGGCTGCTTTATATGACTCCCCATCAGGCTAAAGAATATGGTCTAATTGACCGAGTTCTGGAAAAACAAGATCTAGCTAATCCTCCACTACCAGCCGGAGTCATCTAAAGGATGAAGTGTGAAGTATGAAGTATGAAGTTTACCCTTCAGCCTTCAGCTCCCTAAACTAACCGCAGTTAACTACTAACGGAGTAAATTATGCCTATTGGCGTTCCTAAAGTCCCCTACCGAATGCCTGGGGAAACATATACTCAGTGGATTGACATCTACAATCGTCTTTACCGGGAACGCATTATTTTCCTAGGACGAGACATTGATGATGAAATTGCCAATCAGATTACAGCTGTAATGTTGTATCTCGATTCAGAAGATCCGGGTAAAGATATTTATCTTTACATTAATTCTCCCGGTGGCGTTATCACCTCTGGCATGATGATTTATGACACCATGCAGCATATTAAATCAGATGTGGTGACGATTTGTGTTGGCTTAGCAGCCTCAATGGGATCGTTCCTGCTTGCTGCTGGTACCAAGGGTAAACGAGTGGCGCTACCTCACTCCAGAGTTATGATTCACCAGCCTTCTGGTGGCACTCGCGGACAAGCAACAGACATTGAGATTGAAGCCAGAGAAATTATTCGGATTCGGCATCAACTCAATGAGATCTACGCTGACAATACAGGACAACCCGTCTCCAAAATTGAAAAAGACATGGATCGTGACTTTTTCATGTCTGCTCAAGAGGCGAAGGAATATGGTCTAATTGACCGTGTAATTGAAGAAAGACTGTAGTTATTAGCCATTAGCAATTAGCTAATGGCTAACTAATAATTAATTACTAATTAATCAAAATAAATATTATTACTTATAAGTAACTGCTTTAAATCACGAATTATGAATTATTTTTATGGCTGAATCTACAGTTAAAGTCACAGTAAAGCTATTCGCTGCCTATCAAGAAGCTTATGGCGTTCCAGAACTAGTGCTGGAATTTTCGCCAAACACAACTGTCGCCGCAGTACGCGATCGCCTGATTAGCGATCGCCCAAAACTTGCCCAATGGCGCGATCTTACTCGCTTCGGCATTAACTTGCAATTCGTAGAACCAGATACTCTCCTCTCTGACGGTGACGAAGTCGTGTTAATTCCTCCCGTCAGCGGCGGCTAATCGAGATGGGGCTTGGGGCTAGGGGAACCAGTCTTTTCTTCATCCCCAGTCCCCAGCTCCCAGTCCCTAATCCCTATTATTAAATCCCGATAAAAAAAGTCGGGTATATTTGACTGAGTATTTACCCCGTGTTACTATCAATCGCAGTTGACGAATACAAACCGCAGTTGACGGACATCGAAGGAGAAATGACTCATGACTCAGGCGACCACAACCCAAGCCAAAGCGACATCTGCCACTTTTAGAGCTTTGAAATGTAAGGAATGTGGCGCGGAGTATGAACTTAAAGCTATTCATGTATGTGAGTTCTGCTTTGGGCCGTTGGAAGTAGCTTATGATTACAACGCCTTGCGTCGTACAGTTACCCGCGAAAGCATTCAAGCAGGTCCACACTCAATTTGGCGTTATCGTTCTTTCTTACCCGTCGCCACAGATAACCCAATTGATGTAGGAACTGGTTTGACACCACTAGTTCGCGCCAACCGTTTGGCACGTCGCCTGGGTCTGAAAGAGCTTTACATCAAAAACGATGCCGTCAATATGCCTACCCTCAGCTTTAAAGATCGGGTAGTTTCAGTCGCTCTGACGCGGGCGCGGGAGTTAGGGTTCTCTACGGTATCTTGTGCTAGTACGGGGAACTTGGCAAATTCTACAGCCGCGATCGCAGCTCATGCAGGCTTAGACTGTTGTGTCTTCATCCCCTCTGACTTGGAAGCTGGTAAAGTCATGGGAACTCTGATCTACAGCCCCACCGTCATGGCTGTGCATGGTAACTACGACCAAGTTAACCGCCTCTGCTCCGAAGTTGCCAACACATACGGTTGGGGTTTTGTCAACATCAATTTGCGTCCTTATTATTCTGAAGGTTCAAAAACCCTTGGTTATGAAGTAGCAGAACAGCTAGGCTGGAAATTACCAGATCATATTGTTGCGCCTCTAGCTTCCGGGTCACTATTCACCAAGATCTACAAAGGTTTCCAAGAATTTATTCAAGTTGGCTTAGTTGAAGATAAGCACGTCCGCTTCAGCGGCGCACAAGCAGAAGGTTGCTCACCGATTGCCTCTGCTTATCGGGAAGGCAGAGACTTTATCAAGCCAGTAAAACCAAGTACAATTGCCAAGTCGATTGCGATCGGCAACCCGGCTGATGGTGTCTATGCCTTGGATGTGGCGCGGAAAACCAATGGCAATATTGAATCAGTCAATGATGCCGAAATCGTTGAAGGAATCAAACTGCTAGCGGAAACCGAAGGCATCTTCACAGAAACAGCAGGTGGAACAACGATCGCCGTGCTGAAAAAACTAGTGGAAGCAGGCAAGATTGACCCGGATGAAAGCACTGTGGCTTATATTACTGGAAACGGTTTGAAAACCCAGGAAGCTGTACAAGGCTATGTTGGCGAACCACTGACAATTGAGCCGAAACTAGATAGCTTTGAAAGAGCGCTAGAGCGATCGCGTACTTTGGAACGCCTCGATTGGCAACAAGTCCTCGTTTAAATGCAGAATGCTGAATGATGAATGCTAAAAAATTCATCATTCATAATTCATCATTCATAATTCATCATTTCTCATATGCCTGTCAAAGTTCTAATTCCCACTCCCCTACAAAAATTCACCAACAATCAAGCAACGCTGGACTGTAGCGGCAGCAGCGTTGCTGAACTGCTCGAATCTTTAGAGCAAAGCTTTCCTGGTATCAAGTCCCGTCTTTGTGATGAACAGGGACAACCGCGCCGCTTTTTGAACTTATACGTCAACAGCGAAGATATCCGCTTTTTAGAAGGGACGGAAACACCCCTGAAAGAAGGCGACGAAGTGAGTATTGTCCCTGCTGTAGCAGGTGGTTGATCGATAGTGGCAAGTGGTGAAAAATTGCTAATTGCCACTAACTCTTAAACCATAACGAATGACCGTCCCGCTAATCGCTATGATAAAAGTGAGCGCTCGCTCTTGAAGCTAGATAAAGGATTCACCTGAGCAATGGCAGAAGAACCAACTCCAAACAGTCCAGCAGAGAATATTCCTACTAGCACAGATGAATCTAATCAATCCACGCCAGAAGGACAACCAGCTAAGGGAAAGACTGCGGGAGAAAATGCTCCTCCTAGTACGGTTGAGGAACAAGCCCCTACCGTAGTCTCAGAAAACCTTCACAGTGAGTCTGAAGCCATAGCAGCAGAAATTCCTACTGCTAACGCGCCCGATCCCAGTGCCAATTTAGTGGCAAACACTGATGAAGCCAAAGAGAAAGGTACGGCAGTTGTAGAAACAGATCGAGACGACTTGCAAGCTAAGACTGCTGGAAAGCCCGGAGCGAGAAAAGCTCCTCCCAAGGGAGATAAACCAGCCGCATCTGCCGCAGGAGATAAACCAGCCGCAGCTAAGGCAAAAAAAGAGAAAGCACCAGCAGTTGAAGATAAACCGTTTGCAGAGTTTATTCAACAAGACTACTTACCAGCTGTGAAAAAGGCACTGGTAGAGCAGGGTGCAGCGAATATCGACCTAACTTTTGCTAAGCAGAAAGTGCCAATTGCTGGTTTAACTGGGGATGAATGGTGGCAAATTGTCGGGCGTTGGCAGAATGATTCGCGGCAATTTAACCTCTATTTTCCTGATGAAGATATTCAAGGAAAAAGAGTTTTCTCCTGCAATGAAGGTTCTCATCCCAGTACCCTTGAGTTGTTCTTATGTGATGAGCGTAAGGTAACGCTCGATTTGATGATTTATGGTTTGATCCAGCGATTAAACGGTCAAAAGTGGCTGAAGCTTAATTAACTAACCACTGGTGACTAAAGTTCTAGAAATTCGTAGACAACCACACCAGTAACGGGGTGGTTGTCTATTTTGACGTAACCTGATTTGAGCATTTCTTTCAAAACGGCTTCTACTTCAGAAAAACTGGCTCCCGTATCCATCACCCCTTGAGTGACGGATAGTTTGCCATTGCGTACCTCAGCAGCTTTGAGCAGAAGAACCATCAGCTGCTGTTTGGATGGCTTGATAACGGAGGTAGCGACTACTGGGTGGTTGAGAGGTACACCATTAGCAGATACGCCCATTTTAATTTTCATCTTGGTGTTGTAATCTTCCACCATGTTGGGAATCAACAACAAATCCACCAATTGCCCGACACCAAATAAACCAAAGGTGCAAAGCCACAAAAGCCCCGTCGCAATTTTGCCATTGTAGAGGCGATGCAGCCCGTTGAGAGAAAGAAAACCACCCAACCACAAAATATAGGCACTGCTAACTTTGTTCATCGGTGTAAACAGTTCAAGTTTCCTATTTTCCATCTTAGACTCGATTGCTTTAGTTAGATGCCAAGGGTGGAATTGTGGCAGTAAAGTTAAGCGATCGCATATCTAAAATTTGTGCCTTTGAAGGCAGCATGACTAAATTTTGTCAGAAAATTTGATAGAGTGTTGCAACTCTTAACGTTGTAAATACATTCGATCGCGCTTTAGCTTGATAAACTGAATTCCATATAAGAATCAACACGCCTACCTTTAGTTACAGAGATAAGAACAAACAAGAGCAAAACGACATGGTAGATTCGCTGAAAAAACCAGGATTTGAAGAGTTGCGCCCAGGGATAAAAGTCCCAGCTAAGGAAACCCTGCTCTCGCCCAAGTTCTACACCACCGACTTTGATGAGATGGCGCGGATGGATATTTCAGTGAATGAAGATGAACTGAAAGCCATTCTCGAAGAGTTCCGCGCTGACTACAATCGCCATCACTTTGTCCGAAATGCGGAATTTGAACAATCCTGGGATGGCATGGATTGGGAAATTCGCAAACGGTTTGTTGAATTTTTGGAACGTTCTTGCACTTCTGAGTTTTCTGGCTTCCTGCTTTACAAAGAACTCAGCCGCAAGTTGAAAGACAAAAGCCCTCTGTTAGCAGAGTGTTTTGCTTTGATGTCGCGCGATGAGGCGCGTCATGCGGGATTTCTGAATAAGGCGATGTCAGACTTCAATCTGTCGCTGGATTTGGGATTTTTAACCAAGAGCCGCAAGTATACTTTCTTTAAACCGAAGTTTATCTTCTACGCCACTTATCTTTCTGAGAAAATTGGTTACTGGCGGTACATCACCATTTATCGTCACCTCGAAGCTCATCCCGAAAAGCGTATTTATCCTATTTTCCGGTTCTTTGAGAACTGGTGTCAGGATGAAAACCGTCACGGAGATTTCTTTGATGCTTTAATGAAAGCCCAGCCGCAGACTTTGAATGATTGGAAGGCGCGCCTATGGTGTCGTTTCTTCCTGCTGGCAGTGTTTGGCACAATGTATATTAGGGACACCCAAGAGCCTGGATTCTACGAGATGCTGGGACTAAATACCCGCGAGTATGAAACCTATGTAATTCAGAAGACGAATGAAAACGCAGGGCGAGTGTTCCCAGTGATGCTGAATACTGAGCATCCAGAGTTTTATCAGCGGATGGATGTGTGTGTAGAGAATAACAAGAAATTGAGTGCGATCGCTAACTCCAACACTCCTAAGTTCTTACAATTCTTCCAGAAACTGCCTCTTTATGTATCCAATGGTTGGCAGTTGTTGAGGTTGTACCTGATGAAGCCGATTGACGCAGCCTCGGCTCAAGGCCAGGTACGATAAAATCACTAAGTTTTGCTCCGCTGTGGTGGTTCTGTATGATACAGAGCCACTTTTTTTATGAACCGCCAAGATGCCAAGAACGCCAAGAAATGCGCCCTCAGCTATTAAGTAGGTGGAAGTTGAAAATAGTTCCCCCTTTTTTAAGGGGGGTTAGGGGGAATCTCATAGGTTTAATTCAGCGTACCTGCTTAATTTACTTATCACTGATATCTTCCCCGGTTTGGAGTGCGCCACAGCCTCAAAATCATAATTCATCTGATTTAGATTTAAGTCCAGAAGCGATTAAAAATAGTCCGGTTTTGCAGCGGTGGTTGCGTCAAGTGCCGAATGTTTTAGATGATATTACTAACGATCCTAGTTTTCGCACTCGTTTGCGGCTGGGTTATTCTTTTTTTCCTTCTACAGATGCTGCATCCGGTTGGAATATTGGTTTTGAGGATATATTTATTAATTCAAGCCGTTTTACAGTTAGTGGTGAGTATCAGGCTGCTTTTAATGGTGAAAGGGAAGCCTATGGTGTAGATTTACATTATTATGTGCGCCCTTTGGGGAAATACATCAATTTTGCGCCATTGGTGGGATATCGGCATTTGGAAACCGATAAATACTCGACAGATGGTGTAAATGTTGGTGTAAGGCTGCTGTTGGTTTTGTCTCGCAGTGGTGCAGCTGATATTTCTTTGACTCAAAGTTGGGTGTCTCCGGGTACGGATGAGGAGGTTGGGTTAACTACGCTTTCTTTTGGTTATGCTGTTACCCAGAATCTGCGGTTATCGACGGATATTCAAAAGCAGAATTCACCGGAAGACAAAGATAGTCGGGTGGGAATTGTTCTAGAGTGGATACCTTGAATTGCTTATATCTGGCGACTGAAGTCGTTGCTACATAAACAAAAGTTTCAGGGAATTGATATTAGGCTGCAACCAGGCGTAGAAGTGGAAGTAAAGCGATCGCATTAAAGATAGGTAGCTCCAACTTCCTCTCTAGGTTCCCTAAAAGGGTAAACTTCGCCTGTGTAGCCGTAAAGCTCATTTACCCCTACTTCATTTAGTGCTTAGCAGCTTCTTTCTCATAACATCTAAGAATTAGTGGTGCTAACTTTTCTAAATCGCTCACAGAGGAAATAATTACTTTTGATGCAGCATCTCCTAATGAAGATGGAACTTCCTGCACTTCAAAATCTGGTGCAAGAGACTGTGCCTCATCCACAAATAAGCGAGTAACAAAACTCTTTTTCTGTGCAGACAAATACAACCGCATAAACCACCGCGTAGTTTTGCCAAGAAGATTAACTCCAAAATAGGAGGCAGTGTCTTTATACTTGACTTCCAAATCGTAAGTGGTTGAGTTGTCTGCAATTGCTTTAATTTTCTCAAAAGCTTCGAGTTCTTCAGCAGTCGTTACTATGTTCGATCCTTCTGGCTGCTGTTCTTGTGGCTCCTGCGCAATCTCTTCTTCTATTTCAGCTTGTTTGGAAGCATTGCTGCTCTCAACAGCCTGAGCCATTTCTTGACTGAGTGAGCGGGTCATTAGCTCTAATAAACTACTTTGAATCGACTTCTTAACAATTGGCTCGAACTTCTCAAGAACTTTACTTGTAATCCGACCTTGAATTTCATAGCTGAGAGAAACTTTTCCTAGCTCAGTTACTAAAAACCGAACAAATTCTTCAGAAGGAGAGCGTAAAATATTACCGATAAGCTGAGTCATTCCTGTTACATATACCATCTCCTCCGCGTGTCTACTAATAGCTGCCGCATCAAAATTGTCGCGGTGGAAAAATTTTAAATTCTCGATATCTTTTGGTTCATATTGAAGGACATTGAAGCTGAAAAATGGCTCCTTGTCCATGAAGTTCTTATCGCGTAGATCGGTGAAAAAGCGATACTCAATCCCATTGGTGACGATAGCAACTTTTGTTTTAAGCAGTCCATTAAAGTAGCGGCTTAGTTGCCCATCATGCGCTTCGGCTTTTTGTCCTCTTGCTTTTGCCTCTACCAGCATGACAATAGTACCGTTAATAGCTAGGGCATAATCAACCTTCTCAAACTGACCCGACCTTCTGGTAGCAAAATCTGCTACGTATTCAGGCATGACTTCGGTTGGATCGTAAATATCGTAGCCAAGAGCGCTCAAGAAGGGAACAATAAGAGCCATCTTAGTAGCCTCTTCTCCAGTAACCTGGTCAGCTCGTTTACGAACTTGTTCTGAAAGTTTGGCAATATCCTCAGTAAATCCCATCTCGCTTCCTTGGATGCAGTTAAAAGGTAGTTTTTGGATGGGGAATAGGGCGCTAACTCGCTTCTTCCTATTCCTCACTTTCTAGTGTTCCCACTACACCAACAGCCTCTAACAATTTGGCAGCACTAAAAGCGCAAATAATGTCATCCTGAAAAAGAGTCGTGAGGTGCGCTATGGTAACGGAATCACAGAAACCTAGAGTAATTGTCGTTGGTGCTGGTTGGGCTGGTTTGGGTGCTACCTATCACCTAGCTAAGCAGGGATATGATGTCACACTGCTAGAAGCTGGTTCCTATCCTGGTGGTTTGGTGGCAGGCTGGAAAACAGAAGCTGGGCGTTCTGTAGAAGCTGGAATTCATGGCTTCTGGTATCCATATAAAAATATCTTTTCCCTGGTACGGGAATTAGGAATCAATCCCTTCACTCGTTTCACCCGTTCCTCTCAGTATTCGCCAGCAGGATTAGAAGTCGAATCACCCATCTTTCAAGATTTACCGCGACTTCCCACACCACTGGGAACTTTTTTATACACGCAATTCAAGCGTTTACCGCTAAGCGATCGCATCTCTGCATTACCTCTTCTTTATGCAGTCATAGATTTTGATAATTCGGATGAGGCTTGGCGGCGCTATGACTCGGTGACAGCCCGCGAACTATTCAAAGATTTTGGTGTCTCTGCAAGGCTTTACCACGACTCATTTGAACCTATGTTGTTGGTAGGTTTATTCGCGCCTGGAGAACAATGTTCGGCAGCAGCAGCTTTAGGGATGCTTTACTACTTTATCCTGGCGCATCAACCAGATTTCGATGTTGTCTGGTGTCGGGGTACAGTTGGGGAAAAGATCTTTCGCCCTTGGGTAGAACGCATCGAACAAGCAGGGGCAAAACTACTCGCCAACAAAAGGGTTAGCGACATCATCCTCGATAGTAATGGTAAAGCAACGGGTGTTGTTTGTGGAGATGAAACCTTTGATGCTGAGGCGGTGATTTTTGCTGTGGGAGTAAGCGGGATGCAGAAGATAGTTAGCAATAGTCCAAGTCTGCATAATCGCCAGGAATTCCGGGATTTGATGAATTTGGGTGCAGTTGATGTCTTAGCTACAAGGCTGTGGTTCGATCGCAAAATTAATATTCCTCGTCCTTCCAATGCTTGTTTCGGGTTCAATGCAACTACGGGATGGACGTTTTTCGACTTGAATGCACTACATGATGAATACTGCAACGAACCAGGAACAGTAGTTGAAGTAGATTTCTATCACGCCAATCAGTTTTTACCACTCAGTAATGAGGAAATTGTGCCACTGGTACAGCAAGACTTAGCCACTTGTATTCCTGCGTTTCGAGAAGCAAAGGTAATCGACAGCAGCGTAATTCGCCTACCGCGCGCAGTAACTCACTTTGCACCGGGTAGTTATAGATCTATGTTACCAGCCCAAACGAGTATAAAGAATATATTTATGAGTGGTGACTGGATTATAAACCGTCACGGTTCATGGTCGCAGGAAAAGGCTTATGTTACTGGTTTGGAAGCGGCAAATTTAGTAATTGAACAGTTTAGGCGTGGGAGTAAGGCAGCAATTATTCCAGTAGAAGCTGATGAACCGCATATCCAAGCGGGGCGATCGCTCAACCACTCCCTGCGCAGTTGGAGTAAAACCTTCCTGCCAAATTTTTGGCTACCCTAGAAAGTATGAAGTATGAAGTATGAATACGATCTTCCTTCAGCCTTCATCCTTCTTTCCTGCCCCTCATAGTGTGGCAAAATGAACATCAGTGTTAATAAAAGTCTTTAATAGGTAATCCCGTGAGTCCAACTGCCCCAGCTACCCGCCGCGTCGTTTTTCCCTTCACTGCCATTGTCGGTCAAGAAGAAATGAAACTCGCCCTGTTGTTAAACGTGATCGATCCCAAAGTTGGCGGTGTGATGATCATGGGCGATCGCGGTACTGGTAAATCTACAACTATTCGGGCATTGGCTGACTTATTGCCAGAAATCGAAGTTGTTGCCGACGATCCCTTCAACAGCCATCCCAGCGATCCTGAAATGATGAGCGATGTTGTGCGGCAACAATTGGAACAACAGGTAGAAATTCCCGTTGCCAAGAAAAAAGTGATAATGGTTGACCTTCCACTAGGAGCCACCGAAGACAGAGTTTGCGGCACTATTGATATTGAAAAAGCTTTGTCTGAAGGTGTGAAAGCCTTTGAACCGGGACTTTTAGCTAAAGCTAATCGCGGCATCCTCTACGTTGACGAAGTTAACCTGCTAGACGATCACCTGGTAGACGTATTACTTGATTCCGCCGCCAGTGGCTGGAATACAGTTGAACGCGAAGGTATTTCCATTCGCCACCCCGCCCGTTTCGTTTTAGTTGGTTCTGGCAACCCGGAAGAAGGCGAACTGCGTCCCCAACTGCTCGATCGCTTCGGAATGCACGCCGAAATTCGCACTGTCAAAGAACCAGCCCTGCGAGTCCAAATCGTAGAGCAACGGTCGGAATTTGACTCCAACCCCCAGCAGTTTCTGGAAAAATATCAGCCCGAACAAGCAGCTTTGCAACAGAAGTTGATTAACGCACAAGAACTGCTGCCATCAGTACAAATTGATTATGACCTGCGGGTGAAAATTTCAGAAGTCTGCTCGGAACTCGATGTCGATGGCTTGCGTGGAGACATTGTAACCAACCGCGCCGCCAAAGCGATCGCAGCATTTGAAGGTCGCACCGAAGTCACAGTTGATGATATTCGCCGTGTTATGACTTTGTGTTTGCGTCATAGACTGCGCAAAGATCCGCTGGAGTCGATTGATTCTGGCTATAAGGTAGAAAAGGCATTTAACCGTGTATTTGGCATCGAACCGACGGCAGAAGAAAATTCAAACACAGTAGCACAAACTAACGGTATCGGGCAGACTGGTGGGCGTTATCGCTAGTCACTTATTCTTCAGCTAATAATCATGAGAACTTGGCGTTTTTGGTTGAATACCTTCATTTTTGCCAGTCAGTATAATCCCCCCCAGTTTATCGAACTAGTGATGTTATTACTGGCGATTATTTTACTGGGGGTATGGCTGATGACACCGCACTGGGCATATTTAATCCTGGCTTGGAGTTATGTAGTGGGGGTATCAGCTTCGATGTGGGTGAGAGAAGCGATCGCGCCCTCCCACCAAAAACGCACCACCCAAGCAATGGCATTGGTATTGCTACTTCTTAGTATTTATGGCTTTGCTGACGTAATTCAATTCCTCTAAGTAAATCTTGTACACATCAACTTTTTCTCAGAAAATCTTTATCCTCAGCTTTATCAGCAGCAATCACTATAGTTGTACCTAAGATCAGAAATGTAAAACTGGCGATGATAAATGCCATTGAACCGTTGTCAAAACCAGTTGCCTCAATATATATTTCAGGATCTGCTTTGAAACTCGCAGCAGCCATACCTGTGTAGTGCAGCGCGACTATTCCTGCACCCATAACTATTGCACTCAGGATATGTAGTACTTTATTCGCTCTTTGATGACGAAACTGCAAAGAAAGCTTCAAAGCTACTAGCGAAACTACAACTGCAACCACAACAGAAAGCAAAAACAACATTGGGTCATAATGAGTATCTGCCATCATTTCCATAGCCGCCATGCCAATGTAGTGCATCAAGCCAATGCCAACACCCATAGCAATAGCACTTTTGAGCAAAATAGAAAAACTAACCTTTGGGCGGCTAACAATAGACAGTGCTAAACCAGAAGCGAGAATGGCTGCTAGCAGTGATACTATTGTGAGTAAGAAGTTATAGCTAATACTTACTGGTAGGGAAAAGGCTAGCATACCAAGGAAGTGCATCGACCAAATACCTGTTCCCATAGCAATGGCACCCCCCAGCAACCAAATTTTGCGTTCATCGCCGCGTGAGATTGCAACTCTACTAGCAAGATCGAGTGCTGCATAAGAAGCAAGGACAGCAATAAAAGCTGAAACAATTACAAGGTAAGGATTGTAACTAACTGGCATATTTGTTTAGATCGTGTAATAGAAAAGTGTAAATTTGTTGCAGATTGCGTTAAATAACCCTATAGCAAGGGATAAACTGTCCAAATACAGTCTTGTTGATATAGAACAGATAAAGTTACACGAGTAATCTAACTCGCTTATACTTGGTTTCCCAGTGTGATTTCACTGATAAATTATAGATTGGCGCTAAATCTTAGATAATTTAAGTGAATATACTGTATTACATCGTCATCCAAGACTTTCTCGATCTACCATCCTTGCATTTCTACTAGTTCTATAGCCAGATTAAATGATTGATGAAATTCTCTCTTTTTCTTACCTTTGCGTCCTCTGCGACTCTGCGGTTCGTATATATAAAAAGTCCTTAAAATATATATAAATTCTCTTATCGGGAAAGAAAATAACAAGAATAAACTAAGATACTTCTATTTAGCACCAACACCTGTAGTATATTTGTGGCTCATACAATATATTAGTATTTCACTGATGGATGCTATCAAGTACACGCTTGCAGAAGCATTCAGTACCCCGTGAACAAATGCACCTTTAAAACTGCCAGAAGCACAGGCGATCGCGCTTTGATTTTGTATTTGCCCCGTCACTTATCTAATGTTTCCTCTGAATTACTACGTACTCTTCGTCGTTGTTGCAAACTCGCAACCTCCATAAGGCGATCGACAGCATAAACAAGGATCGCTGTCTCTGCACATTGAGAAAAGCGCTGTTTTTGCCGCGCCAGCCTCCGCGCGAACGTTGAGAATCTTCGTCTAAGATTGTAGGCGTGTCTTTGACTCAAGCGATCGAGGAGTACGTTAGAAACTGTTTTTGAAGAAAAATCAAGTATTTTTCAATATCAAAAAGACGAGGTGCATCATGTCATCTTCGCGCCCAAGAAGATCAACTTATCCAGCTTGGATCGGTGTCACACTAGCATTTTACGCATTTATTGCCATTGGCATTGCTGAAGGAGGGTTGGGAGTTCTGCTACCCTCAATTCTGACAACTTACAATTTAACTCCCGCAACCGTCACGCTATTGTTTCTCAGCCAAGTGACAGGTTACGCGATCGCGGCACTAACGAGTAGCCTACTAAGTAGCCGCGTCGGACTTGCCCGAATGCTGCTAATTGCTGCCATCATACTCACCAGTGCCTTAAGTATCTATGCGTTTACTACTCACTGGTTTGTCATGGTTGCAACCGGAACGCTGTTAGGGCTAGGAATTGGGCTAATCGATGCCGGGATTAATACCTTCATAGCTAGCAAGCAGGACAATGCCAATTTGATGGGTTTGCTCCATGCTTTCTATGGCATCGGTGCATTGCTCGGCCCTGCTTTAGCAACACTGTTACTTACTCTGGGAATCAATTGGCGATACGTTTATCTAGTAATTGCAGGTGTGGTAGGGTTAACTATAGTGGGAATGCTTTGGGCAGTTTGGCACAACTACCAGCCAATGACTGTGCGAGTAGCAGCTTCTGGAACCGATGCCAAAGCGAACCTAAGTTTGGCATTGCGGAAACCCACAGTCTTGGTGGCGGGAATGTTTCTGCTGATATATGTAGGTACAGAAGCTTCTTTGGGCAATTGGGCTTATACAGTGCAAAGCGTCAGCCGAGGAACACCTGCATGGATTGCTGGTTACAGCGTCAGTGGCTACTGGCTGGGGCTAACGCTAGGACGATTCGCAACGGGGCAAATGGTAAAGTATCTGGGTGCAGTTCGTACTGTTGATTTCTCCCTGATGCTGCTGCTGGCTGGCTTAGGAATTTGGTGGTTGGTGCCGCCCGGCCAGTTATTAAGTCTGCCGTTAATTGGCTTTTCCCTTGCTGCTATCTATCCAATCACAATTTGGCTGATGCCACAGCGCGTACCTAGTAGTATTGTACCAGCAGCGATCGGCTTTTTGAGCAGCGTTGGTAGTTTGGGTGCAGCCACTATTCCTACTGGGTTGGGCTGGATTGCTGACAAAGCAGGTTTGGGGGTTATTCCAGCTTTAATGGTGGTTCTGGCAATTGTGGCGATCGTACTGCATCGCTGGTTAGTTCGTCATGCGCCAGTTAAGAGCTAGTTACAACTGATTGACTTGAGCTTGACTTAGTGCTGTTCATCTATACAATATTGTTCGCCACTACAGGCATAATTTATCCAGTATGTAAGCTAAAACTATTGATAATGAGATCGTGTAATTTTGCTTTAAGTTAGAAGCGATGAATTGACTGACTCAACTGCAATGAGGTTAAATTCATGCTCTATAAATAAGAATTTGACAACTGGTTCAATATCCCCATTTTGATCCAGTTAAATTGTGTAGCAATCGAGCAAATTCTTACTGCCGATACTTCGTATCAAATGCACGTTGGCAAAAAAAAATATTGGTCTAAAGCCTTCTTTTCAAATTTGCGTAAGTTTTGTTTGATTTACTTGACTATTGAACTTAATCTAAGTTAAATAAAAGCTAGATTCCATCTGTTTAATCTGGTCAGGTAAACAGATGAAGCAGTCGTATGGCTGATAAGGAGGACCGAACACAATATGTTTTCCCAAGAAAGTGGTGCTGAAATTCAGGCACGATCGAGCAAGCCTTCTATCGATCTCGCCAGGCTTATTGAGTTAGTCGCAAAAGCAATTCCCACTAGCAATAATATCGGGGAGCCTAACAATCAAGATTTTAGCAGCAGGCAGGCAATTCTATTTGATTCCGAGAAGAAACGCCTAAAGCTGTGTACCTCAGCAGTTCTCAGGAGGCTGTTTAGTCAGCAGGACTTCCGAAAAGCTTTTGAGCCAACTAAAGATAGTGGATTTATTCGGAATTTGCAAATGCCTGGGTATGGCTTCCGAACTCGGCTCGGAGGTTATCTGACTGAGGGCAATGCAGCAAGGTTGACTGCTGCTGTAAAGCAGCTAACTTCTGCGATCGATGCCGCCTTACCAACAGGATCTGAATTATCTTTTCTGCTATTGGATAACCCAGACCAACAACTACGCCAACTTGCTAAACAAGCTGGTGCAAATTTCAAGCAGCAAGCGAACACTGCTAAGCTCGTGCCTTTGACATTTAAAACAGAAGCCGCGACTACCAACCGAGACAAGCCAGTTGCCAAACTCATTTGTGCAACCGAACAAATTGAGGCTAACGATTATTTTGAACGTATGTCTCATGCAGTCAGTCAATACCTGCAATACGAGAATGAATCTGATGAAGAAGAAGTCAAGTCTGCCCTTGATAGCCTGAAAGCAGAACAGGACAGGTCTGATAGCCAGATCGCTCGATTTTTCAACTTCTTGAACGATGAGGCATTGTCCCGCGTCAGGTTGACTGTTACGCTCCAGATTATGGAGGCGATCGCAGATAATGCCCGTACAAACAAGCGACTCAAAGACAAACTGTTAGTCGAATATGTGAGTAGAGTTGTGAATCTGCTTGAAGCAGTAAAAGCAGGTGATTACACCATCGATCTAACTGCTCACTACGGTATTGCTGCTGAATTTGACTTGCTGGACTACATGAGCAAGGCAACTTTTTATAATTGTCTCCCAGTCTGGCCGGAGTGGAAAACTCAAATCTTCGAGGAAAAAGTTAGAAATCCGGCTGCTACAACCTATGCTGTTGCCCGTGAAGTCAGCTATCGCTTTCGAGTCAACGGACAAAATCCAGAATTCGGTAAACCTGCGTTTGAGGCACGACTTGACAATATTGAAGCAGATCTCTGTAGTAAGGACAATTCAACAGAGCAGCGGCGCGTCTGCCGCCGTTTAGCTGAACTGATCTTCTTAGCAATTGTCGTTCCTCAGCAAGGCGAAGAGTTGCTGACACAAGAAGCACTATCCAATACCATGCAGCAACTTCTTGCCAGCCTCAAGTCGGGTGGAAAAGAGGCTGTGAAGGATATTATACAAGACTTGCGAGAACGCGCCGAATCGATGGAGTCAATTGCAACGACTTTGGTTAACATACTGCGTGAGAAGGGTCAAAGGGTGATTTCTCAAGTGCAGCAACGTTCTTGCGAACAATTCATTTGTGTTAAGCGAGATATCGTTAAGTGGACGCGCTTGGAAGGAGCTGAACCGGGGGTACGAGATTTACTCGTTAGCTCTCAACAAAGCTCCAACGAACAGGTGGAATGGTTCAAACACATTGAAATTAGCGATCGCCCAGCAACACCAGGACTCTTGTTCTCGGTTAAGGTGACAACTGAAATTTCTGCACACAACTTGGTGGAGATTGAGGGGCAAGCCCACGAAATTAAAGCGCAACGGTTATTGCCTCAGAAACTTCTTCAGATTTGTTGGGTTCCGTTTTGCTCACAAAAGAAAGATGGTCAATGGACGTATGAAGTCTCTCCAAACGCCCTTGCAGCGAAAGGATGGGTGTTACCTGCTTCGATTAATATTGAATATGAGACAAAAACTCTGACACGAACGCAAAATAAGAAGCAAGCCGAAGAAAGTAAACAGTATCATGCAGCAACTACAGCTGCATTCACGGTGCTGGTGTACTGCTGCCTATGGTGCATTATCGAACGCCTGAAACAATCTGGTGACAATGAGGCTAAATTTACAACTTTGATGCTGCGCTTGCAAGAAACGGGCCAAACCGATGATGAAGGCAGTGGCGATTCCTATATTTATGCCGCAGCACAAGCGATTGAAACAACCCTGGCTCAAGATACTAGTATTCGTATGCAGGGACTGGCGCTGGAAAATTTAATCAAACAAGACCAGTCTACTAAATATGTGAAAACTGGCACGTTTAATGCCCTGTTGAGTGCATTTCCTATTGTCATCAGTACGCCGGCTCCACCCGCAGTCAGCAAGATTGGCTTAATTTCCTATGCTACCCGTCCCTGTGACGAAACGCCATCTTCGAGCAGCGATCGCAAGGGTTATCTATTTCTCACCCAAAGTTACATTGCCACAGCTGTTGAGCAACCATTTCCAGGTTACGAACTCAAGACAGAGCGAATGCAGTCTGACATAGTGGATTCCCCCGAACGATTGCAGAAACAGCGTTTGGTACGAGAAGAGATCGGTTATTTGCAGGCACAAAAATGTCAACACATCATCTTACTTGCTCACGCCTACGGCAGTCACCGTATTAATCGGACAGCAGACAATAACTCACTCCTGAATCGTAAAGAATTTTTGGAGGAAGTCTTTGGGACATTTCCCGACTTAACAATATATCCAATGCTGCGGGATGTCTTTCCGGCAACTCGCTTGCGTTCCCGCGCTAAGACGGGTGAAGCCGCCTTTGAGATCCTAAGAGCTGGAGACCATACAAATTTTTTGCAATCTGTCGAAACAGTGCGCGTGCGCGACGTAATTCCGGTCTATACCTTCGCCACACTCTATGCAGTTGAGGAACACAAGCGCCCCCAGTCTGGCTTCTGTAGTTATTTCCTGGTATCAGACCAGCAGGTTAGCAATATCAACCGGACTGAGCTTGCTCGGCAGCATCTCATCGATCCAGAGCAAAAGTCTACCGTTCGTCCCTGCTTAATTGCAGTGCTGCGAGGGTTACATTTTATCGAAGCAGAACGAGGTGCCACCAAACAGGGACAGCTGACCCCAGTACTCGATCCGTTTAGTTGGATTTCACCCACAACAATTGGAGCAGCTGGTGACGTTCAGGTGATGCACACTCGTCGTAAAGGAAAAGTGTTACTCAGCTATCCAGCATTACTCAGCTATGTTGCTACTGTACTGCATCGGAGGAAGTGATGGAACCGTCGTTTCTAGAGCAAGCATCAACTTGGGGGCGCGTGTTTGAGATCGCCGTGCAGCGTGGCGTTCTGGCGAAACTTATGCACCAAGGGCTGCTACGGGAAGAAAGTCCTATTCTCGAACCTTGGCGAACTGTGAAGATTGCTGATGTTGACACCCGCCTTGCCAGAACTCTCAATTTGACGGATACCAATGCTAAAGAATGGGCAGGGGCGATGGTGCGGCATCTGTTGGTGCTGGGCTATGGTTTAGGCTGGACTGCTATACGGGAGTACCTCAAGCACAGCCACATTCGTAAAGCTAAGCTCGAAGCTATCTGGTGTCCGCTGACGCTTCCAGGGCAGCAGCAAGAACGCGATCAGGAAAATGAGGAGACGGCGATCGCGTTTCACGCAGCTTTCAACTTGCCAGGACAACCAGACTTAATGTTACTACAACGCGGGCAGCCTGCCAGAGCAGACTTTCTTTTGTGGTTATCGAGCGATGCAACAGAGCCTAGCGCTAAAGGCGATCGCCAGAATGCAAAGCGGCAAAAATGTCAAGACTTTATTCTCTGCTTGGAATTCTCATATAATGCACCTACCAAACTGGTAGACTTCAGGACTGAAGAACCCCACAGGGAAGAAATCGCTCGTTATGCCCGCTACATCGACTCACGCGGGGTCTTCTCCAGAGTTTGTGCTGAGGTAGAAGGTGAGGAATTTTTGCTCTCGTCAAATCTGGCTAGCCACTTGTCCGCATTTAGTGGTGCAGATAAACCGCTGTTCAAGCTCTGTCAAGCATCTTCCTACACAGAGCGTTTGATTCATTTGTTACGAGCGCATGAAAAGTTGAAGAAAGCTTGTAGCGCCAGAGCGATCGCCATCACTTCCAACGGCTTGGAAAGTCTTGCTGCTCGTTTCGTCGGCATGGAAGAACCAGATCCGAGGGCAAGGCTGATGAAATCGCTGGGTGAAGCTTATCGAAATGCCCGCAAACTCAGCGATGATGTGCCTGACGAACTGGAGAAAGAAATTCGTGTGGCTTTTAATAAACTTGTGCGATCGCTTCCTGCTAATTTCAAACAACAAGCCAAGAACAAGGAAACGCTCCAGCAGCTTAGTTTAGGAGGACACCTGCACTTTCTGTTTCAGGAAAACGTTGAAGGATTCTACAACCCAACGCAAAAGATTTCGCGGCAAGAGGCGATCGCTGCTGTTGAGGAGACACCAGAATTAATTGAGTTTTTTGGCAAAAGTCCAAAATCCCAAATTGCCGCAGCTCTCGATCTGCTAGCTCAGCAACAAGAACAAATCCCGTTGCGACAGGTACACGAAGCAGCAGTCATTGCAGGTTTGAATTCAGCACAGGTTGGTAGGGTTAATGTTATTGCCTTGGAGGGTAATCCTGGGATTGGCAAAACTACTGCTGTCGTGAAATTTCTCAAACAAGAGAAAAAGGGCTATTTATTCTTCTACCAAAGTCCACGAGTTGTTATTAATCGAGATGTTACAACGAATCTCGCACGAGAAAATGGCAAAGCCAGCGGCATATTAACCATCACTACCAATGCCACCTTGATTGCTTCTGCCCCCCAGTGGTACGAGCAACAAGTAAAGGCAGGTTCCCAGCCCCCTCGCTGTATTGACAATGCCGTAGTAGTGGATGGGATTGATGGACTAATACATCCGCAATGCAGCACTCTCTTTGTAACACCTGCCCAGGAATGCGAGATTGATTCCAACACAGCTGTCTCCAAGCGGTTTAAGCGATCGCGTAACGAACGAGAGGACAGCATGGAGTCGCACCATTACCCTGGCGTATTGCGTACTTTGGCAAGCTCTGCCCGACGATTGCTCGATGCAAACCCTCAAGCAAGTCGCTTAGTAATGACTGCTGCAATTCAAGGCTATCGAACGCTCGGCCAGACAACTACAATCGACGCATTAAGCAATTTGTTTGCGAAAAAGCCACAGACTAGGCTGGGGCTAAGCGAACGCTTAGCGCTTTCCCAAAGAATCCCTACAGTTATTGTCATGGTGGACGAACTGGCAGGCGATGGAGCAGGCGCACCCTTTGCCCACAAGTTGTCAGACTGGCTGCACCAGCAATTTATTGCACCGTTTGAAGGTACTCAATCTCCCTTTAAGGTAATTCTGATCGTTGCAGATGCGTCGCTCAGCAATGAAGTTGTCTTCAATAGCTACCTCAATTCAGGCGATCGCGCTCCAAATAAAGTGTTAATTAGCCGAAGTCAGGGGGAAGCGCCCTTTCGGGTAACAGGTACTGAGACTAAGGTGGGACTAAAGAAACATCCCACTTTGCATATCATGACGAACAGCTACCCCGCCTCCGAACTCAAAATTGACTACAGTATTCGGCTGGCACCCATTACACCAGGACTAACGAGCGATGGTACAAAACAAACAGTTCGACAAGCGATTCGAGAACAAATGCAAGACGAGTTGCTGGCGAATGCCTATCAGGAAATTCAGCGGGGGTTAGAAAGCGGATCGCAGCAGCTTATTTTCTTTGCCCAGAATAAAGCATTCCTCCGCCAGCTGCAAGAGAAGCTAACTACTGGAGCAGATGCGCTCCTACCCAGACAAGTAGCTGTTTTGGATCAAAATGTGCCATCACATCAGCGTTTGGAACTGGTACAGGAGCCGCGACGGGAGGAGATCCGAGTTTTCCTAATGACTTCTTCTGGAGCGAGGGGAGTTTCTTTTCCTAAAACCGATTGGATTATTGCCTCGATCCCGCGTTTCAATATTGAAGCCGCTTTAATGGAAGTCGCACAACTGATCTACCGGGGTCGGGGAATGTATACCGATCCAGAAACCAAAGCGCAAGTTTCGGGAGACAACACAGCTCGGCATCTGGTCATGCTCATCAACGATTTCATCGTTGTGGATGAAAATATCGAGCGATCGCGGCTGTGGTTACGTCAGGCAAGCGATTTATTAACTTTGCTGGTCATGCTGCGTTCTACAATTCACACGCGCATCAAGGGAGATGCTGGACTGAGGAAACAGCGAATTGCTTTCGTTCCCGTTGGATTTATTGGCGATGAAGAGTTGCTCAACCCAATGTCTATTGATGTCAAGGATTTCTTGCGAGAAGCACAAATATATATTTGCGATCAACATCCCAGTGAAGCAAAAGCCATTGTGAAAAAAGCAGAGCAGTTAACGAGGAAAATTTTTGCTTACTTCAACTTAACGGGACAGGCATCAGAGATGAATGCCCAGTCTTACGTAGATTATCGCACCCTAGAGGCACTGGTCAAGACTATTTCTCGCTCTTCAAGTCGGTTGCTGCCATCTTTAGAAAACGATGCGCTAAAAATTCCAGATTGCCTAACTTGTATTGGTCCCTTCTGGATGGAGGACTGGGGTGAACGGAAAACTGAAGAGCGATTCAGCTTTGAGGGATGGCGAATCGATATTCAACAAGGGAGTCGGCATCTTTTGGGTTTGCTGCGACAGATTTATGAGGGCACTGACTTTCCAACCAAACTCAAACGTCCTGCTAAAGAACTGCACAAGCTATTGATTCGTGAAAAAAATGAATCTGTACGCGAATATTCGACACTTCAAGCGATGCGAACAGAAAACATAGTCGTCAGTTTGCCGTTCGATTATCCGCATTTTTGGCGCGAACAGTTAGACGAAGAAGTTCGCCAGCAAGTGTTGGAGGAGCCGGAAACTTGGAGAAGTGCTTTAGGGCGAGCTTTGACACCTCAAGGCTTAGTAATGCCTGTGGTGTCGCAGTATCAAGCGTTTCCTTGGGCTGCTGTCGCAGGTCATCGAATATTTGCACAGTTGGAAACCATTTTCAGCGATCGCTATTTCATGGCATCTAATGAATTAAATCTTCTCAATACCATCCTGTTGGAAGATGAAGACGCTTAAACCTCTGCCGCTCAGCCTTCAGCTAAAGGTAGGATTTACTTCGCTGTTGTGTGGCAAAAATCTCTTGAAATGATAGCAACCCCTTACCAGATAAAAGGTGTTTACTTGCCTACATTAACAAAATTATAAGATGTCACCATCGAATAACTTATAAATGAAGTCACTTCTAGTAAAATTATGCTTTTACTCACAAATCATATGGAGCTAAGCGGGTTCGAACCGCTGACCTCTGCAATGCCATTGCAGCGCTCTACCAACTGAGCTATAACCCCATGAGAGTTCTTTATTTTAGCTTAAATTTTGCGAATCTGTCAAGTTATGTTCGCGCCTTGCTAATACCCGTGCAGTAGGTAGGTCATACAGTTATTCATCAGGAAATAAACCACTAGCATCGCCGCAGCACTCACTGCTACTAAAAAACCTGCCAGCATATGAGAAAACTCTTTGCTCTCAACAGCCTCTTCCATCAGGTGCAGCGACCAAGCTACCAAAGCTACATCAAAAACTAGAATAAATGTCAGCATTTTGTAAAAGTTTTAAAAGATATTTCATATATCTTAACTCTCTCTCAGAAAATCGTCCTTAAGTTCAGATTAAGTTTAACTGCAACTGTAATCTACATTACTTATGCTATGGGAGCAGACGGACTGGACAGTTGCGATCGCTCAAATAAGATTTGATTTGCCCGACGCTTAATTGTCCGTAATGTAAAAGAGAAGCTAATAGGGCTGCTTCGGCTTTACCTTGAGTGAGTGCGCTGTAAATATGTTCGCAACTTCCGGCACCACCAGAGGCAATAACCGGAATTTCTACAGATTCAGCGATCGCTCGCGTCAATTCTAAGTCGTACCCCGCTTGAGTACCATCGGCATCCATACTCGTTACTAACAACTCCCCAGCGCCACGAAAAGCGACATCTTTCGCCCAGAGCAAAGCGTCTAAGCCAGTGTTCTCTCGTCCACCCCGCACGTACACATCCCAACCAGGATTGTGAGGATCTTGCCGCCGCCGCGCATCAATAGCCACAACTATACATTGGTTGCCAAAGTGATCGCTTGCCCGATTAATCAAGTCTGGCTGGCGCACAGCAGCAGAATTTATGCTAATTTTATCTGCTCCGGCTCTTAACAAATTTTTAATTTGTTCT
>QQTW01000591.1_pt1 | contig 23155 bp, 18 predicted proteins | sample 1904831 | NCBI WGS metagenome assembly QQTW01 (sample SAMN09435610, study PRJNA476489) | Subsurface metagenome, whole genome shotgun sequencing project. | reverse complement strand
AGCCCGCAATGGAACACTTCGAAATCGCTCTGAGACTCGACCCTACTTGTCCGTTGGCACCTTGGGAGAGCTGCTCCATAATCTCGTCTTGCAGTTTCGTGGAAACTCTCTTGAGGACTCTAGACTTGCGGAGGCTGTTCCGAATGTAGTGTAGGATGTCTTGAGAATTCTTTGCCCAATCCACGTGTATTGTTGGTATCTCTTCCTCGAGCGCGTCCGCAACATCATCGATGATCTGTGGTCGTCCAGCCATCACGCACCGTATTCTAGAGGCGCGCTTAACTGCAAGATCAATCAGTTCAGACAACACGATCTTGCCGAGTTACCACGAAATCCACGCTTACTCTGTCTCACGCCCAGTAAGAGACTTAAAAACATCCTCCTCTCCTCTTCGTCCGTTTCGTCTAGACCGTCTAGTACAATGATAACGCTACTCTCGATGTCGAACTTGAGAAAAAATCCCCCGAAGAGGGTACGCCAAGCACTCTGAATCGTCGAGATTTCGGCCTGGCTCTCGATCTGGTTAACAAGGTATTTCGCATATACCGGGTCGTTTTGGCTGGGATGCATCTTTAGCGCGAGATATCAGCATGCATCAAAAGGACTGACCTGATCTGAAAACTGAGGTCACGAAGCGCCTGATGGATAGATCTCGTGTTCGGGTCACTGTCCTTGAAAAAGAAGTGTCCAACAGTAGTATGCGACGGGTCTCCAACGCGCTGGGGGTGTCGTTCTTTGAGGAAGGAGATGATGTTGGATGCAATAAACGATTTGCCACTACCAGGTATACCGCTAATGTAAAGTAATGGGGTCTCATTATTGATCCATTTTTCGAACATTGCATCACTCCGAATCCAGTCTCCGGTGCCCTCAACGCGCCGTTTGTTGAAGTCCTCGAGTATATCTTGAACAAGCGTCAGCCATCGCCGTTTCTGCCTTTTGAAGCAAAAGATGGATACCTTCAGGATGAACAGATGGCCTGAGAAGGGCTTTGATCTGTTTCATGATTGACTTTTGTCGCTCACTCTCATTACTCTCTATCCTCGCCCCGACGTTGATTTTACCCAATTCCTGGCGCATCTCTTGCATTTCGAGACTCATTTGGTTGATCATCACCCCGGTCTCATTCACGGCTCTGTTGGTGGCAGTAGCTGTAACGAGCACACCATCAACAGTTTGATTGACTTTCTTGGTTGTTGTCCAGGTTTCCGCCCCTACAAGACTGTCCTCGCTCTTTAGGATCTTGTCCAATTTTGATACTGCCGTTTGAATCTCCTCGTCATTTCCGAGGAGCACATTCTTTAGAAATTTCAACACTCGTTTCTCTTTGAGGCATTTGGTCGCCAAAGCAAAGATCTCGATGAGCGTTGTAAGCGCCTCCGCTAATTTTTCATGCAACTCTTCTGATATGTCCACTCGGTTGTAAATTCTCAGCCGTACTGTGACGTCCTGGCCAGTATATTAGTACCTGGCAAGAAATCATTGATTACCGGGGTGAATGCAAGGAAAGACGTGCCTTCAGAGACGCCATTAAGTCTTCTATAGCGTCGTAAGCCGCAGAAACGCCGTGTGCCGCGCTGATTAGATATGTAACAGCTCCGAAGACCAAAGAAGCAGGAGGAAAGGCTGAGGAAGCTCCACCTGCAAGAGCCCCAAAGAGCTCGACAGGCTTGAGAGCCTGACTCAGCACCCTGAACAAGCCATGTCTCTTTTGGCGAAAATCAGAGAAAATCTGATTCTGCGATTCAATTGCTCTCATAAGTGTATCTGTGCTCCTGATGCCTGATACCGTAGGATTGTCCAGGTCCTTTCCAGTGAGATCCTTGTATCGTCCGAGCGCAGTCTTCCATATCGACATCAGCTGGTCCTGGTGTTCCGACATTATGAAGTGATTGTGCAGTGCCGATTATCAGGATATACCAGTCAGGTTTCAGAGCAAAAGGAGCAGAGTGGCTTTACAGCTGGCCTATGGGTGACATATGTCTATCAATGAAAGTGCGGAGTTGACTACCTATGTATATGCGAGTCAGAGCGGCCGGAGCGGCCCGCTGGTCGACTCCGGCTTCTTCCTGAGGCTTGACAAGGCTGACCGCTGACGAGGAAATGTATAAAGCACCTCTGCCTCATGTATATGCTCCGCATCTGTATGTACGCTCCACCTATGGTTAGATGTAGGGTCAGTTAGGGTAGGATCAAGGAGTCAGGGTAGGATTGGGACGGAGCGGCTGTCTTTACCCAGGTCAGTCATGTATTATATATGTTGAGCATATGCTAAGCATGAGAATGTGATGTATGATAGTTTCTTGTAAGGGTACCTGTTCTGAGCGTTCTGAGCGAGTAATATAGAAATACCTATAGGGTGCGCTCACATGTAGGTGTTCACCTCCTGGAAAAACCGGCCCTTTAGGGAGCCAATGAATGCCGCCAAAAGGTAGTGATAGGCGTTGCCGGTTCTACCCTTAAGCACCCGTATTGAGCCGCAACGCACGTACCCGTTCAGGAGAGCCTCTCATCCGTAGCTTGTGCAATTAGCGTGATAGATATAGAGAGTCGTTCGATCAAAGTCTTTAGAGGACGTACGGAGTACTATATAACTACTAATATCTGGGTTATAAGCTCATACACCGTCAATTTGGTGATGCTATCGTCAATTGGTGATCGTAGCATCGCCGCGTCGATCCAGCGTTAGCTCATCGCCGATGCATGCGTCTTGGCAGGTATCCTGTCCGACAGCAGGCTGCAGGCATCAAGGCAACGGTAGGTGCTCAAGACTAGCCATGGGGAAGTCAAGCTCATTGAAGCCGCCGTTTCGCATACACTTATAGCACTCGCAAACCAAAGCTTGGTGGCGTCAAGAAACAATTCGAACAAGGCCATGCTCAGCACACAACCGCTCACGCTTTCTAAAGCCGCGCAACCGACTCTCGAGGGAAGGAAGCGTCTGGCCGATGACCCTTCTTTTTGTCCTGTCTGTTTCAATCTGAATGCGAGCTGCGCTGCCGAACTCCTGGGAATCCGCAATGACGTTTTCATAAGTGACTGGAACCGCTACTGCCAAGTAACCGCCGCTAGACTTCGAGACGTTGCGGATGCCGCAAGTGAGGGATGCGGTTCCTGTTCCGTCATCCGCCAGGGTCTGGCCGCTCTGAATCACAACCTGGTTGACCTCGATAAGCACGCCAGTCTGGTCATCGATATAGGATTTCGGGATGATGACGTTCTTCGTGTATACGTCTATGATGATCCCGAAGAGGATGCGATTGCAACAGAAGCAATGGAGATAAACGATATGACAGAAGACCTCCAGTTCCGCTTGGAGTTCTATACTATCCCAGGTAACAGATGTTCTCTTGGTCATAAGCCGCAAGAGCTTTTACGCTTGGAAGAAAATGGCTCCTTGTCGGAATCTCACCATATATGTCTATCGACAATTGATAACACAGTATAGGGCATCCATGTCCATGGCGGTCCATTGGGCCGAATATGAATGCGTTCAGCCTCTACGCCTTGCCCTTCTTGGGAGGGCCTACAAAGCATGTGCCAACTGATTCAAGCTCAGGCGAATGCTTCGAAACTATCCGCCATTGGTTGCAAAGCTGTGTTCAATCGCATCGAGCTTGCCAATCGACTGGCTCACGGTTGCTGCCAAAGCGTGTTATCGATGTTGGCCGTGATGACGAGCATATAAAGATCAGACTGCATGAGAGCGACATTGATGAACGAGGGGACTACGTGGCTCTGAGCCACTGCTGGGGCAGTACGCTTCATACCACAACCACAGAAGCAACGCTGCCACAATGGAAACACGGCATCCCGTGGGGCTCACTGTCCAAGACATTCCAGGACGCAGTGATGATTACGCGAAAATTGGGGCTCAAGTATCTCTGGGCAGACGCTCTGTGCATTATCCAGGATGATGAGAAGGACTGGCAGATCGAATCAGCGAAGATGGGGTCCATCTATCAAGACGCTTTCTTAGTGATCTCCGCTAGCTCGGCCCTGGACGGCGACGGCGGCTGCTTTTCTCAGCGACTTTCGCCGGCGGAGATCACCGTAACAGAGATGGGTGGAAGGACATCAAGCGTTTTTGTCCGCAAGGGAAGAAACCACAATCCTTTCAACTGGTTCTTCGGGAGTAACGGCGGTCAGTATGACCATAAGGACTACCCCTTGTACAAGCGGGCTTGGTGCTTTCAGGAACGGCTTCTTAGCACCCGTATCCTGCATTATACCAGGTCAGAGATGGTCTGGGAGTGTCTGAGTATGATGAACTGTGAATGCGCATCCTTGGATCATTGGACCGGAGACGATCTCTTCTTAGTGCGTCAGTTCCTGAATCCCGCCGCGCAGACGGAACAAGCGACTCAACAGCTTTATGAACGCTGGCAAGATTTGCGAGCTCGGTATAATCGGATGCAGCACGATAAGCTCCAGCACCCTTTCGACACTTTTGCTGATGTCACTCAACCCGAGAATCCTGCTGTTGTTACTGAATCCGAGATATATGTCGCTCCGGTGCTGACAGACAAGTCTTGGCTATTTCAATCCGCAGTTACGGAGCGATTCGCTAGCAACAAGTTCATCTTGGGGCATCGATTTCAAATTGACGGCTCAAAGAAGTACGATAAGGTCGGGGCGGCGCTGGAGGTATGGCGGGACGTGGTGAAGATATACTCCGGGAAGCGGCTGACGTTTGCCCGTGATATTTTGCCGGCGCTCTCCGGTCTGGCTAGCAAGTGGTCAGCTCTTGGATGTGGTCAATACCTTGCCGGCTTGTGGGAATCAGACTTGTTGCACGATTTGCTATGGAAGACGACACATGGAGAACCCCGGCAGACCGAAGGTTATGTTGCGCCATCATGGAGCTGGGCGTCGTCGTTGGGAGGCGTTGAATGGTTTAGCCCCATGAATGACGCGTTCACTTTCTTCGTGAAAGTCAACGAGGCAAAATGCACACCAAAGGGACTGAATCCATTTGGTGAAGTATCGAGCGGTTCCATCAGGCTAACAGGAACCATCTATGGTGCCCGAGTTAAAGAAGTCAACTATGGATATGGATTAGCAGGCTCTTTATTTAACCACGGTCCTCCTGGCATTTTCTTCTATTCCGATAGTCTCGAGCAGTGCCGAGGATTTCTCGGTCAGGAAGTATACTACATGCCTGTCTGCGCAGAGACGAAGGATGGCAGTATAGTAGAGACGCTTGAATATGGCTTGGTTTTGTGTGCTGGTACGCGTATTCCGGGAACGTTCGAGCGCATTGGAATTAGAATGGGGCAGGTGATTCGTGGAGGAGCAGAAAAGCAGGTTATCATTGTGGTATAAGATGGTCATCAGTTCGGAAAACTTTTTTCTATCTGAAAGGATCAGTGGTTGTTCCCAGAGCACGATTGGAGGAGTCAACTCACGAAGCCCAGAAGGCGGCTTTCTGGAAGTCGGACCAAGCCTTCCGCGGACGCACACACTTGCTTCGAGAGGTTTTGGATGAGGCTCTTGAAATCTGGCTTCCCGACCAAGACGGCGGTCAGAGCCTAAATCTCCACAGAGTGCCTTTACCCCTTTTCTCTTGGACCGGTAGAGCAAATCATCTGGACCCGAACTCGGTACTTCACAACCTACTTTCGGGCTGATGTAAATCAGAAGAAGCGGCCGTGGCAGCGGCAAATAGCGACCATCTGGCTCGCATTTAACTGGAAGACGTGGCGTCCGAACCACATGCAAGAGATCAGTTCAGACCTCATACGCAGTAGTCGATTGCAGAGCTCATGACATTCGACGATGACTGCGCCCAGAGAACGATCAGGCGCGGTCGGATTGAGCCGCACGACTTCTGGTGGACTTTGCATGTGCTGAGCTGTTCTGGATGCAGATCTGTACTAACCGCTGTTTTGATATCAGTTCATTGAGCTGCTGAATCCACACCAAAGGCCCGCGGCGGCGCAACGGCAATTGGGGCTTCTCCTTTATCAGAAGCCAATGCCGTTCTTGGGTTTCCGTTGCAATTCTGAGGATCGTAGCCGATTGCCCGCTCGATCACCACATGTAAATATTGCGGCATGAAGTGTGGATGAAGCACTACCAGATCAGCGACAGCTTTGCGAGCCATGGCTGATCCACGGAGTCAGGATGAGGCTTTCTAGTTTGAGCCAAACCCTGCTCTTCAACTGAAAGCAGAGGTCGCATGTAGCGATTATAGACCATATTCGCATTCGCGGTAAATGTGACGGAGCGCAAGCGGCGGTCTTTCATTTTGGAAAAGTAAGAAGGAGACGAGGGTCAATTACCTCACTTGGATATTGAAACTGTCCAACTGGATATATCCCTCTAATACCTATGCCTCCCAACAAGCTTTGATGGCTCATGGTGTCGGAGCTAGTCGCCATGTGAATATTTTGTCAAGACGAGTTCTTCGCCTCTTTTTGCACTGAATTGATTACCCACGTTAAGGAATAGATCAGAAACATTGAAGAGCATCATCCGGTAGAGAAACCTCGCACAGAAACTTATCTGCTCAAAGTCTCAAATACAATCTCGCCTCTGCAGGTAGTGTGGATCATCGAGCGTCGAACGCACACGCTTCAAGCTGGCCAGTCCGACATTGCGGAGGCCATCGATTGGCAAAGGCACCAGATCCGGTTCATCGCCACGTCCAAACAAACGTTTGATGAGATTGCATCGCGGCGCGAAACAGGTGTAACTCGGCAATGATTGCGGAAGGTGTAGCCCGTCCCGGCAGCTTGGGAGGTTGTCGTACTAGACGGCTGGCCGCAACTCTCACTTCCCAGAGTCGACCTGGGCCCTTGCGCAGTCTCTTCTCTGCGCTGATTGATTGATCCAAATTGATGGACATCACCTTCGCTGCGCCAACCGGTTTAGCACAGCAGCCGGTGCTAATTTCACTTGGGCCCATTGCGAGCTTACGGACGGCTTAGCCCGTGAAAGATACAAGAGGAAGCGCAAGAGAACACGAGCCAGGTGGAAAATAGCACGGAGAGGAAGTACTCCGCGTCCGTATTGCTGCACCGTGGAAGGCGCTGACTGCTTGCGTCGAAGAGATATGATCTGCTCCATGCTATCGACACGAGATATGTATTGACGCGGACTGGACCGGTCGAAACAGAAGAGGCTCCGGCAAGCGGATGGCGTGATGCTGTGGGGAGCTATCCCGAGGTCGGGTTCCACGGTTGCTGGCTGTTGGCGCCCCTGTCGCAGGCCGGTCGCACAGCTGCACGCCAAAGTGGATCATGTTTGCCCGCTGAGATTGGCTGCGTCGGAAACACGCCACCAGGTCACACCACAGCGACGTCCAACTGCAAGTCATCCACCACTGACAAGCCTTCCGGAGCCTGATGCAAGCCTCCAAGCCCTACCGTTGGGGAATACGGAAGACCTGGATACAGAACGTCATTCTGCTCGTCCTCAAAGACCCCTTTCGTTCATCAACCACGGCAGCAACTGTTTATTAACTCTTATCTAATTATCAGACTACTTGAATTCAGCGCGCCTTATTCATCAGAACCAATGCGTATCGTGGATCCTTGGACCTTTCCGCATGATAGACATGAAATGATTTCTCATATCCAAGAAGCGAATTGGCCACGGGACACTGCCTGTGCAGGAGAATCGATTTCGGATAGAAATCAGACGTCAGTGCAGCCAAATAAAACCACGATAGGGCGTTTTGGGGACTGGGAGCAATGCAAACAAAGTTCCAAATGGAGGATCATCATAACAATCAAAGAAATGATGACGAGAACGGACGCGCGACAACAGAGATTGGCAAAGCCAGCAACCAAGAGAACAGCCAGAGGGTACAGTCAACGCGGCGAAGATCTGGATGATTGGAGACCGGCCGGACCGCGGGCCCCAAAGCAAAGACCAGGAATAGGTCACGTATTCGTCGTTCAAAACAAAGAGCGTCTCTGAGGGGCAAGTCGGAGAGGGAGCAGAAGATGGCAACAGTGCGCAGTTTGATTGCCAAAACACATCTGCTCTCTCATTTCGGACAGACCAAACGCAAGGATTGCGCGGTAGACCCACACGGCGAGAGGCTCTTCACTGCTGCATCTTCAGGCAAGGCCCGCTACAGACTTGAGATTATACACTACTGTGCCCTACCCACGGCTTCCCGCAACCCGCCAGAGCTCGTAATGTGCCGACCGGGATGCGCGATCGACGTGGAGCAGGCGGCCAAAATTAGGATACGAGAGAAGAGGAAGGAGTTGCCGTCCCAAGCGCGACGCCGTGGGTGCGTATTGTCAGTCTTGGCCGGATTCAGCAAGCCGGAGCAGAGGCCTCCTTCGTGTCGTCTTTCTTCGTACAGTCGTACACGGCTCTCCGTACATGATGACATGGTAAGTGATTTTTTTTGCTTTTGTCTTCTTTTGTGTCCTTTCTTTGTACCACTGCCTCTTTAACTCTATGAGAGCAATACCTGGCTACGTACCGTCATCCTCATGTCCCGAATCCAAGTCCCACAGCAACCGGGGCGCGCGTCTCTGCCTGAAGCGGCATGCACCACCCTCAGGCCCGCACTTCACCACCCAACGCATCCGTTCTACCGTGGAACAAGCCGCTACTGCAGGAACAAGCAGTCGCAAAGGAAGATTAGAGGAAGGCTCATTATTATCAACACATAAAATGTCCCACCCCCTTCCTCCTGCCGCTGTCTCTTCTTTCTTCTTTCCTACTCTTTATCCTCGTAGCCTCAAGAACCCATCTGTCGTCTTCCGCATCCACCGGTCTCGACCGATCACACATTCGTTTGCAACGATCAGTGTTTGCTTCCGAAGCCTCACTCGCTCAAGCTTGCTTCTCCGGATCCCATTTCTCGCGCGACTTCCTACCAGGTTTAATTAATAAGAAACTCGCTCGCTCTCAATCAACATGCGTTTCTCAACTGTTGCCGCCGCGGCCGCCATGGCCGGCGTTGCCATCGCCTCGGATTCTGGAAAGCTCCCATGCGGCGAGTACGATGACAGCTGCCAAGTCGAGGATCACACCTACGTCGAGGAGCATCCCGTCGAGACTTCTACCGTCCACGAGTATCCCACCGACCACCCGACCAACACGACCACGTACATCTACCCGACCACCACCTACTACCACGAGTACACCACCGAAGTGGTCACCGAGTACACGACCTACTGCCCGGAGCCGACTACCTTCACGTACGGCACTGTGACCTACACCGTCACCGAGGTGAGTCTAAACGGATGGCGCAAGCCGCTTTCACGGTATAAGATACAGGGACTGACCCTCGAACAGGCGACCACCATCACGATTACTGACTGCCCCTGCACCGTTACCAAGCCAGTCATCACCTCGACCGTGACTGAGTGCCACGAATGGTATGTTACCTGAGATTGACATGAGGCTCGTCATTATCAGAACGCTGACTCTTCCCAGCCCGACCGTGACTCCGGTCGTGCCGGTCATTCCCCCTGTGGAGACTCACACTATCCCCGTTGAGACTCACACTATCCCAGTGGAGACTCACTATCCTCCGGTGGAGACCCACACCCCAGTTATCCCGTCCCCGGTCTACCCGGCCCCGAACGTCACCATCCCGGTTGGCCCGACCGCGCCCGTCAGCCCCCCGGTCACCACCTCGGTCACGCCGTTCGACGGTGCCGGTAACCACCTCGTGGCGACGTCCGGCGCTGTCTTCGCCGCCGTTGTGGCCGTCGCCGCTTACATGCTGTAAGCGACTGGGTTTATGGTCTCGTCAAGAAAATCGTGCTTTTCTCTCACGCATCGGAGTTTTATCAAGACGGACGGGCCGTGTTGGCGGCGGGTCTTTAATTAATAGGTTCTCGGACCTCAGCAGGAGGGTGAACTGCCACACCCTGACGCGTCCGGGGTTGGCAGTCGCATCAAACTTCGCGATGGCCCTCGACTCTTCCACATGAAGCAGCCGTGCCCTCGTTGGCTTTCGGCTTGGATATGTGGGTCGTCGGAAATCGGAGGCTCTGGTCTTCGTCATATGGACATTGCCGCATCGCATTCTGCCCTGTCTGAGCACGGGTTTCCTTACAATGTGTTTTCTACTCTTTCGACACCGATATACGCCGATGCAATGGCTGGTAGGGGGCCTCGATGTTCTTTTTCTGTAGCTACTGCGCAGCTCGATACTTCTCAGATAGTCAATCCCACATGAGATGACCTAATTCAATGTGCGCATCTGCCTGCAGAGCAACTATCGCATCACGCATTCGCATTCCAATGTTGACATAACACCCAATCGTATCCGTTGCGGTGTGACGTTTGTTTTTCTGCGCCGCATGTCGTGCCTCCCGACGCGCATCCCCGTCCCGCTCCGTTTCACCAAGCGACGGGATGGACTTAGCGCCACCGTTGCAGAAATCACACGCATGTAGAAGTATCCCGGTGCAGATCGCGTCCGATGTCGGCCGAAGCGGGAGTGTCAGCGCTGTCGCGTCTCACTGGGCTGAAAACGGCAGCGCTGCAAGTTAAAGACGGCTGTTGCAGCATACATACATACGGCCTGTGTGCAAGGGATGGCGGGTTGCCGTGTGCAGCGAGATTTGGAGTTGAGGTCAAAGAGGAAGTTTATCGAGTCCCCCGTCTGTGACACCGCTGGTTACAGGATTATCCTTGTAGGTGCTTTGGGCTCTATTTGTACGCCAGTTCGCAGCCCTTGGCTGTTCTAGGCAACAGGTCTGTTCCAGCTGTCCAAATCACCACTCACCTTTCTATTGTTTGTGCCAAAAATCTCCTTTCTCTCCTTTTCCTACGTTGCGCGAATCTCAAACCCAGCCTCAAGCCTCGCCATCTCCTATCGTCACACCACAGCACGAATCCCAGCTTTAACTCCCACCATCGTCACACCACAGCACCAACTCCCCCTTCACGACTCCTACCGTGTCTTTTCTCCCCTAACTAACCCCTCTGCTCCCTCTGCTCCCTCTGCTCCCTCTCCCTTTCCCTCCCTCCCCCTCCCCCCTCCGATAGGCCTCCGGACCATAGGCAATACGTCATATTCATCGCCGTAAGCGTAGCCTGGCGGCATACGCACCGGGGTTTGACCCTCGAAGCCGAGTCTCTTGTACACCGGCGCGCCCTTGGGCGTGGCGTCCAGGTACGCCTCAAGACCGTCGGCGTCGGCGCGGGTGGTTCCCCAGCGGATGAGCTGCGAGCCGATGCCGCGGCGGTGGTGGGTTGGAGAGACGGCGAGGAGTTCGAGGACTGTTGGGCGAAGGATTGGTGAAATGTAAGAAGATGAAGGGACGAGAGAATTAGGTACGAGGGAGGAGAGAGAAGAAAGTTATGGACATAGTATATCCGTAGATTTGCAAATGCTATAAAGATGAAGAATCATTGGACTATAGAGAACCTTGAAATATAAAATAGAAGCCCCAACTCACAATAATGAGGCCTCTTTCCCATATACTGCTCTCTCGACCGCTCCATCCCGCCGAAGAACGCCTCCGCCAGCTGCGAATGCGTTCCCGGCGGGAGGTCCGGCCAGCGCCGCTCGAGGCTGCCGTCGGCCTGCGGCAGCACCCACCGCGCGAACCCGACGATCGCGCCCGTGGTCGTGTCGACTGCCTTGACCGTCCGCAGCGTGGAATCCTCGGTCAGGCCGACCCGGTGCACCTCGTGCCACCAGGCCTCGCTCTCGGGCTGGCGGTTGAAGAGGAGCTGGTGGAAGGCGTCCGCGAAGGCCGTCCAGTAGTGATTCGCGAGCTGGGGGATGTCGGCAGTGGTGGCAGGGAGTATGGCGATTGGGGAGGTGGTGTTGTCGGACATTGTCTGGGGAAGAGAACTCTGCTCGTGATGTGAAAATGCTTTGATATGTCTAGATTTGGAGGGAGCGAAGAAGAAACTGGACGGAGGTTTGATTAAATCGCACGATAGAGATAAATGAGATAACGTTCTTTCGATCAGTATTTAGATTTTCTTAGGCTGCCACGCCGCCTGCATATCACCTTTTGTCGTTTGCGTCCTTCCATAATTTGTAATGTTCAGATGAGTCACAATGTGTCAATTCTTTGCGCCTGAAGGTCTGCATGCTGCCGTACGTAGTATTGGGAGTTCAAATGGTCATTATAAATGCAATTTGCAAAATGTGTTGAGGCCTCAAGAAAGTCGGAAGACGTCGGAGCATCGGAGGCTTTGGGAGTCATCCGTCGACTACTCCGTACCTAATCACCTAATGAAAATCCTCACGACGCAGCCATCGATTAATTGATCTTACCAGTATACCGGTATTGGGCAAAGGGTGGTTGGAGTGCTCACTGCCGCATCCGTTTCCGTGACAGATTTCGTGTTCTGATCCGGCGAACTTACATGGATTGTTATTAGAGGTCACGTACGAAGCCAACCTGCAATTACGCGCTACGACGTCGCTCTCCAGCCATGTGGCAGGTCCAGACACGCCCGGAACTCGGCCTCGTTGCAAATCCAGCCTTAAACGCTCCATGGATGGGCATGCTAGTCGTCTCTCATGGGGTTGGGCTTCCGAAACATTGCTCACGGTCGACGGAGTTGTCGCGTAGCTGCCAGAGTGAGCTCGACGACAATTTACACCTTCGATGATCCTGCCAGAGGTTTCATCGAAACGGGCACAGCAACCGAGGATCTAGGATCCCCAAAAGCCGGAATGGGAAAGGAAGCAGATCGCGGTCTGCTCGGGGAAGTACTCCAGCTGCCGCTTTCGTCCATACAACCCGTTCATTCCTCTCCAGGCCCAATCAGGAAAATTCCCCACACGAACGTTTCCCCGCAATCTCCAACTGTTCGCAGTTTCAGACCACTGCGCGCTTTCTCCAACGTCTGCTTCGCGAGTAGACCGAGGGCTGCTGTGGCAAGACCAAGGCTTACACTCGATCGCCGCGCCTTTGAGTACACCTCTTCGAGATTCTGACTCTGGCGCAACAACTACAACATGCTACATCCGGACTGCTTCCTTCGGAGGATCGTCACCGCTGCCCTACCAACTTGGCGTGAACCGTTGAACTCAGACTCCTGGTTGGCCCAATGACGCGGTCTGCCTGCCTCATCAAGCTCGATCCGACGATGCTCTTCATCGAACTTCGTCGACATGATGGTGCTGTTGGCAGGCGAGTGTGGGTGCTGGTTGGATTGCCACAGAGTCTATAAAAGCAGAGTTGAAGCCGACGAAAGATGAGAACAGCACCAGACTACCACATTCTCAAGAATCACTGGTATCACTGCAAAACCGTTCATATCTGAACAGCCACTCGTTTAAACCAGACACTCGTTTCAATATGAAGGCCCAATTCACTCTCGCCGTCGTCGCGGCCTTGGCCTCCTTGGTCGCGGCCGCCCCGCAACGCACCGAAGCTGTCCACAAGACCGCCCGGCTTCGCATGACAACCATCAACGGCGATATACTTGACCAACTCGTCAACACCGGAGGCGACGGTCGAGGTCAGGGAGCACGCCGCACCAGGAGCAGTACGTTTCCGTTCCGCTCCATTCCCCTCTTCTTCTTCTCTTCAGCTCGCAGATACTGACTTATCTCGCCCCACAGAGACACCGGACGCTCCTATCGAGAAGCTCGAAATCATCGGTGTCGACGGCAAGAGCCCGACCTACGTCTTCTGCAGCGCCCACGACAAGGAGGGCGAGCTTCTCGGCTACACCGAGGGCGGCCCCGCAGGCGCCTACAGGGATACCGAGGGCTTCAGCTGGCCCATGTACTACGAGCACGGCGTCAACATCTTCGAGTTCGAGTGCGTCAACTGGTGGGGCGATTAGAGGGTGAGCGGGCGAGGCTCTACGGGATGGGTATGGGGATGGGAGGTTGGTGGTAGGCTCTGCTAGATGATGTGTTGTTGATGGGGGCTCAAGGTTCGGTCGTGGCTGTTGGCATGCTTTGCCAATTTTCATGCTTCAGCTAGATATAACTCCATTTAATCATACGTAATCTACTACTCGACATCTTGATTTGGCCTTGATGAAATTGAGACGGTCCTCCAAAGCAATCGGGATTGTTATTAGTTTCTGAATACGATATCGAGAGATGTATCTCCAGAGACAAATGGTTAATTTGCACTGCCAAATTTTTTGGGCCCTTTATAACTCTCCACACCTGATACGGAGCACCGCTCGGAACAGATGACTGCTACGATTTGGGAATATCCTTCGCGCTCATAGTTAGGCCTTCGTGAAGGCCGATAGCAATGCTATCTGTTTCCAGCTGCCTTGTGCTTTTGGTAATGTGTCTTCTGCAGTTTCCTACTCCAGTGGGCTCTCACCGACATACTCCTCATTTACTCCCTGTCGCCCGTGTCACTTTGGGATACTGGGCTCCCTGAGGACGCTCTCACAGATGATGTTTGTCTGGCAGAAGTACGGAGATATGATGATATATATGCTTTTGAGTTTGGTTCGTAATCTAAAGCGGCTGCGAGTGCAGCCGGTATGCTCAAACACCCCTTGCGCCACGCAATGCTTCCAATGAAATCAAACCCTTGAGCGCCATCCTCTAATGCAATCTTCATGAACCATAGAACCAGCTATCGCGCCTGAATATATCGCAGGTTGGCTGTCATTCTCCGTCATAATACGCTCAGGCCTCAAAGGTGTTCTCCTCGGTCGGAGTATCGGGCTCAGTGGCAGTCTCTTCGCTCACAGGGAGGTCATTGAAATCGTTAAAGTCCTCAGCACTCTCAGCACCCTCTGCGCCGTCGGCAGCAGCCAGGTCTGTCATCGGGTTGGCCCCCTCCGTCGCAGGCTTGGTGGCAGTGTCCTCCTGCATGGAGGGCCTCTTCTTGTCGCCCGGCCGGTCAGCCTTGAGGTCGGGCGACTCGGGGAAGTTGTTAGGCGTCGTCTTGGGCGTGCTTTGTGCCATGGCGGCCCGCTCCAGCTGCTCCAGCTGCGCCGACGTCATCTTCATGACGACGGGGAACTCGATGACCTGATTAGCGCCGGTGCTGGGGCTCTGAGTCTGGTGAGTCGTTAGTCTCGGGAACATAAATGGGTTTGTGAGAGATAGGGTACGAACAGCTGGGGTCTCGCGCCTCTTGAGCGTGTACACATGGTGCGACGGCTTCATGTTTGCGCCGGCGTCGTCGATAGTAACGACGGGGAGATTGCCGTAGTTGGTCGCGACGGGGGCGGCGAAGACTGCGGTCGACGCAGAGAGGAGGAAGAGGGCGACGGTTGAGTATTGCATGTTGAAGACTTGAGGATGATGCTAGCTAGAGATGTGAAGATGGGGATGTAGATGGAAGGATTGATTTAAAGATGGTTTTATAATAGTAAGCTGTTGGATAGAACGGAATGAAGCTGTAGTTGATGAAGAGCTGTTGATCTGGTCTGGAGATTTCTGGTCGACCAACAGCGACTTACTGCCATCTTAAATATCATCTGCCTACCTCTACTTTTGCACAGACTCTGATGATTTCCAAAACTTTCTATCCTGAGAAAGCCTTGAGACATCGCGACTTGCTCAGTATGGCCATCTCAGACCAGCACGGAAGAAGTTGAAGCTTGTGCGCACGCCGCCGGCGGGAGTGGCGTGCTGCCCCTGTCTCACATCAGCCTTGCCAAGAGATTATGGATGACGCTAAAGCGCTTGCGGGAAGGCGGCTACCGTTTGACGCAGCCCCTTTGTGTTTGAGACCGACTACAAGCAAACCTCTTGCGGCTAGATTTCGCTCGAAAGAGCAACATTCCGCTCGAAAGGGCATGTTGGGGAGTGCGATGACGAGAATCTGAGGCACAGCATAGCCTTTGTGGGTCCCAGATCGGATCAAACTTCATAGCGTCCTAGTTGACGTACTACAAGAGGAGGGCTTGGGTCGGCCCTGTAGGGCTAGGTCTGCGTGTTTCGGATTTACACCGAAGATCTGAACCATTTTTACTTCGTTGACAAATGCGTGATCTATACGATTATGATGTTTCGGCGGTCGTGATCGCGGCTGCTTGAGATACACAGGCTACCCGGCGGTGAGAATGATAAAGCGCGGTGGGGAATAGAGTCGTTGCATTACCCTCCGTGATATGGCCTTGGAACCCCGCTGACAATCTCAAAACTGGCCGTAGGAGATGCAGGAGCTCGTTCAACAGCTCGTTCAGCAGCAAGTCCGGGACAAACGAACGACGTGCTCCCAAGCAAACGATATGTATGGTGCTCCAGGTAACCGGCAGTCGTACATATAAAACCGTTCGCCACATTCACCTTCTCCTATCATCGACTTGTTTCAACATCCTCCTCTCACCTCTTATACGCACCGACCATCTATCTATCTTTTCTTGATGCTATGAACTCAAACATGTCCGGTCATAGCGCGAGCATCATCCTTTTTCAACTTGACCAATGGAAGCAGATAGCTTCCAAGATAGTGCTGTTGGGGAAACCTTCTGGCTCTATGACCAAACCCGGACAGCGTCAGGCGTTTCCCGCAACTATCAGCATCGATGACTGCAGCTCAAACGGACCTCCAGGTTAAAGATGGCAGAGTCCCATGGCGCTTTCGAAAAGACAAGAGATGTTCCATTTGAAGACGCGTCTCGAACATGTCAAGGCCAGCTGAGCCATGGCCGGGTCATCGAAACACTTCTGTCGAACATAGAGGCACATCACCTTCGGAGAGCATAAGGATGAGCAAACGGAATACCGGATAGAGAGCTGGCCCGAGCCGGAATAACCAAGACATGACGACACCCCTGGGCGAGCCAGGAGGCTGGGCTTTTGCTGTATAGCGTGTCGAGCTACAATCGGAAGAGCAAGACCAGAATTCTAGGAGGGGTTTGGGGAAGCCTTCACCCTCACCAGATCGCATTAACTAACAAACGCCCTTGGAAAGTCAGCATATGGATCGGCTAGTCATTGGCGCCCTGCTCACATCCTTCATCAAATCAAAGACTTCTATCATATGTCTCTCACAAATCCTCACTGAATGAGAAACCAAAACTGTCGTTTTATACACAGCAGCGAAGTGCATTCGACAATGGGATGGACGAGCTATTCGTCATGCGTTGCAAACGACGCTGACTCTGATATCCAAGCGCAGCCTAACACCGCGACATCGGATGTGCATAACGCGGCAACAGCTCCGGTTTAAAAAAGAGATGACTTGTGGCATCTTCAACACTGTGGATTGGGTAGACGGAAAGATCAAGGTATATATCCAAAAGATTTCCGGCAATTGCCGCGGAACACTCGCAGCAGATACAGAGGAACCCGATAAGAGCTATGGCTAACTGTCGCTTGATTCAAGGAGACGTGTCGGCCGACAGTGAGCGCTTGATACCGTCCCGCCGACACCGCCGGTTCCGACTCACCTCCGCCTGCCAGACCCCGCCTGTCTGCCCTGCTGCCCTCCCAAGCGATCGTTTTCAGCGCTGCGATAATGCGAGATTGACATTCAGCAGCACCACAGCGTTAGTGGATACTAATGTGAGCTCAACATGCATGCATGATGTGGCACGTTCAGAGGAAAAGTGATGTACACAGTGAGCCCACCTTCGTCACAGAAGTGCGAACAAAATGCAGGCAACCTTTCAGCACATCACCCCAATCACACCGCCACCCGACTGCTCCTCCCTACGAGCGAAATGAATGACATTCAGCTACGGTAGTACCGGAGAGGTTCATGTCAAAACATGTTATTGCCAACTACAAGAGAAGAACTATTCTAGGAAAGCCATTACAACTGATCTGTATCCCTTTGGGAGCAGATCCCCCCCGGCTCAATCTGGGTCATTTATTATATAGAGAACGACAGCGGCTTGATTCACTGTACCTCATACACCGCTAAGACAACTGGGACTTCGAAGTCACAATATTACAATTCGAACAGGGCATGTGGAACCGGATGCAGACTGAGCAGGCGAGCTATCAGGTTTCGTCCCGAGAGGCGCTACGTCTCTGCTGATGGGCAGGGCTGCCAGACGCCCACACTCAAGCTATCATCGGCAGGAGAAGTCCGCAATTGTTTCATGAGTCTGACCGAAGTCCGATCCGAAATTGAGCGACCCATAATGCGAACATTACCGAGAACACCATCGAGCTTCTGCCCTATGGAATCCAAATAATCGTCACATATGACCTGCTGGTCAGCTCTTCATGTGCTCCATGGATCTCACTAAGTCCTCGAAAACAACGAACAATTTCCGCCGACACTAACCACCGCCGGCCCAGATGACGGAGTTCGGGCTATGGAAGCTGTTAAATGGCGAAACTCGGAGAGACCTTCACGCTGAACACAAAGAAGCGAATGAAAACGTTGACGAGGACACACTGAAGACTATTGTCAAGCCTCGAAGGACACAAACACACATCTTCAAGCACGTTGATCAAGAAAACCATCACAATACTCCAGCTTATCCTCCTCTTCTCTCCGGAGACCTTCCTTCTTCTCTTCTTGGTCGCTGGCGCCGTCGCCATTGCGACGCCGTGCGCCGGTGCAGGATCTTTTCCCCACTGACCGGACTGCGTCTGTTACAATCGACGTTACAAATCTATGCGAGGAAGGCGTACAACGAATGAAAACATCGACTAAGACAGGCTAACTACTATAGTCAAGCCTCGACTAACCGGAATGCATCTGCTACAAGCCACGTTGGAAAGATATGCGAGGAAGGCGCACGACATTTGCTCGAGCGAAGACTTGAGCCAAGTCAACATGTGCACCAATATATGCTGCGACTATCCGCCACCACTCCTGAGCAGGTTGTGATCGACGCGCACAGTCATAGTATCAAAGTTCAGCCGCACCGCGCTACGTGTCCAGGCCTCACGGCAATTCACTTCAGATCTCGCAGCAATACAGCTAAATTGGATATGATCATGCGATGGCTCTTGCCTCGCCGTTGTTTGGGCATTAGAAGCCGGAGGACCGTATCTCGGCCGAGAACACGGCACGGTGGATGGAGGAATCCCCGATGAAGAGCTCCCCAACCAGCTTTCAGTAGAGGCTAATCCGCGGATCTGGCAAGCCTTTCAGCATTAGAGCGAATACGATACAGGACAGAGTGTTGCCGAGGTTTTAAGGTCAATCTAGCACGTACTGATCGGGACGACCGTTTCTCTGTTTACGGCATTGCTCGCAACTTCCTCCCCACCAGCTACTTGCTGCTTCTTGGATGCTCCATCGGGGAGGAACCATAGTGCGAGGTGGATTCATGCGATGAACAAGGGCTAGGCAAACCCTCTGAAGTGCTTGCTCTACACGTGGTATCCACTAGCCTTGTTGCGGCACACGATGAAGTCGAGAGTCCACGAGATCGCAATGATGGCAAGCATTTACCACATGGGTCGAATGGGGATACAGCCAGCAGGTCCTATCCTAGTGCAGAGCCGTTTGCGGTAGCATGCCCTCGCACCAGCGCGGGCTTTCCGATTCTGTCGCCGGCAACGGGAGGCCGAAGACCTCTAGGAGCACCTTGCGGAGACAGGGACTCCATTGGGGCAAGAGGCGCATAACGGTCCACAGCAGCGTGTGAGACAGGTGGACGAGCGTTCCGCTACAGCATATGGAAAAGAAAAAACAGCTTCAGTCTCCTGGCCCATCTAAGAGGATCAAACACTTTGCGAGAGCCTAAAAACGCCATCTATCATTATCCGACGCGCTTCGACGAGTGCGCTTATGGCAGGATGCAACCGAATGCGTTTAAGGAAAACTTGCTGCCAACAAAGGTCTGTGTGAAAGCTTGTTGGACAGGGTGATGTCTCAATGAGTGAGCGAGTAATAGGACGCGAAAGAGTGCCGACGACGAAGCTGTTCCATGATCGTCAACACGTACACGATCTGAACTCACATCAATCTATCACTGTGAGGAAACTGTCTCCATATTTACCCACACGGCGGCTCCAGAACAGATGACGATCCTGCGCCGGCCCGCAAGGTTGGCAGGAGACAGCGAAGATCATCCTGGCCACAATCTTCGGCAAGCCAGTGCGCTTTGCAACAGCTAGGACTTACCAGAGCATGCCGTCCGCGCTAGCGGACGAGGACGAGCGGGTCCTGGGGCCGCAAACAGCCGGTTGAGCAGCGATTGGAAGCTTTACGGAGGCCTTGGGCTTTAGTCTTCGCACAGCTGTCCGCAACCCCTCGTCCAACCTCCGCCACAGTCATATACGCCGCTCACGCACCCGCACCTCCAACAGCCTACTTTATCCACTTCCGCCTTAAATTTTTTACAACAGACTCGATTCCGCCCGCTCGTTGCAGTTCTGAGCAGTGCGAGACATAAGAAAACTTGGAAGACATAGCCATGTTTCAAATTCCCGGACGGTAGCCGCTATCGAATTCAAACTTCGGCACAACATATCGAACGTTAAAGAAGAACATGGTTGAGGATTCTGTTCGCGGCATTGCTTATCGACGACATATCCATGTTCTCCAGCAGATTCCAGGACCATGTTCGACTGTTTACCGCCCTCGGCCTCGGCTGCTGCCCCTCTTCAGGATTTGCGTGCCGGGGCGGCCAGTCACTATTCGACATTGGACTCGGCGGAGCGGTTGTCTGTTATAGCAACCAGTTTATATATGCGCGAGAGGCATCTGGAGCAGCCTTCGGCTGAATATACTTCTCCACGTTGCTCGACAGGTGTCACACGAGCCTCTTCCGGAAGATTTCGTTCCCCTTTCCTGAAATTTAGTCTTCTCCGACCCTTATATTTACTACCACACCCCCCATTCGGGGTATCTCCGCAGGCATGGCTGCCACATGTACGTTCATGCTGGTCCAAGAGTTCGGAGCAGGGCTGGAACTCGATCTCGATGCCTGGAAGGGAAGTTTCGCCGGATATCAGAATAATTACGGCCATAACTATTGGATATGGATCCAGTATATTGGAAGCTTGTGAGAGCATTCTCTGATATGGTCAAGAGCAGAGGACACCAGTGGCTGATGTGGAGGTGATCGAGGTGGACCTCGTACAGAACAGGCCCAACTTACTGCGGTCGGATGCCCTGCAATCTCCAAAGCTTGAGGTATTCCATGCGCGTGAGCGCTCCATGAACGAAACACACCAAGCGGCTTACGCTGCAAAATCGAAGGTCAGACTTCGTGGTGGAGTGCTGAATATTACAAAGACTTTTCAGTCTCAGGAAACCAAGTTGAGTGGGTTATCCAGTTTTCATGTCTCTTCTCGTCTTCTCAATCTCTCCGCGAGGTTCATCGGCCTTTTCTTGCCGTTGAACACGTCAGATCTCAAGGCGCAACTTGGGGCGATATTCATCTTGAGAAAATAATGTTCTTTGACGCCACTCCAACGTTGATTAAGATGACATCTGGGATTGAAGCAGCTAATCCCTAGCAAGGCAGTAAGTTGCCAAGTGGGATGGCAAATACCATTCTTACCTTACTCACGGCCATTGTTTCATAAGTGCTGAAAAAGACCAGTGAAGGAGGGGAAGTTGATCTTCCGCATAACATAACTGATCATGCTACTATTCATTGCGTTAATGTAAGCGCCCTTCTTATCGGACAGGCTGCAAGAGGGACAAATATGGAGGAGGAGGTGCATCCACAACATGGCTGGGGCTCAATTGACAAGAGCACGTCACAGCATCAATCACAGAGAGGCTCTTGTGAAAGCACAAAAATGTCACAGGCGTGAACGAACACATGAACAATTGAACGAGATAGCGCATGCAAGGAGTACCTGGGGGGGGGGGAAGGTTTGGCCTTCGGAAGACAGATACGCAAAGAGGAGAAGCGGAACAGAAAGGGCTCGTACTCGACCACCTTCAGACACCGACGGCTGTAGGGGTTGTCACTCTCAGGAACCGCGCCAAAAATGACCCAAGAGAAGAAGACGGCTATCATCCTCTTGTTTGAACTCAAGGACCGCGCGTACACAATGCATTCGTCATCAACGGATCACGTTAACCTACCTCGTTCCCGGACAAGATGATACACCACCAAACCTCCGTTTCTTTCTCAAAAATGACCTCGTCTACTACCGGGATCCAGTCAAGGGCCTGGACGCTTATGTGTTCCCGAAGCATGCGTTCACGACGTCTTCAAGATCGCTCACGACGATGCTCTCCATCAGGGATTCCACAGAACGTACGATAAGCTCGTCTCGTGAGTCTGTATCCAAAAAATGAGCGGACTGCCACTTCCAGAAGAAAGAGCTTATATGGCCAAATATACCCAGAAAGCTTACAGTGCCAAGGGCAGACCGGGAACTGCGTGAAGATCAAGGTGACGTCTAATTGCTTGGTGCACCTATCAAGATATATTTAGGTGATCATATGTTTCTCTACTGCGTCTGTGGTAGCTGCTCCTTGGGTCTAACCCCTCAATGCCTGGATCTCTGGAATCTCGAACTTTGCATCTACCTACCTGAGACTCGAGTTTGAACCATGGTGATACAAAATGGGCTCCGTTATTCCTTCCTCAACTCGCAAGAACCGTCCCTCCTACATCCATGGATTCATCTCTCACTTTAAAAAGATTATTCATATTGTCTTGGAAAGGAGTTAAGATGCACAGGACGCCGCTGTTACCGCTGACAGATCGGATCAGAGATCCCTGAGGAGCTCCCGATTTCGGAGATGTATTCATTCGAAAAGATGCTGACAAACCTGGCACCGCAAAGGCCCTGGGACCACCAGATCAAACCTGAAAGCACCTCCACCGCCCAGTGTCAGACGAGAATTCAGCCGCTCTCGAAAGAGAGACTTGGAAGAATCCCTTGCAAACACATGGATGGACCTCGTTAAGCACAGTGGAGTTCGCGTCCGTGTTATCCTCGTGAAGAGAAATATAGGAATCAAGTCTTGCGTTGACTCTCGAGCGTTGAACAATCTCACGAATATCCCGACTCTCTGGAACTCAGCAGCGGTCTCAGCGGCTCAGGTAGCCTATCCGGCAATACCGGCCAGGTCAAGTGTTTGTTGAACGTACGTCATAAAGCGGACTCAGAATTACTTTCTCTCGTCTTTGGATCGTGTTTACTTCAGTCTCTACAAGCCATTGCTCTCGTTTCAGGTCACCTCCAAGGACAGGTACGACTCGAAGCGTACGCCCAAACTGTTCGAGCCAGGAGAAAAGTACACATAAGGCTCCTTAATCGCTACAAGATTGTTGGACAGGAGCCTCGCAGGCTGGCCAACCAAAGAGCAGGAGCTTTCCGCATGAAGAGAAGAATTGGAGGCTTGCCTTATGAGCTTGCACTACCACCGAAACCTGGGAATGTACC
>QQTW01000590.1_pt1 | contig 23169 bp, 15 predicted proteins | sample 1904831 | NCBI WGS metagenome assembly QQTW01 (sample SAMN09435610, study PRJNA476489) | Subsurface metagenome, whole genome shotgun sequencing project. | reverse complement strand
GTGCAGGCATCAGCGTCAAAAAGGCAAGTTGTTTTGCTTATTTCTATCCTACGCTTAATTTTGCCCACTTACTTAGAAGCAGGGTTAGTGAAAGTACTATTACTAGATGAGTGTCATTTGCTGTGGGGAGACTTAAGTGGATATGTTTGGGGAAAGACTGACCAAGAAATAGGAGTCCCAGTTGTTAATGAACGCTCCAAGCAAACTTACTATGGTGCTGTTGACTATCTTGATGGAGAGTTATTGTTAAAATCTTATGATGCTGGAAATTCCCGCTCATACCATTGATTACCTCCGTCATTTGCTAGCCCAGTTACCCAATCAACGATTACTGATTCTTTGGGATGGTGCCAGTTACCACCGCTCTCAAGAAGTTCGATGTTTCTTGACTCAAATTAATCAAAGTTTACCAACTGAGAAATGGAAAATTCACTGCATTCGCTTCGCTCCTAATTGTCCATCACAAAACCCTATTGAAGATATCTGGTTGCAGGCAAAAACTTGGGGAAGACGTTTTTGTGCTTTAGTTCCCACATTCTCTCATTTAAAGTGGATGTTTGAATGGTTTATCAACAACACTACATTTGATTTTGCCACTCTTCAGATGTACGGAGCTTTTTCAAAAATCAAGTAATATTCCTATAATATAAATGCGTACTACTTATTCTTAAAATTAGTAGGGTGGGCATTGCCCACCCTTTTTAATAGAATTAAGGGGACAAGTTTAAAGAGGAATAAAACAGTCTATTTCTCGTATTTATTAATAAGAGTTAGTCAGGTGGGCATTGCCCACCTGACTAACTAGAACTGCTACCCAAGATAAACAAACTTAAGAGAGTGCCACTATTCCAGAGGCTGTGGAGGAGCATGGAAGAAAGGAGATTGCGCGATCGCGTATAAACTACTCCTAACACTATTCCCAATGTTGCCAGCGGCAAAATTTCTGATAAGCTGAGGTGCGCTATGGCAAATAATAAGGCACTTACCACAATTGCGCCCCACACAGGTAAGTAACGAGTCAAGGAAGGCAGTAGAAAACCCCGGAACAGGAATTCTTCAAAAAAGGGAGCAGCGATCGCTGCTGTAAAAAAGAATATGCTAAGGGCAACCGAATCTTGCGATTCTAGTGCCAATGACAAAAGTGGATTACTACCCCCTTGTCCTTGCCACAACTGTTGATTAATTATCGAGATCACAACCACCAGTGGCAAAGCGACGCAATAGCCACCCAAACCCCACAACCACCAGAAACCGCGCAAATTCAGGCGAAACCAATCTGCTGGTAAGGGGAAAAATGGCTTAATCGAGAGATACAGTACTCCTAGTCCACCACCTGCTAAAAACAGGTAGTTGGCTAGCACGTAGAATGCTTGCTGCCGTAAATTACCCGCAGCAGGCTTGACATTTAAAATTGTTAGTGCTACGGGAATCAGTAGCTGTCCCATGAGGAAAAAGCCGACGATGAATACTTGCCAAACTGTTTCCCCAGTCCAAGGAGTTGACCAAGCAGTATCCTCGTTTCGAGCTAATAAAGATTCTTTTCCCTTGCTTAAGCGCTGACCGACCAAAAATATAATTAGCCCAATACCAGTTAAACCAGTAACTGCGGGAATGCTACCAATGATTGCTAATTTCAATAGAGCTTGTTCGGCGGAGGCTTGTTTAGCTGCTTGGAGTTCTTCTAGTGCTGCTTGACGTTGCTGAAGTTGGTATAACTGGGATAAGGCGCGATCGCGAAACCAGCCATCTAAATTTGCTTGAATTAGCTGTTGCGCATCTGGTAACAAACGTGCTGGATTACTCCACAACCCGATTAAAACATTAGCAGTCTGATCTAATTCAGTGGCTAGTTTTCCCTTGTCCCCTTGTCTCCTTGTCTCCTTGTCCCCTTGTCCCCCAACATTCCCCCAAGTCTTCAACGCCTTATCAGTTTGTTCCTGTTGCGCTTGTAAAATTCCTAGGCGCAAGTCTAGTTCAGCAATTACTTTTTCCAGTTGGTCGATTGACTTCTGCAACAGTTGCTGCTGCCGCAAACGGGAAGTATCGGTTGCAGGTGCAATTTCCGACTGAGGTTTAGGCGTAGCTGGAGTTGAAATTGGTTGCGATCGCAGTTCTTTGAGTTGTGCTTGCGCTTTATCTAAATTTTTTACGGCTGAGTCCCGTGCGGCTTGATATTGCTCAGCCGCCGCTGCCAAAGGTTTATCTCCTACCAGAGCGTCACGCGCAGCTGAGAGATTCTTACCCTCGCTTTCTTGCGGTTGCCATTGTGATGCTTGGAGCAAGAGATTAGTTTGGTAGAGTTCCAAGCGACTTTGAATTTGAGGTTGTTGCCAGCTTTCCCATAAAGACACCCCAGCAAGTAGAATTGCCAAGACTGTCAGCACGCTTAAAATTATTCGCTTAATTGTCATGAAACTATCTTTACTGGACTCGCCCGTTTTGGGAATTATCGCAAGAAAGAGGAAAAGGAAGAAAAATTTCACATCCTTTGCGATCGCCACAGGTTAAAATTGCCCTGGCAAGGAATTGTGAATTTTGGTTTTTGGATTTTAGATTAATTTACTTTGGGTAGTAATGCTAATCCCTTGCTGGAGATTGCAATTTACCAATCGTAATTCTATAATCTCCAAGACTTTTCCATCTATGGGAAGGGTCAAGCCAAAATCGTAAATTGAAAATCTAAAAAAAATCTCAAATCGAATGACCACTCGTGTTGTAATCGTACGTCACGGTCAAAGCAGCTATAACACTGAGCGGCGGATTCAAGGTCGTAGTGATGCGTCAGTTTTGACGCAAACAGGTCATGAAGATGCCCAGAAAGTAGGTGCTGCTCTGAGTAATCTTAAGTTTGCTGCCGTTTACACCAGTCCTCTACAGCGAGCCAAACAATCAGCTGAAGTAATTGTCAACAGTTTTGCTACAGCCACGCCTTTAACACCTACAGATCGATTGCTGGAAATTGACCTACCCTTATGGGAGGGTCTACTGGTTCAAGATGTCAAAGAGAAATTTCCCGAAGACTACCACGACTGGCATAATCATCCTGATGAATTTGCAATGCAAGTCCCGCAGCCACAGGGTTCGAGAGAGCATTTTCCAGTTATAGCAATCTACGAACAGGCACGGCAGTTTTGGCAGGAAATCTTGCCCCTGCATGAGGGAGAAACAATTCTGCTCGTCGGGCATAATGGTATCAACCGCGCTCTGATTAGCACGGCGCTAGAAATGTCACCCAGCCGCTACCACTCCATACAGCAGTCTAATTGTGCCATTAGTTTACTAAATTTTTCTGGGAGATTGGGGCAACCAGTCCAACTAGAATCTTTGAATCAAATTGGCCATTTGGGTAGAGATGTGTTGCCCTCAGTGCGACCAAATCATCGCGGCCTGCGCTTGTTGCTGGTGCGTCATGGTGAAACGGACTGGAATCGCCAAACCAGATTTCAGGGAAAAATTGATGTTCCCCTCAACGAGAATGGCAGAGAACAAGCCCGCAAGGCAGCTGAATTTCTCAAGAATGTGCCATTAGATTTTGCTTTTAGCAGTCCGATGCAGCGTCCGAAGGAGACAGCAGAGATTATTTTGCAGTCTCACTCTGATGTGCAGCTACAATTGCAGGATGGATTACGCGAGATCGCTCACGGACTCTGGGAAGGAAAATTAGAAGCAGAAATTGAGCAGGAGTTCCCAGGAGAGTTGGATCGGTGGCGGACAGTACCAGCTCAGGTGCAAATGCCGGAAGGAGAAAATTTACAGCAGGTGTGGGAGCGTGCTGTAGAAGCTTGGCAAACTATTCTCGAATCAGCCGCAAATGCCAAAACTGGTTTGGTCGTAGCTCACGATGCTACCAATAAAGTTTTACTTTGCCATATCCTTGGTCTAGCACCAGACCATTTCTGGAACTTCCGTCAAGGCAATGGTGCTGTGAGTGTAATCGATTATCCCCAAGGCATAGCTGGTTTGCCAGTGCTGCAAGCGATGAATATTACAACTCACTTGGGCGGGGGCGTACTTGACAAGACAGCAGCAGGGGCGTTGTAAATTTTGTCATTTGTCATTTGTTGTTTGTACGAGCGTCCTTCGTTCTTTGTTGTTTATCCTTTGTCCTTTGTCCACAACTCTTGACCAATGACTAATGACTAATGACCAATGACCAATGACAAGTGAACTGCTACAACAAGTCCGGGTAATCGATCCAGTTTCAGGAAGCGATCGCTCCTCAAGCGATGTTTTAATTGCTGATGGAGCAATTAAAGCTGTTGCACAACAAATTTTTGACTACCCAGCTGACACTCAAATCAAAGATTGTCGGGGACTAGTCTTAGGCCCTGGTTTAGTAGATTTGTACAGCCATTCTGGAGAGCCAGGGTTTGAAGAGCGGGAAACACTAGCAACGCTATTTGCAGCAGCCACTGCTGGGGGATTTACCAGACTCAACATCTTACCGGATACCACACCACCATTAGACAATCCTGCTGGTTTGGCAAGGCTACAACAGCAGTGGCAACAGGTAAGAGGCCGAGCAGAGGCTTTTCTCCCTCAGCTGACTCAGATCCCCCAGCTTTCTTTTTGGGCTGCTTTAACTTTGGGAGTGCAGGGTCAGCAAATGACTGAGTTAGCTGAGTTAGCCGCTACTTCGGGTGTGGTAGGCTTTGCTGATGGACAGCCAGTGGAAAATTTGGCGCTGCTGCGGCGCGTGTTGGAATATGTCAAGCCTCTAGGAAAGCAGATCGCGCTTTATCCTTGCAACCGCCAGTTAGTAGGCAATGGTGTGATGCGCGAGGGTTCCTACTCTATACGATTTGGTTTACCGGGAAATCCAGCGATCGCCCAAACAACGGCACTAGCCTCTATCCTCGAATTAGTCGCCGCGATCGGCACCCCAGTTCACATCATGCGCGTTTCCACCGCTCGTGGTGTCGAGTTGATTCAGGCGGCAAAGGCACGAGGTTTACCAATTACAGCAAGTACTACTTGGATGCATTTGTTACTTGACACTAGAGCAGTTAGCAGCTATGATACATCACTACGAATTGAACCACCATTGGGTAATCCTGAAGATCTAGTGGCGTTGCGGCAAGGATTGCGGGCGGGTATTTTAGATGCGATCGCGATCGATCACTCTCCCTACGCCTATGAAGAAAAAACTGTCGCTTTTGAGTCAGCACCTCCAGGAGCGATCGGTTTAGAGCTAGCTTTGCCACTGCTTTGGCAACATCTGGTAGAAGAAAAGGAATTTTCCGCCTTGGAATTGTGGCGCTGTCTTAGCACCCGCCCAACTGAATGTTTACAGCATACTCCCAAGCCGATCGCTCCAGGTGAGCCAGCCAATCTCACTCTGTTTTCCCCTCAGCAACCTTGGACAGTCGAAAACCAAACGCTTCAATCCCGCTCTACCAACACCCCTTGGCTGGGACAACAGGTAAATGGTCGCGTGGTTAAAACTTGGCTATCTGAATGCTGAATGCTAAATGCTAAATGCTGAATCAAAGATATTTAATTCATCATCCATCATTCATCATTCATAATTTTCTAGTCTAGTTGTCCGATTCGATTGGGAGGCCAAAAGCGAACGACGGCGTGACCGATAATATTATCGCGGGGGACAAAACCCCAAAAATGGCTGTCGTAGCTGTTGTTACGGTTATCGCCTAAAACGAGATAGGAATTAGGTGGAACAGTAACTGGGCCAAATTGATACTGAGGTGCAGCTTCAATATACTTTTCTTGCAAAGGGCGATCGTTGACGTAAACTCGTTCCCCCTTGACCTCTATTTTATCGCCTGGCAACCCAATGATACGTTTGATGAAAGCATCTTTGAGATTAGGATTTTCTTTCTGAATATTTTCTGTAGGCGAAAATACTACAATATCTCCCCGTTGGGGATTAGTAAAGTGATAGCTTAATTTATCTACAATTAATTTGTCATATTTCTGTAGCGTTGGCACCATTGATTCGGAAGGAATCCAGCGGGCTTCGGCAACAAAGGTGCGAATTCCCAACGCTAAAACTATACTTAAGCCGATCGTCCTTGTTAGTTCTCCTAGCCAAGAACCTTCATTTTCTGGAGGGGAATTTTGATCGGAGGCTTTATTTTCCACACGAGACATAGATTTTGAATGACTTAATTTAAGGGAAACAGCGAGTGAAGAATTTGATCCGTGCAAACAACTTCTACTTGCTAATCTTAACTATAGAAATTATATTCTCAATTAAATTGGGCTTGTAACAGCTATGAAAGGATGAAGGATAAAGGCGCTCAGGTTGTAACCCGTTCTTGGGGTTCCCGAAGGGTAGGGCGCAGCCTCAGCGCGCAGTTGTTGGATCAAGGGTAAACATCATACTTCACACTTTCTCCGGAAAGACGCGATATATCGCGTCTCTACATACTACATACTACATACTTCACACTTTCCCTCACTCCTCGGTTACTATGTCATACACTCGCTGCTTACTCATCCGCCATGCTCGTATTCTTCTACCAAATGGTGACTTTCTCGTTGGAGATGTACTAACTCGCGATCGCCAGATTGTTCAAGTAGCACCGTCGATTCCTCTTCCGGCGGATGAAACGAGTATAAGAGAAATAGACGCTACAGGCTTAACTTTGTTGCCGGGAGTCATCGATCCACAGGTACATTTCCGCGAACCAGGTTTGGAACACAAAGAGGATTTGTTCACAGCTAGCTGTGCTTGTGCTAAAGGTGGGGTGACATCATTCTTGGAAATGCCCAATACTCGCCCCCTAACAACTACCCAGCAGGCGCTCGATGACAAACTGCAAAGAGCCGCCCAAAAGTGTTTAGTCAATTATGGCTTTTTTATCGGGGCAACAGCAGAAAAATTACCCGATTTGCTCGCAGCCCATCCCACACCGGGAATTAAGATTTTTATGGGTTCAATGCATGGTGCTTTGTTGGTGGACGAGGAGGCAGTGCTAGAGCCTATTTTTGCTAATGGTAAGCGCCTAATTGCCGTTCATGCTGAAGATCAAGGTCGCATCCAGCAAAGACGACAGGAATTTGCTGGTATCCACGATCCGGCTATTCATTCCCAAATTCAAGATAATCAAGCAGCGCTGTTGGCGACTCAGTTAGCTTTGAAGTTGTCTAAGAAGTACCAGCGGCGCTTACATATTTTGCATATGTCAACAGCCGAAGAAGCTGAGTTACTGCGTCAGGATAAACCGCTTTGGGTGACTGCTGAAGTGACACCGCAGCATTTGTTATTAAACACCGATGCTTATGAGAAGATTGGCTCTATGGCGCAGATGAATCCGCCTTTGCGATCGCCTCATGACAACGAGGTACTTTGGCAGGCTTTGCTCGATGGTGTAATTGATTTCATCGCTACAGATCATGCTCCGCATACGTTAGAAGAGAAAGCTCAAACATACCCGAATACACCCTCTGGTATGCCTGGGGTAGAGACATCATTACCTTTGATGCTGACTCAGGCGATGCAGGGACGTTGTAGTGTTGCTCAGGTATCCCAATGGATGTCTACATCTGTGGCTAAAGCTTATGGTATTCCAAATAAGGGCGCGATCGCACCTGGATATGATGCCGATTTAGTCCTGGTTGATTTGAACGCTTATCGCCCCGTATTGCGGGAGGAATTGTTAACTAAATGCGGCTGGAGTCCTTTTGAGGGTTGGAATTTAACAGGATGGCCTGCGTTCACTGTTGTTGGCGGGCAAGTTGTTTACGATCGCGGACAAGTCAATCCAAAAGTCAGAGGTGAAGCTTTGACTTTTAATAGTTAGCTTTTTGTCATTTGTCTACAACCATTGACTAATGACTAATGACTGCTAGTACATAAATGTAAAATTTATCAGTCGGGAACAAATTTAGCTCTGGCTGAGTGGGTTGATTGAAAATGTTGCTCTAGGCGGGGCCAATTTTCCTGTTCGATTAAGTTAGTTATTTCTTCGATCTGCTGCCGATATTGTTGCAGCGATCGCAGTAATTCTTGTCGATTGTACCGCGCCATCATTACCCCCAATTCAGGATTACCACCACCAACTCGGCTAGTATCCCGAAATCCAGAACTGGCTATTTGCTGCGCTAATTTCAAAACTTCTGAATTAGTTTCACTCATACAAGCTGCGATCAAGCTAGAACTAACCATGACTGGGAGATGGGAAATCCAGCTGACGGCGCGATCGTGTTCGTGGGGCGAACAATAGTAGATATTAGATTGGAGCGATCGCGCAATTTTTTCGACAATTTCCACTGCTGCTGGTGGAGTGGTTGCAATTGGTGTTAACACATAGGGTTTGTGGGCAAATAAATTTAATTGGGCAACTTCAAGCCCGCTTTCTGCTTTACCAGCCATCGGGTGTCCGCCGACAAAATTTGCCCATAAGGGAGCGATCGCTTCTACTACAGGTGCTTTAACTGAACCCACATCAGTTAAAACCGTAGCAGGATCGAGATGAGGAATCAATTGCTCGACTGTGGAGCCAATTGTTGCGATTGGAGTGCAGATAAATACTAATTCTGTCGCTTTGAAGATTGCCAGATCGACACTGGCTGTATCAACAACACCAAGAGCGATCGCTCGGTTACAAGTGGATTCGCGCCGACTTACCCCCAAAACCTTGTGTCCTTGCGCTCTTAAGTCTAATCCCAAACAGCCGCCAATCAACCCCAGCCCGACAATACCAATGTTCATAGTTTTTGCTTGTTAAATCTTGCTATAAGTTGACAGTAGACAGTTAAACGCCAACTATGAACCGTTAACAGCCTGATGGGATTTTTTCATAAATCAAATAAGATTGCTATCTTGCCACAATTTCTTCCTAAACACAGACTTATAAATATAGAGTTTCAGCGCTAAATTTGGTATTAAAGCATCGTAGCCCTATAGAGGAATAAGTATGAGTTCATGGCTAAATCGCATGACCGGACGCACCCGCTTTGTCGTCTGTCGTCTATTTCTTCATCTAGCAGGACAAGACGTAGCACCGCTATTAGGAGTTCTCAACCGAGCTGCTCGACAAGCGATTGATTCTGATGGCGATCTTGAGGTTTTGAGCGAAGGACTAGTGGAAATCTGCCAAAGCCTGCTGCAATACGATGAATACTGGCTTTCGGCTGCTAATGAAGGTGATGTATTTTGGGATGAAGGCGCAGCGAGTGATTTTTTCAATGAATTATTCACCGACTCTGCTCAACGCTATTTAAGCGAACCAGATTTAAATACTGCCGCAGGGGGAGTTCAAGAGCCTTTTTCCTTGCCAGTAACGCAGAACTTAGTTGTCATGATTACCGTCGCTTTTGTCGGAGAGGTTCCAGAATTAGAAACTAATCTGGCAGATATCAATGCTCTCAAGGCTGGTCTAAAAGCTATGATTAACCTAAATTACCAAGAAAAGCTGCGATCACTCCAAGTACAATTCTCTCCCGCTCAGCTAGGGGACGAACTCACCAATGACCAGTTGTTACAAAATTTCCCCGAATTAATCCCTTTATAATCGTGAAGTTGGAAGTCAAAATTAAAAACTCGCCACTCACTCTACACCCTTCTTAAGTAGCAGCAGTTAATGCCTTTAAAAGCTTAGACTAAAGTATAGAGTGAATGCTTGAATAGCAGTTTAATACCTTCATGTTGCGTAAACTCACAACCCTGTTTTTAACCTTAACTTTGTGCTGGACAACCGTAGCCTGTGGGGGATCTAATGAAACTACTCCGCAAGCAAAGAATGTAAATTCACCTGCGGCGGCTGCTCCTAGTCGGATCGCCGACGGTAAATACCCAGTACAACAGGCCGAATATGACGATGGTACTGGGCAATACACCCTATTTTTGCTCAATACACCAGCTGGTACACCTCCAGAGTTTCGTACCGAAAACTTACAGATGGCTCGCTTAACCGATGAGCAAATTAAGGCTGGTGAAAAGTCACATCTGAAGGTTGAAAACGGACAACCAGCTTTGTACCTGACGGAAGACTTCAAAATTCAGTACACCCACAATGTCACCGAGACTCAAACAAATCCCCAAACGGGACAGCAAGAAACTGTGGTAGTACGGCGGGAAAATAACTTCTGGGCCCCGTTTGCTGGAGCTGTGGCAGGCAACATAGCAGGTCAAGCGATAGGTAGTCTCTTGTTTAGACCCCAGTACTATGTACCACCTGTTTATCAGCCAGGAACGTCAGTACTAAGAGGTTACGGCGGCTACGGTAGTAGCTACGGTCAAGCGGTCGATAGCTACCGCACTCGCTACAATGCTCCACCTGCGGCAGTGAGAAATAGGCAGATCTTCCGCACGACTGGGCGGGTTAGAACGCCTTCTGCTGGGATACGTACTCCCAGAATTAACACCGGCAGCCGCGCTACTGGTTCTGGCTACGGCACCAATACCTTAAGACCTTCGGGTAGGTCAAATTCCACCTACAGAGGGCCATCATCTGGTAGTTTTGGTAGTAGTAGGAGTGGTGCTACCAGAAGCCGCTCTGGTGGTTTTGGTAGTAGTAGAAGACGTTAGAAAAATTTTAGGTGGGCATTGCCCACCTAAAATTGTTCAAAACTATGCCATAGCAACAGCTTGACTCCAGCGCCCTACTGCCTTACCAATTACCCCTAATTCTTGCATCAAGCGATCGAAACCCTGGGGTGTGAGAGATTGGGGGCCATCTGATAGAGCTTTGGCGGGGTTGGGGTGAACTTCAATCATCAGCGAGTCTGCACCACCTGCGATCGCTGCCATTGCCATTGATGGGACATATTCAGCTCTACCTGTACCGTGACTGGGGTCGATTGTAATCGGTAGGTGGGTGAGACTTCGCAACACTGGAATTACAGACAAATCTAATGTATTTCGAGCATACTGGCGATCGAAGGTGCGAATTCCGCGTTCGCACAAAATCACATTCGGGTTGCCCGCTGCCATAATATATTCTGCCGCCATCAGCCATTCTTCAATCGTGGCTGACATTCCCCGCTTCAACAACACTGGCTTCGGTTGCGCTCCAACTTTCTTCAGTAGCGAGAAATTCTGCATATTTCTAGCGCCTACTTGGACTATATCAGCTACCTCTGCTATCTTGTCCAGTTCGGCTGTATCCATCACTTCTGTGACAATACCTAGTCCTGTTGCTTTTCTTGCTGCTGCTAGTAATTCCAAAGCACTCTCACCATGTCCTTGGAAGGCATAGGGCGATGTCCGGGGTTTATATGCCCCACCCCGCAATAACTTAGCTCCAGCCGCCTTCACCACCTTTGCTGTTTGAACGATCATTTCTTCGTTTTCTACTGAGCAAGGGCCAGCCATTACTACGACTGGGTGCTGTTGACCAATAATAACCTGCCCGTTGGGTGTTTCTACCACCACCTCACTGGCTTGACCGTGACGGAACTCCAAACTTGCCCGTTTAAAGGGCTGTTCCACTCGCAGCACTTGTTCTATCCAAGGACTAATTTCCTGAATTTGGAGTGGATCTAAGGAGGCTGTTTCTCCCACTAGACCCACTACTACTTTATGCTTGCCGACAATTTTTTCTGGTGTTAGCCCTCTGGAGTGCATTTCCTCGCTGATGCGAGTAATTTCCACCTCTGGCGAACCAATCTTCATCACTACAATCATGCTAAATATTCCTTGCTCAATTAATTTCTTTCTGAGGCTAAACTGCTAATAGAGCGCTAAAATCTAGCGATAGACTTCTGGCAAATGAATATTTCAAGGGTTGGCAATAACACAGAATTAAAAACTTAGAGCCTAGCCCGGCAATGGCCACCCTACTAAATTGCTATTAGATTGCTAAAATCGAGCTGTAGACTGCTGGTAAATGAATATTTCAAGGATTGGCAATAATCCAGAATACAGAATTAAAAATTTAGAAATCCGCTTTTTCTAACTCCAGCAGTTGCTGCAATTCTGACTTCGATAGAATTTGTTATTACCATTTTAGTAAACACTTTGGTTTAACTATAGCTCTGAGATATTTTGTTGTTATTTAATAATTAATTTAATTCTAAATAATAAATGAATGATGAATGATGAAATTTTTCACTCTTTTAACATTCATCATTCATTATTCATCGTTAGCTGTAAAAACCGATCGCCAATAACATTAGACGTTCTTTTGCCGAGTTGAGCGCCAAGTTTCTATCATCCGTCCCCAATTTACCTTGAACTCTTGCCAGCCTAGCGCTCCTCCTGCTCTGTCTTCATCCCAGGAAGCAGAGAGTATGCCATAAGTTAATCCCAACACTCCCAGCCCAAAAAAGCCCATGCTCGTTAGCACTACTACTACGTTAGGCAATTTCAGCCAGCCTTGAGTGACAATGAAATAACTAACGAAAAATGTAGCCATACCTAAAAATGTGGGTGTACCGCAAAACACAGCAGCCCGCCGTGCCATGCGATCGCTCACGACTTTGGGAATAGCCATTTCTTCTTTAGTAAATTGCCTTACCTGCTGTGATTGTTTAGTCTCTTTTGCGGTGGGCTTAAGTTTGGTTTTTTTGGTTACTGGCTCAGATTGTTTAGTATCTTTTGCTGCGGGGTTAGATTTTGTTTTTGTGGGTTTTTGACGCTTTTTGGTTGGTTCAAACGGCAAGCGAGCCTTTTGGTCAGCTTCGCTAACGCGATCGCTTTCTTCAGATCCCATAAAATCCACTCTCCTTAGCCGCGAATACCGAGGCGTGCGATTAAAGCTTGATACTTTTGTCTGTCTTCGCTTTGAACATAAGACAAAAGACTCTTGCGTTGACCAATTAGCTTCAACAATCCCCGTCGAGAAGAAAAATCTTTTTGATTGCCTTTGAGATGTTGGCTGAGCCGATTAATCCGCTCCGTCAGCATAGCAATTTGAACTTCCGCTGAGCCTGTATCGGTTTCGTGAACTTGGTATTCGGAAATTAGCTCTTGTTTGCGCTGTTGCGTCAGTGCCATGATTTACTCTATTGTTTTGATAAAATGCAGCGATTTTTCATTCTATCACGCCTTTCTGGGGGAGGGTAAATCGATGTTTTCTCAGGGGCAATTTATTTTTTGATAGTACGAGCAAAATTGGCGAAGTACTTGCGATGGCGTGCTATCTGGGGACGCTCCTTACCTTGGCAAGTCTTTCGCGGCCGGACTGTTTGTGGCGCTAAATTTGAGCAAAAGATCGGGCGCTCGATGCAAGCTTGAGCCGTTGCTGTTCGCTCAACTTGTAACACGAGGATTTAAGTTGTACATCCCGTGTCACTAGCCACCAATCGCACTTCACTTTTTAAAAGCGCTTTAAGTAGGATGAAAGCTTTGCCAAAATAACTTTAGAGAGACTTGTCTGAAGATAGGGATATTACTCATCCCTAATATTTAGACTGGTTTGTTTAAAATCTAAGCTGATTGAATGATTGATTCTATGCGATTGGTAAAACTTTCTGAGTATATACGCCAACTAATTAACTACTTGTTGGCAATTGTATTAGCAGTGATTCTAACAGTTAGCAGTTTGTGGGTATTGCCAGTTCAGGCAGATCCAGCACCAGAGATTTCACGTTTATCTTCCGGAACTGGCCAAGTACAAACCGCAAAGGCACCGATTCAATCTAACAGCTTTGTCGCGGCGGCAGTGAATCAGGTAGGGCAAGCGGTGGTACGAATCGATACAGAACGCACTGTTACTCGTCGCCTCCCCGATCCTTATTTTGAAGATCCATTCTTCCGGCGGTTTTTTGGCGATAGCTTCCCCCAGCAACTGCCTTCTGAGCAATTGCGAGGCATAGGCTCTGGTTTTATCATCGATCGCAGTGGCGAAGTGCTGACTAATGCTCATGTAGTCGCTCAGGCTGATAAAGTCACAGTGACGTTGAAAGACGGACGCATCTTGGAAGGAAAGGTGCAAGGAGTAGATGAAGTCACAGATTTAGCTGTGGTTAAGATTAATGGTGGCGATCTGCCAGTAGCTTCTTTGGGAGATTCAGCTAACGTGCAAGTGGGAGACTGGGCGATCGCAGTTGGTAATCCCTTGGGATTTGATAACACCGTCACTTTGGGAATTGTCAGCACGCTCAAGCGTTCCAGCGCGCAAGTGGGTATTCCTGACAAACGCCTTGATTTTATTCAAACCGATGCTGCAATTAACCCAGGTAATTCTGGAGGCCCGTTGTTGAACGATCGAGGAGAAGTTATTGGCATTAACACAGCCATTCGTCCGGATGCTATGGGTATCGGCTTTGCCATTCCAATTAATAAAGCCAAAGCAATCAAAGACAAGCTGATGCGTGGGGAAAAAATTTCCCATCCCTATCTTGGTGTGGAGATGCGTACTATTACACCCCAACTAGCACAGGAAAATAATAACGATCCGAATTCTCCTATCCCGATTCCTGAAGTTAATGGTGTGTTGGTGGTGCGAGTTGTGCCGGAATCGCCAGCAGCAGCAGCAGGGTTACGTCGGGGAGATGTAATTGTGCAAGTTGAAGGGCAAAATGTTACCAAGGCCGAACAATTACAAAGCTTGGTCGAAGATACTGAAGTAGGACAAGCATTACAAATTAAAATCAGGCGTGGAAATCAAACTCAGCAATTTTCACTGCGTACAGGTGAGTTGCAAACTGCTTCCATATCTAGGGGCTAGGGGTTAGGGGCTGGAGGCTAGGAAAAAGGGAGGCAGCTATCCCAAACAAATAGGATAACAAACCTCCCTTCTTTTAAAAGGTTTTATTGCTTTGATCTGGGGTAAGGCTTTTAAACCCTAGCCTCCAGTCCCTAGCCTCCAGTCCCTCTTATTCGTCATCATCCTCGTCGAAGTCGTCGTCTTCGTCTTCGTCGTCATCCAAATCATCAACTGAATCATCAATCATCAAATCGTCATCTTCATCTATGACGGTTGGGGTGCGATCGAAGGTGAATCCTTCGCCTAGTCCGCCTTCTAAACTATAAGCACGGGCGGTGCGATCGTCTAGAACTACGTCCATTGGGTCATCTACATCATCAAACATACTGGTACTCATCACATCTAAATCGTCATTACTGGTAGCACTGACTTCTTCGTAAGTGTTGAAACCAGTACCAGCAGGAATCAAGCGCCCAATAATCACGTTTTCTTTCAAACCTCGCAACCAATCGGATTTTCCTTCGATCGCTGCTTCTGTTAGTACCCGCGTTGTTTCTTGGAATGATGCGGCAGAAATGAAGCTATCTGTATTCAGGGATGCCTTGGTAATACCCAATAGTACAGGAGTATATTGCGCTCTAGCACCACCCGTAATGCTCATTGCTTCATTCACTTGCTCGACCTGACGCAACTCTATCAGTTCTCCAGGCAGCATGGTAGTGTCGCCACCATCATCCATCCGCACTTTAGAAGTCATTTGTCGCACGATCACTTCGATGTGCTTGTCAGCGATGTCAATTCCTTGAGATTGATACACCATCTGTACTTCATTCACCAAGAATGTTTGTACCCGCTGCAATGCTTCTAAGGCGGTGGAATAAATTCCTTGACCAGTATTGTAATTGAAGAAAATCTCCAAAATTTCGTGTGGATTAGCAGGGCCGTCTGTCAATGGTTTGCCCACTTCGACAGTCGTACCATCCGACACTACTGCATTCTGCCCTGGGCCAATCGGATACTCAGTCACGTTGCCAGAGTCCTCAATTACCCTAACGGCAACTGTTTCATCCTCTATGCGCGTTAACTCAACTGTTCCAGGTAGACGAGCGAGAATGCAAGCTTCCTTCGGCTTACGTGCTTCCAAGAGTTCTTCAATTCTGGGCAAACCTTGGATAATATCTCCAGTTTTTGCGCGCTCGAACACCAACAGCACTAGGTTGTCACCCCGCTGGACTAATTCGCCGTCTTCTACCTGCAATACCGCACCGTTACTGACACGATAGGGGCGACCTGTGCGCAGCGTAATTTTGTAGCTTTCGGTTGTCAGTTGTCCGTCGCTTGCTGTAGCTGATGACTGAGCGTCGCTATTCAATCGCTGAATGCTCAGCACTTGACCGGATTCTTCTGCGATAACTCCAGGGGCAATTTCACTACCAGCTACGATTAGCTCGTTTAGTTTGACACGCGGACGCTCTTTTGTGGTCAAAGTAAAGCGATCGCTTTCTCTCAGCACCAAAATGCGGCGAATTGCTTCTGCTCCCTCACGGATACCGCGTACTTCTCCAGCATCTTTACCCTGAATTGCTGTCCGGGCTACTACTGCTCCTGGCGGGATCTCTTGCCCATCTTCCACTAGCAATTTAGTAGAAGTACTTCCTTGGGTAGCATCTGCGGCGATGTCGCGGCGGATGACTAGAGATTCCAATATCACCAGCTGTAAACGCTGAATATTTGGATCTTCCTCATTTGGGAGCAATTCAATATCCGCTATAATCGGCGATCCGCTGTGTTCTGCCAGACTATCCTGCTCAATTTCCAACACTAGTTGAGTACGCAGCAGTTCGACTCCTTCGATTGATTTCACTCGTTCGGAGTCTTTGTAAGGAACGCGCTGGACTGAGCGCAATTCAATCCGGCGACCGGATTGATTCACCGATTGCGTACTTGGGACTGCGGGAGAATCCGGCACAGCATATTCAACCACTGGTCGCAGCAGTAAAGCTGGACCTTCTGGAGATTCCACGTATTCGATGTAACGCAGCTCTGACAGTGTATGTCCGGGAATAATTTCTTCCCCTGGTTGACCAAAGGTGCCATCCCGTCCAATTACTGCTTCGGGATCGTCCACCATCAGCAGTTCCCCTGACTTGACCACCAATTCCCGCAGAATGTCGTTTTTCTGGGTTACAGTGACAACACCACTGTTTTGACAGAAGATGTCTTTCACTACTTCGGTTCCGGCTTCGACGTATTGACCGTCTTCTACGATCAATAGCGAGATATCCTTATTGACTTCGTGGGTTTCTTCGGGAATCCACAATAAGGTGCCGCCTTTGACGACTTCATAGCCTTGCTTAGCTTTCCCTTTCTTGCCAATTTCCACGCCAGCAAATTTCAGCAAGCCGCCAGTGGAAGTGCGATAAGAGTCATCAATTAGCTCTGCCACCACTTGGTTGTTTTGTACTTTGGTTCCGGGTGTGGCTAAAAGGGAAAACTGCTGGTTGTTGGTTTCAATGATGTAGTGATCGCGACCTTGGAAACTTTCAGATCGTACAGTCGCAGTGTCTAAAACTACGGAAGCAGTGATGATTTCAATTTCCCGCTGCCGTGCTGCATCACTTGCTTGAGGCAACCGCACTACGCCGCCGTGCTGGCTAGTCAGCTTCATTTGTGCTAGCACGCTGTCTGGACCGACGCGATCGCCGTTGTTCACCGAAGGTTCTGCGCCTGGGGGCAAGTTGTAAACTTCTCCAGACAAAATCCAAATCAAGCCGCCTCTAGACGCAGTTGTAGTTGTATTGCCTTGGCGATCTGTTTTTTCTTCCGCCACCACATCGGCAAATTTCACTTCTCCTGCCAAATCAGAAGCCACATCTTTGGTAATTTTTTCGGTACTTGTTCTGGTCGTGCGGCTACCAACTGGTACTTCTGCTAGCAACTGCGCGGTTTTGACGGTTTCACCATCTTTAATGTAAAGGGTTGAACCTTGGACAATGGAAATGTTGACTGTTTTACCGCTCGCTGGCTCTAATGTAATTGAGCCGTTGGTTTCTGCTATGAGGGCATCTTCCCCGTGACGAGTTCTAAACGGTCTTGTCCGCAATGCGCGAGGAATGCGAATAGTACCATCTTGGGCTGCTCGTTCTTGACGAGCGACTTCCCCAGTAAACACGCCTCCGGTGTGGAAAGTCCGCATGGTTAGCTGGGTTCCCGGTTCACCAATACTTTGGGCAGCAATAATACCTACTGCTTCACCCAAGTCTACCATTTTGGCATGAGCTAGACTCCAACCGTAGCAGTGTTGACAGACCGATCGCGCCGCTTCACAAGTGAGGGGCGATCGCACCATAACTTCAGCTACGCCAGATTTGCCAATTGCGATCGCTAAGTCGTCAGAAATGGGCTGGTTTCTTTGTAGCAGTACTTCTTTGGTTTCTGGGTGAATTACATCAGCGGCGGCTACTCTACCCATCAAGCGGGAGCCTAACGGAATCAGCGTCCGACTACCATCTTTCATCGGCCCGATTGGAATTCCCCGTTGGGTTCCACAATCAATTTCCCGCACGATCACGTCTTGAGATACGTCTACCAAGCGGCGAGTTAGATAACCAGAGTCTGCCGTTCGCAGGGCTGTATCTACTAACCCTTTTCTCGCACCGTAGGACGAAATAATATATTCAGTAACGGTTAGCCCTTCCCGGAAGTTAGTTTTAATTGGCAGGTCAATAATTTCCCCTTGAGGATCTGCCATTAGTCCCCGCATTCCAACTAACTGGCGGACTTGGGAAATATTACCCCTAGCTCCAGAGAAAGCCATCATGTACACCGAGTTCAGGGGGTTAGTCGCCCTAAAATGTTGTACTACTTCATCTTTAAGCAATTCACTGGTACTATTCCAAGTGTCAATTACTTTTTGGAAACGTTCTACTTCCGTGATCTCGCCGCGCGTGTAGCGTTCTTCTGTGGCGCGAATTTCAGCTTCTGCTGCTTCCAAGAGCGCTCTTTTACTTGGCGGCACCATCAAGTCATCTACACTAATCGAAACCCCAGCTTTAGTAGCGTAGCGAAATCCTAAATCTTTCAGCAGGTCAGCCATTGCTGCTGTGCGGGCAGTACCATAATGCGTAAATGACCAGGCGATCAAATTTTTCAGCTGACCCTTGTCAACCACCCGGTTGCGAAAAATCATTTCCTTGCCGTCTGCCATTTTCTTTAAAAAGTAGGGTAATGAGTAAAGGGTAAAAGGATGAAGTATGAAGTATGAAGGATAAATTACACTTCATCCTTCATACTTCTCTAGCTAATTGCTTCTTGAATTGCCTTGTTGTAAATTATTCGACCTGGGGTAGTGCGAATGAACTGGGAGATGAGATTACCAGATTCATCTTCCCTCACTCGCCGTTCTCGGTAGTGTTTGGTGACAGTGCCATCATTCATCTTTTCAACCTGCAAAGGCTCTTTATCCGGCTCTGCCGTATCCACTTGCCCGTCAAAGCGTACCCACACTTTAGCGTGGAGTTCGACTTGCTTTTGCTCGTAAGCCATAATCGCATCGTCCAGGGAAGCAAAGTAGCTTCCAGCCCCCTTAGTGCTATGGGGATTTTCTGCTGTCAGGTAGTAGCAGCCCAACACCATATCTTGACTGGGGGTGATAATCGGTCTGCCTGTTGCCGGGGAAAGAACATTGTTGGAAGCCAGCATCAACAGCCTGGCTTCTGATTGCGACTCCAAAGATAGAGGTACGTGTACCGCCATTTGGTCGCCGTCAAAGTCAGCGTTAAATGCCGGACACACCAAAGGATGCAGTTGAATTGCGCGTCCTTCCACCAAAATCGGTTCAAAAGCTTGAATACCTAATCTGTGTAGCGTCGGGGCGCGGTTCAGCATTACCGGATGCCCTTCGATCACTTCTTCCAACACATCCCACACGCTGGGATCGTTACGTTGAATCAGTTTTTTCGCCGCTTTGATATTGTTGACAACACCGCCACGAATCAGCCGATGGATCACAAACGGCTGGAATAGTTCGATCGCCATTTCTCGTGGCAAACCGCACTGGTGAATTTTTAATTTCGGTCCCACCACGATCACAGATCGCCCCGAATAATCCACTCGTTTTCCTAGCAGGTTTTGGCGGAAACGACCTTGCTTACCTTCAATAATGTCTGACAGCGATTTCAGCGGTCGGTTATTAGCCCCTACTACAGTCCGACCCCGCCGACCGTTGTCAATTAGGGCATCTACTGCTTCTTGGAGCATCCGCTTTTCGTTACGGACGATAATTTCAGGAGCTAGGATTTCTTGCAGCCTTGCTAAGCGGTTATTGCGGTTAATTACGCGACGGTAAAGATCGTTCAAATCCGAAGTAGCAAAGCGACCTCCATCTAGCTGCACCATTGGGCGCAGATCTGGTGGAATGACGGGAATATAAGTCATTACCATCCACTCTGGTTTAGAGCCTGTGGCGATGAAGTTGTCAATTACCCGCAACCGCTTGATTATCTTTGCCCGCTTTTGCCCTTTAGCCAGACCAATTTCTTCTCGCAGTTTTTCTGCTTCTGCCTCTAAATTAATGTCAGCCAGTAGCCGCGCTAGTGCTTCTGCGCCAATTCCCACTTCTATACCAGTCAGTTGGGAATCTTCGCTGTAAAGTTGGTCTTCAATTTCAATCCACTGGTCTTCACTCAGCAGCTGTTTATAAGTAAGAGTATCAGCATTGCCTGGAGAAAGAACAACGTAGGCATTAAAGTAAACAATTTGTTCTACATCACGCAATGGCATATCGAGCAAAATGGCGATGTAGCTGGGAATACCTTTGAGATACCAAACGTGAGCGACAGGGGCTGCCAGTTTAATATAGCCCATGCGATGACGGCGGACGCGGGATTCAGTCACCTCCACGCCGCAGCGTTCGCACACTATCCCCCGGTGTCTGACGCGCTTATATTTACCGCAATGACATTCCCAATCCTTCGCCGGGCCAAAGATGCGTTCGCAAAATAGCCCATCCATCTCTGGTTTGAGCGTTCTGTAATTGATTGTTTCCGGCTTTGTCACCTCACCAACTAATTGACCGTTGGGTAGAGTTCTTTCTCCCCAGACACGAATGCGGTCTGGTGAGGCGATCGCAATTTTGACGTAATCGAACTGATTTACTATTGGTTGTCTCATAGAATTTTAGATTTTGGATTTTAGATTTTGGATTAGAAGTCTTAGATTTTAGACTTTAGATTATAGGAAAGCAGGTCAGAGGCAAAAATTTCTCATTCCTCACAAGTTTTCTTCAATCTAAAATCTAAAATCTATGGCTCCAAAATCGTTAGACTTCTTCTTCTTCCAGTGCTTCGCGGCTGAGGGACTCATAAGTCGGTCGGGAAGGAGTGCGACGACCTGCTGGATCTGCCATCAAATCTACTTCCACATCTAAAGTGCTACCAGTACCGTCTGTTTGAGTTTCGACTTTATGCACTGCAATGTCTAATCCCAATGACTGGAGTTCTCGCATCAGCACTTTGAAGGATTCTGGCGTACCTGGTCTTGGAATCGCCTTGCCTTTGACGATCGCATTCAATGCTTCGTTTCGTCCCTGCATATCGTCGGATTTCACCGTCAGCAACTCTTGTAAGGTATAGGCAGCACCAAATGCTTCCAATGCCCACACTTCCATTTCTCCAAACCGCTGACCGCCCTGCTGCGCTTTTCCACCCAGAGGCTGTTGTGTTACCAACGAGTATGGACCTGTGGAACGGGCGTGGATCTTGTCGTCCACCAAATGCACCAGTTTCAGCATATATGCCATGCCGATTGTGATTGGGCGATCGAACGCCTCTCCAGTGCGACCATCAAACACCTGGATTTTTCCAGAGTTTTCTGGGTCGAATAACCAGTCCTGACCTGTTTTTTCTCTAGCTTCCATCAGCTTGCCATGCACGATCGTCCGGGAGGACTCTTCCCCATACATCTCGTCAAACGGGGTGAGTTTAAACCTAACTCCTAGGTTGGCTCCTGCCCAGCCCAACAGACACTCAAACACCTGGCCCACGTTCATTCGTGAAGGTACACCTAAGGGATTCAACACGATATCCACTGCTCTACCATCCGGCAAGTAGGGCATATCTTCCAGTGGGAGGATGCGGGAAATAATTCCTTTATTACCATGCCGCCCTGCCATTTTGTCGCCTACCTGGATCTTGCGCTTCTGGGCTACATATACCCGCACAACCATGTTGGCTCCTGGTGGCAGTTCGTCGCCTTGCTCCCTGGTAAATACGCGCACGTCAACTACGCGCCCTTTTTCACCATTAGGCACTCGTAGGGAGTTGTCCCGCACGTCCCGCGCCTTTTCACCGAAAATTGCCCGCAACAGCTTTTCTTCTGGTGGCTGGTCGGATTCACCTTTGGGCGTTACTTTGCCCACCAGGATATCCCCAGAGTCTACCCAGGCTCCTATTCGGATAATTCCTTGCTCGTCCAACTGCCGCAGGGCATCTTCTCCGACGTTGGGAATTTCCCGCGTGATTTCTTCTGGACCTAGTTTCGTCTGCCGTGCCTCAATTTCATACTTTTCAATGTGAACTGAGGTGTAAAGGTCTTCCTGTACCAGTCTTTCCGAGATCAAAATCGCGTCTTCGTAGTTGTAGCCTTCCCAAGGCATATAAGCCACTAAGATATTTTGTCCCAGCGCTAGTTCGCCCCCCTCGGTGGAAGAGCCATCAGCTAAGACTTGACCTGCTGCAACTTTGTCACCCTTTTGAACCAAGGGACGTTGATTCAAGCAAGTATCTTGGTTGGAACGCTGATATTTCGAGACCTGGTACTCAATTTCCCCACCGGAGTTGGAGCGGACGCGAATGCGGGTAGCATCCACATAGCTGACTTCTCCATCGGCGCGGCTGATGATTACCATGCCGGAGTCTCGTGCTGCTTGGGCTTCTAAGCCAGTTCCTACTAACGGGCGCTCTGGTCTGAGCAAGGGTACAGCTTGCCGCTGCATATTAGAACCCATGAGGGCGCGGTTAGCGTCGTCATGCTCCAAAAACGGAATCATGCTTGTAGCTACTGACACGATCTGTACTGGTGTCACCTGCACGTAGTCTACTTGCTCTGGCGTGGTGGTGGTGAAGTCTTGGCGATAGCGTACTGGTACTTGAGGGCCGATGATATAGCCGTTTTCATCTACGGGAATATCTCCTGGTGCTACGCGCTTATCATCTTCTTCATCCGCTGTCATGTAAACTGGCGCGCGATCTAACAAGACACGCCCGTTTTCTACTAATCTGTAAGGCGTTTCTAAAAAGCCATACTGATTTACTTTGGCATGAGTTGCCAAAGAGCCAATCAAACCAGCGTTTGGACCTTCTGGTGTTTCAATCGGGCAGATGCGTCCGTAGTGGGATGGGTGAATATCTCGGACAGCAAATCCGGCGCGTTCCCTGGTTAATCCACCAGGACCGAGAGCAGATAGTCGCCGCTTGTGTGTCAATTCTGCTAATGGATTGGTCTGATCCATGAACTGACTGAGTTGGCTGGAGCCAAAGAACTCCTTAATTGCCGCTACTAGTGGTTTTGGGTTCACCAGGGAAGTGGGAATCAGAGAGTCTACATCTGAAAC
>QQTW01000589.1_pt1 | contig 23211 bp, 29 predicted proteins | sample 1904831 | NCBI WGS metagenome assembly QQTW01 (sample SAMN09435610, study PRJNA476489) | Subsurface metagenome, whole genome shotgun sequencing project. | reverse complement strand
ACGGCACGAACGAACCCGGATGGGACCCTGGCCCCCCCCAAGCTTCATGGGGAGACAGAGTGAAAAGAGGGCAAAGTGTGGGGGAAGCGACTGCACATCACAGGAGACAGCAAGCGTCAGCCAAGGAGAGGGCTGATATTAGTCATCTACGGAAGTTCTATTGATCCGAGCCGAAGTGCAAGTCTCGAGTCTTCGTCGTCCTGATAATAGCAAGTTGCCTTGAGCATCTTTATCAAGATGATGATTGCCTTGACCTTTGTTGCACTGAAGATGATGAACACCTCAACCCTCATCGTAACGACGGCGGTTGAGACTGGCGGCTCTTGAGCACCTCCTTGTGAATTTGTCGATGAAGTGCCTTGCTCGTAAGGCACCAAGGTGGGGTGGGGAAAGGTTTTCTGCATGTGATTGTCCCCCCACATCCCTCCAACCCCCCCGTTCCCCTTCAGCCACATCAAGTTGGTGCATGCATACGCACACATTCATCTGTATGCATCACTTATAGGCATCGTGCATCGAACCAGATCGAATCATCGATGGGACCCTGAGCATCGAAGAGATCAGTTCGTGGCCTCGGACCCCACACGAACTTTTGGGACGAATTGGACACCAGAAAGGAACATCAGACGAGGGAAGAGGAATAACTTATTCGACAGAAGGATCAAAGGGATTGGGATGAAAACGGTGTTTCCGTGGAGAAGAAGATGAGGTCGGAGAAGGATGGTTGGGGCAAAGTCGCACGATGAGATCCAGATTGCATGCGAAGGATGGATCCCCGGGCAAGGATATGAACTTCGGGGAGAGCTGGACTGGTCCGACGTTCTCCATCCACCTTCACAAACGAAACGTCGTGGTGGAAGGAAGACATGGCCTGAAAAGGTCGAATGGATCTGGACTCGCATCGGAACTGCTTAGCGGGGTCTATCGTAAGTAGTTATTGAATGATAGGTCAACGTGCCATCGACGGACCTCTGTCATGTCGTGAAATGTCCGATGGGACAGCATAGTGGTAACGGCTTGATACTCGTCAACGTTGTCGTCACTCTTACGACGAAAGGTAGCTTCATCACCTTGGTGACGAAGACACCTTCATCGCCCTCATGGCGTAGCTAACTCCATTCGTCCTTACGACGTAGGCATCTTCATCATGCTGACGACGAAGGTATTTTCATGACCCTGACGACGCAGATGACCTAACATCTATCATGCTGACGATGAGGATGAGAACTGGCGATGGGAAATCTCCCTTCATTGACGATGAATGTTGAACTATCCTATTCACATGGTCATCCGCGTGCCCGGCCGATTTGTTCTCGAAAGCAATGCTGTATCCACCTCAAAATCAACGTGGTCGTTCAAAAAGAGACAATGGTATTTGCTCTCCACATAGACAGATGACCATAGCGACGCCTAAATCCATTCGTTTTTCTCAAGTCAGCCATTGAAATGGAAAGCCTCATGCGGAATATAGAATGAACAGATATGCTCAGTGATAACTGTCCGGAGTCGTCTCCTTCCTCACATAAGATTGTTTCCACTTTCATCAGAATGACGACGGTGATAAGCCTAACCTTTCGTTCCACTTATGGCGAAGTTTCGTTCCATTCCCATCGTGCTGCTGGTGATGGTTATTGGTAATTCCTGCTGAACACCCCGATTGATTGTCACCCGCGTGCCCATCAGGGAGGCCTCTCGAGTTTAGACTTCGAATTAGCGGGTCCGAGCCTATGAGATCTCGTAGATCGTAAATGATTTCGCCTGTAACTCACGCACAGATGCAGTTGAGAACTCAATTCCGTTCCATTCCGGAGTCGTGTGCCCTCGCGCATTTCGAGACAACATTCCACCAAAATAGGAAGAATATTCAATGCCTCTAGCTGTCTACTTACCGGTTGCTATGAAGCTCTCATTCGTCTGAATTCTCTTCAGCATTCGAGATTCTGTTCAGAATAAGCCCTATTACCTGTGGGCTCGACTCAGCTCCACAGAATGATGACGCCGCTTTGCTGGTGAATTTCTTCCGGTTGACCGGTGGGCCGCCTTCTCCTGTTACAACCGTCGTCGACAGGTTGACGGTGATTTAGATGCTGAGCCTGGTGTTGAGAATAAAAGGCAACGAACAGCAACGTCAACGGACGCAGAGCCAAGCACACGGCGAACATGAACCAACGGAGACAACAAATAGAGGCGTCGAGCCTGCTTGATCCTCTTGATAACTCCTCCAGCACAAAGTACAGCAAGACGAACAGTACAGGAAGGGGATGGGCATGCATGGAAAGCAGAGGAAGATTCAACAAGGACTGAGAAGAGGAATTCAAGTCGGCGGGCTTCCTCAGAGCAACATAATAGCAACAAGAAGAGAAGAGGTTCTCAAGGCGGTTTCGGAAGGAAAAATCAGGACCAGGATTGCCGTGATGAACCAATTGTGCAAGACATGGAGGGTAGATGTTACCAGGACTTGAGCTGTTCAGGGCCAAGGGGCATCCCAAGATGGAACTGCGGACCAGGGGCCTGTTTGCTCCTCCTCCTCCTTGGTGGATTTCCGTCGACGAGATGAGCCCGGAATGTTCTCCGATGAACATCGATCTCCTTATCCCGTACAGTAATTGAGCTGGAGCCCGATCATTTGCTTGTCATCCGCCAACGTCCAATGGTCTTCGTGCTAGTTCCCAACGGCTAAACCCCGTTGCTCCGGCTGGACCGTGGATGGAGAAGGTCGACGGGATATTGAAGATAGAGCGAGGGGCTAGACAGCCTCCAGAAAAGCCGGATACTGCTCGAGGGTCACCTCCCACCTCGGGGTTGAAGGTTATGCTACCATCGTCCAAGCTGCTAGCCGTTGAGTTGATGGCGTCGAAAGCCGCTTCTTGACGCCGGCACCAACGCCTGTCTTTCATCTGACAGATGGTGATGGAAACTTCTTCCTCAGATTGATGATGACCGGACCGTGGCCCCCTCTCATCTGACTGACGACGACGTCAATGTCTTCCCTCCGTTGGATTATTGGTGATGAGAAAATACTCCACCAGACTGACGATGACGACGGGTTGCTAAATGCCATCCCTGCCATCCTGCATCCGACCCTCTTCAACATTCTTTCTCCTTTGAGGCCAAACCCAATGGATACATACCAGGGGAGCTGCTCGAAAGACGGCCCAGGACGGGACTGCAGAATTAAACTTCCAGACGTGATGTCGCGGGTCAAGAGGAATGCGAAGGAAGGAGAAATAAGAACAAGAAAATGATATTCAGTCATTATGTTGGTATCGATGACACCATCCAACAGGCGGCCGAGGAAGTAAAAACAGGCAAGAATGCAAAAACAACACAAGAAGCGAATATGTTCAAGGCATGGCAAGGCCACCATGCGTGGAAGAAGCAAGATACTAAACGAGGGAATAGAAGAGCACAGAAAGAATGCTGCCGGGTCATTCTTGCAAACCACAAACACGACCGTAAGGTAGCCACAAGGTATCAAGAAGTGAAAGGGGTAGAATCGGTCATCACTCAGTGCAGGCAACAAACAAAGGAAAGATTTTGTCCCGGACGGATTAGGGAAGACGATCGTTGCGAGCTCTGGCTGCAACGGTCCGTCCTCGAGACCAACCCGGTTATCGTCGTGGTAACGACGGAGCTCTTTTTGTTTCTGACTCGACACTCTTCTTGTCAATCGTCACTATGCCGGTGATGGTTGACTCGGCCGCTTTTTAGTGCGTGAGCTGGCGAAGCTCACATCGCTGGCCTGGTGGATTGGATTGACGTCGCCCACAAATGGTCGACACCCGTAGACCCACGCACTCTCTCGACTCGGTGGATGTCGTTTCTGACCTGCGGCGGCCCAGCATCGACGCTCCAGTGATAACCTCAGCCAAATGCGCCCCCATAAACGCCTCCGCCCTCTACCGTCGCACTCCCCGTGCACTGGGTCCGATCAACCAGAACTCTGGGCCGTACCCTGATACATCGTCGACGGATCTTCGTTCAGCGGCCCCGTGTGCACCTCCTCTTCCACCTGTGACAGCCGATTCGATCCCTGGAACCAGCCATTGTAGCCCTCGGCCTCTTTGCCGATCGTGTTCCCCGTGTAGCTCGGATGCCAGGGCGGATGCATGGCAAAGGCGCCATTCGGCCCTCGACCGTCGGCCGGTGCCGACGACGGCTCGGGCGTCGACGTGACCGGATACTGGCTCGCCCCGTACGGTGGGGGATACAGCGTGCTCGGCGGCGGGTGCTTGAAATCCGGCGTGTGTGGATATGGACCGGACGGGTGGACGCCCAGGCCTTCGAGCTGCCCGTACGACATCGATCGTGATGGCTGCTGCCAGGACATCTCTTCCCGCTGGACGTGATACGGATAGACGCCGACGCTCTCGCGATGATGGATCATTGGCAGCGGATGCGGTGGGCCCTGAAAGGACGGCACCGACGGACCCATGGGCGACTCGGCCAATCTCCAGAAGCTCGTCGCCGGATCTTCCAGCACCGGCTTGCCTCCGTTGGACATGGGCGACTGATCCAGATACGGCGAGCCTTCCCAACCCGGTGGCCGCTCTGGCCGCGTCGGATCGTAGCCAGTCGAGAGTGGAGGTCCCGGCGGCAGATGCGGTAGCTGCGGCCTCGGCCCAACCGGGTTCGACGCGATCGGGACCACACCCTTACCCTTGGAGGAGGCGCTGTCCGTTCGCTGGCGGTCGAGCGCACCTGGAAAGCCCGGCGGGCCTGGTGCCTGGGAGGCGGGCGGATACGGGTGATAAGGTGCCGGATGGTTTCCCATTCCCGGCGCTCGACCCAAACCTTGCGCGTTCGGCGGAGACGCCGACGCCGACGATGAACCGTTGGACGACGTTCGTTCCGTTTTATGCGGAGCTTGCGCCGGTCGGTTCAACGGCGGTTGCTGATCCACCGGGAAGAAGTTACACTCTTTCTTCAGTCGAATGCAATTCGAGCAGCGACCCTGAGGATCGTCCGCAGCGAGCAAACAACGGATCTTTCGTCGCCGACAGTGTCCTGCGAAGGTCAGCGAGCCAAGTTCCACATTCTTCCTGCCTAGTTCATGGTACAAAAAAAGGACCCTCTTCATCACACCGGACTGGGAACGGACCAAATTCGAAAACCAGCCATCTTGGCACAAAACGAATAAATTTGAGACTCACCACACGCTACCGATGTTCGATGGTAGCCCAGCTTATTCCGAGCACCCTTCCCGTTGCTACCGTAGGGCATCATGCTCGGATCCACGGGGCTGGCGGCCGCTCGCACGTTCGGCGTCGACGCCGTCCGCCGGATGCTGGCTGGCATGGCGAGCTTCGACGATCGTCGTCGACGCAGGGGCACGGCCGTGAGCGGCAAGGGCGCCTGATGATGGTGAAGTAACGGCTGCGGGGGCAGATGATGATGATGGGGAAAGGACGATTCGGCCGGACTGGAGTAGTAAGGCTGAGCGTGATGCACGATACCCTCCGGGAGCATCGCCCCCGGGACCACCGCGGTGGCGGCCGTGGTGGCGATGGTGGCCGTCGCGGACGGCGGCGGCGCTGGCGGCGCTGGCACTGGCAATGGCCCTGGCGGTCCGGCGGTCGTCGTGTTCAATCCCGAGACGGACGACGACGTGGAGGACAAGACGTGACGGTCGGACGGAGCGGGCAACGGCGGCCCTGGTGCTGGCGCTTCAGCGTGATCAACCGGATGACCGTGCGGACTCGGGAGCATGCTGGTGACGCCCTCTCCCGCGGCGGCGCGTCTGCCGTCTGGAGACGCGGTTTCTGGCGCTGATGGTCCGGACGAGCGCTCACTGACCCATCATCTGCTCCTCTTTTTTTTCTCGTGGTTTGATACACCAACGGTCACCGCCGCAGCAGCTGTGAGAAGCGGCCGACGGATCGACGACGGCCAGGAACCAGACAGACGTTGGCCAGGCGCAACTCCCCGCCCAACCGACACGTTTCTCGAGGTGAGGCACGGAAAAGAGAGCGAGAGAGAAGAGAGCCAGGAACGGGCCAGGAACCAGCAGCAGCCCCAGTGCGTGAGCGGCCGGCCGGGAAACTGAGGGGAACGGGACGTGATAATCCTGATGCGACGGAGAAGCCGCCACGGAAGCCCCAGCCGGGTGATCGAGATGCTCGCGTGGGCTCGAGAAGGGACGGTCGGTCGGTCGAGGGCAGGGCTCCACCGACTGTTGGCCAGCACCCTCCGGACGGGGCAGAGCAAGGGACCAGAACGAGAGATGTTGTAGAGAAGAGACGGCCGACGTGAGATGTGGACGTCAAGACTGGAGCGGGAAGATAAAAGTATAAAAAGAATGCAGCCCAGCAGGAAAAGGAGGAGGAGGAGGAGAAGGAGCAGGCCGAACGTGGCTGCTGGTACCGGGGAGCTGAACAGGAGGGGGGGGAGAGGGGGCCAGCTGCTGGTGAATGCTGGCGCTTCACCTTTAGGGGGCTTTTCGAAAGTGGGACGAGGCGTCGAACTTCGTTCTGGAGTGCCCGCCCTGCTTGCTGTGCTGTACGGTACCGTCGGTACACGTACCGGTATGGGTTACTGGGCTGAAGGTATTTTCTCGACGGCCCCCCAGACCAACCGCACCCTGTCCCGGACTATTCTCCCTTGGGAGAATCGGCGCTGAAGGGTATCGCCAGTCGCAAGCCGGCGCCCAGTGCAGTAGAAGCGAGCACCGAAGGAAGACTCTTCCGAGTACCGGGACCGTGGCGTCTGCTCTCGTCGCCTGGTGCGCCTCGGACCGTTAAGCAGGCCGAAGGGACGAGGTCGAGGGAGGAGGTGGTGGATGGTGGAGGGGAGGTCCAGAGACCGCAGGGAGGGTCGCACGCCGCAACACCGACCGCTTGATCAACCGCCCGCGTCTGCGTCGATGCTGCACTCCAGACTCAGGAGAGAGAGAGAGAGAAGGAAGAATAGGGGATGAAGAGCGGTCGAAGCAGCAAGCAATCATACAACACCACCACCACCACCACCGCCGACCGTTCTGTCAGGCGGCCGCAGTGTAGCCGGTATACACAACAGCTGACAGGCAGAAACAGCCTGAAGAAAAGGAGTGAAGCGGGTCAAGGATTTCCGTTGACACGCAACCAGCTTCGATCCTCCGCGCTAGGAGTGGTTGATATGCGCGGGAGCAAGCACCGTGAAGGGGCCGTGTCTGCGCGTGCGCGCGAAGTTGCGTCTTTCGTACCGTACCGCGCTGGCCGCCGGCGCATCCCACGCTCTCCGCCCAGCAGGAAGGTCGTCGCCCCGGTCGTGACTCTTGGACGTCGTCTCCCTCGGGTGGGCAGTTCTGCAGATGACCTGTCGCTATCGAACGGACGATGGCCGCGATAGAGATGTCTGTCTGACAGCAGGAACGATAGCGGGCCCCAAACGAAGACCGCGGCGGCCAAGACACCGGACACGAGCTCCTTTCTAGGGAGGCGATGATAGACGACCCGTCGCAACCAGAGACGAGCGTCGAGGCGCAAGGGCCGTCGGAGGGTCAGTGTGCCGGACGGACGTGGGGAGGGTGACGATGGCTCTTGGTTGGTGCGTGGCGAGATGCGGTCGCAACTTGTCGCAAGATAGATTGAAGGCCATCAAAAAAAAAAAAGGGAGGAAGACAAAATAGGAGGAGAACCGAGAGAGAGAGAGAGAGAGAGAGAGGGTGTGTGAGAGGAGGGAAGATGAACGTGACGCGACTAGATTGAAAGGTCTATCTCATATCAATCAAGTGATCCGAAGCCCAAATGAGGGGGCTTGAGTGGATTCTGGGCAAAGTCTGTTGTTGCTGGGACCGGCCACTGGGGCGCTTGTCGAGCTTTTCCACTAGCAGGCTTTAGCATCCATTCGATGGTGAGCTCTTGTTGGCTGGTTGGTGGAGAGGAGGAGGAGTAGTTGACGACAGGGAAAACGAACGAACGAACGAACGAACGAACGACGCGATTGGGAAAGCGAAAGGGAAAAAAAATAATTAGACAACTCAAATCATAACGGGACAGGTGCATTGCATTTTTGACGTCTTACATAATAAAGTCTCCTTCCGACGCGGAAGGCACTGCAACGCCAGTCACAGAATTTCCGACAGCCTGCAGGGATCGAAGGCGCATGGCGTCGCTGAAAAAATTGGTCGGAGATGGAAGACCACTTACAGAAGTGGTCGAGTGTGAAAGCCACCACGACGCAGCTGGTGTACCGGTCGAGTACAGGCCAACCGGTACTGTGAGCTTTCATCGCACTCCTCGACAAAGTCCTCGTCCAGCAGGATGGAGCTTCTAAGCTATTTTGGTCCCATCCTCTGACACGCCCTACCGGAGTTTGGTTTTTTGGTTGCCCCATCCAGGCTCGTGCAAGATCCCTTCAATTTCCCAAAACAGATCGGACGAATTCTGGCGCTGGGATGGAGGGTCCAGAGTTTCGCGACCGGGTGACGCCCGATCCAGCGACGAGCACCCTCGGACAACCCTGGAAGAGGATATTGGAGGACCACACACACCACCGACCGGGTCGAAAAAAAAGGAGTCCCAAAAGGGGATCGACAGCTGGGACGAGGCTAACGTTAGCGTGTTGGGAGCTTGGGTGAGCGCTGGATGGAAGAGGAAAGGAGGAGATGATGATCGATCCGGATTGGGATCAACATGAGGATGCTGTAAGCTGGGGCAAAGGAAGCAAGCACGGACGAGAGAGTTGATGGCAAGGGCCATCGTACATAGAACAGAGTACCCGGCGCATTGGATAAAATGAAATGCGACGGGGGCCGCAATGGCCCGAAATAGCGCTGGAACACCAGACGCCGGCGAGCACTCCACGAGCACGCGTGCGAAAGGAGTGCGGGTTCGCCATCCACGCACCTCTTGGAGAATGTCTCGAGGCACACACCCTCTGCGGTGAGTGAGAGACAGATTTGCTGACCATCCTTCCGTTGACCGCGCCAAAGACACTGGGACCGCGTGCGCGCAACTCTCTCCCCTCTGTCGCTTTTTTTCTGTCTCACGCGTCCTCGACCCAAAACCCGGGTTGGAGGACCTCCCGCCGTCACACAAGGACCCCTACTGTACCAACAACGTGCAGCTTTTGCTCTGGCGACTTGCGCTGAAGCCCAACAGCTGCCCCCCGGGTTCGTGCGCTCTTGCCGTTCCTCGTGCGAGTGCCCTGTCTCTCGGCGGCCAGCAGCAGGCGCACCGGATTCGTACCGAACACTGCATAAAGGGGAATAGCACCGTGTATCGGACCGTGTGTTTTGTCGTACAGTACACTCCGGCCGACATGCAGTTCCTGGAGCGCGTTCCTGACAGGCCCCGGTGAGGACTGTTGCACGCCCGCCGCCCGGCAGTGGCCGATGCAGCGGGCTGCTCCTGTGGCGGTTGCTCCAGCTGCTGAGGCTGTTGTTGCTGTGGCTCCTGTTGCTGCAGCTGTGGATGACCAACAGCATGGCATCGTCTCCGTCATCCCCACCTCATGCACCGCTCCCTGCCTCGTCCTCCGAACAGGGAAGAGACCGGCAAGCGGAGCGTTCGGCGGTGGAGGGTCGAGTCGCCGAGTGATTGGGAGAGGCACCACGCCTCGTGATCCGGCCGATCTCACCGGCCGGATTGCTCGGCGGTCAAGGGATGGGATGGCGTTGGGCCAAGATCGCAACGCCATGCGCCTCGCGGGCCTCTCCATCGGCACTAAAAATTGCTCCCATGATGATCCATGATGCCGGATGCGCTCCACTCGCTCCGACGACCGTCGACGTCCTCCAATCGCCGAAGAACCTCCGACACCAACTCCTTTGAGGACGGCGTCGGTGGAAATGACCGGATGAAGTTGGACGGGGGGCAATGTCCCAACTAAGCTTCAAGCTCGTGGGAAAAAAGGGCCGAGTGCGCCGGTAGCGTGAGCGCATGCATGCTGGTTGGCGTCGTCGGTGCAGGGGCAACACCGAAGCGAGCAGCAGGGTCGAAAATGTCCAGAGGAGCTGCCCCCGGCCGGGGGCAAGGGCAAGACCAGGAAGACCGACGACCAGGGGGGCAGACGGACCGGGAGGAAGATGGTCGGCGTCGCAAAAGAAATTGAAGCAGGACCGGCCAGGCGCAAAAGGGAGCGCAGGGCCAGCACGCAGGCACCCAGCGCGCAGCGGCTCACCGCGCATCGAGGCGAGCACCAATGCAAAACCTGACGGGTGAAAGAACTGGAACCGACAAGGCCAGGCCAGGGACTCTCGTCATGATGCATCGCTGCTCATTTCTTCTTTCCATCTAGATTTTTTTCCGTGGTCTTTTCCTGTTGTTTTCTCTCTTTCTGATTCGGCCGTTCAACTTCGCCGTCGCCTTTTCTTTCATTTATTGGAACCCATGTCTCTTCCATCGTCTTGATCTCTGACGTAAAATTCCCCTTAGTGGCAATCCAGTCGTCCGAAGGCATGTCGATCTGAACATCCAGGGTTGCCCATGGGTCCAGTGTGTTCCCGCCCAGAACAGTCGGTGAACAATATCAAGCGGTACCGGTAGGGTTGGTCCAGCTGCAGTTGCCTTTGTCAAAGACAATCTAAACGTGATATATCAGGTATTCCCAAAAAAATACGATCTGAGAAAAAAAACCATGTGCTCAAATTCCACAATACGATGCAAGTTTAGGAGGGTTACAAACGTCGCAGTCAAAATCCCAAATTATATTGCAAGCTACAATATGACATGAAATGAAAGGAAGGACCAAATTTGTCCTTCATGACCAAAAAGCTCAGACGCAGAAACGCGAAAGTAATTAGCAGCAAGGGGAGCTGTCGATGGCTTGCCCGCGGGCAAGGTTCTTCCCAGTTGATCGCGTGGGGTTTTCCCCGCTGCTGGGGCTGGCTGGGGGTGTGCGGATGTGAGGGTTGGTGCATCGGAGGCGGTATGGGTTGGCGTCAGTTCAGCCTCAGCCAAGACGCAGGTCGGAGAGGTAGGGATCATCGTAGAGGTAGGAAAAGAGGAGGAGGTGGTGTCGTGCGTGGTCAATTTTGAACGAAATAGGGGATGATATGTGTGTGTGTGTGTGTGTGTAGAGGTTGGAGGTCGAAAGGATGAATGGAGGTGAGGGGTCAGTAACGGTGATCTGGAGGCTCTGCGGCCCCTCAACCGCACCTCGATGGGTGCGATGGTCGACGAAGTTGCGGCCACCGAGGGGGACCAGCCGCGGACGGCGAAATGCACGACGCCCTAACTTCCCACCCACGCACCAGGATGATCCCCGCTTCCCTTCCCACATCGTCCTCCCCCTTCGCAGCCCGCTTTCCCACGTGTCGAGCTCGACTTTTGGGGATGTTGCTCCCATCCTCATCCTTCATCCAAAGGCATCGGGATGACGATCCCGGCATCCGGCATCCGCTACTGTACGGGTTCGTGGCGGCGGCGTTGTGCATGCATCTCAAGTCATCTCGTGCGTGGAGGAGAACGTGCCTCTCCACCTCAGCGGAGACTGTGCCTCTGCACGCGCCTTCTGCATGTCGGCACACACACACGCGCACACGACGGCCCTGGCCGGTGAAATGCCGCCCCAGGTATCAAGCGGCACGAACATCGCTCACCGCGTAGGAGGTTACAGTATGGGATAGCTGGAGGCATCAATCAATGGAGAGGAAGAATCATCCGAAAGATCCTTGAAAAACACCCAACAGTGCATGACTGCATGGCTATTCAGTATGCGGTAAAAGGTCCGAGCTCGGTCCGATCGTTGGCCATTGTGAAGGGCCTATGCGATGGAGGCGTTGCTGGACGACATGATCGAGGACGCTCTCGTGATGCGTTGGTTGGCCGATAGAGCTTGCGCTGCTCGGCGTTGACCATCGTTCGGGCGGTTGAGGGGCGCCACGGGGCCGAGTCCCGTCCGAGCAAAACCTGGATCCCTGGCCCTCGCTACACGTCCCAAGACCAACTTTACCACCATCCGTGGGCCAACGCAACACCGAGGATGAGGAAGACCAATCCCAGCCGGATGGAACCGAAGCACGCCTCGTCCATGTGGGGGATAGCGATGGTTGATGATGATGGTTCTGATGATGACCGGCGGCCTCTGGGCCGCAATCCAGATCGGGGCCGGCGTCTAATGCCCGCGACGGAAGGGAGCTCTGGCCATCGTCTCCACCTTTAGCTCAGCTCGGCGTCGGCGCTCAGCTGGGCTAGGGTCGTGGCCAAGATGCGCCCCTACCCGGATGTGGACGAAGGCACAGAAAAAGCGTGCAGTCGGTGATGGGAAATCCAAGCACGCGTGAACAAGCGCGACCACTGGAGAGACGGCAAAAAGCAAAAGAGGGACAGCTCGCCGCCACAGGGACGGACGAAGAGCGAGAGAAGCTTCTTTGGACGGCGCGCCGTTATGCCCCGCCATGGCCCATGACCTACACAGTATGAGCCATTGGCGGCTCATCCGCTCCGCCATCGAGAGCTGCGGGCGGGCTGAGGACGATCAGAACGTCGCCATTCAGGACGGCCGGTGGGCCGACGACGACGACGACGACGACGACGACGATCGCGGAGCGGTTCACGCGGTGTGGCCGAGCGGGATGTTTGAGCCAGCGCGGATCGTCAGGATTCAGCCGCGGGAGACGATGCCATATCACAGAGAGCCAACGGAGTATCAGCCAATTCCCATATGCTGAGGGCCATGGTGGCAGGATCGAGGTGCGGGCAACTCCTCTTCATCCCATCGGCGGAGCTGCGGCCGTAGACGCGAGACATTCCTCAGGGATTCCAAGACAAAAGTGGGGGGAGACGGATATGCGTCATCCGTAGGCGACAAATCCAGGAGCATGGACCTCTGGGCTCGGCCACAATCCCAGAAGGAAGCCAGAGGAGCGAAGAGCAGACGATGAAGGACGCGAAGGGGCCAAGCCCTGAATCGTGGTGATCGGACCTCGAGGACCGCTGAACACTGGGCGCTAGAGCAGCAGTGGGGAGATGCCGATTATGCCGATTATGCCCAAGCACGCCCAGGTAGCGCCTCTTACTCGATCACGAGGCATGTTTGATCCCAACGGCTCTCGCAGCTTCGAGTATCTACACCGAGATACTTGGGAAGACGTACTCCGGATGTGGGAAAATATGCCCGCAGAGATTCATCAGAGAGCGAGAGACGACCAGGGAGCGGTGGATGGTGAAACCAAAACCACTAGGATACGAAACTTGACACGCAACAGGGCGCCATGGATGACATGGACGTCATGTGCGCTCGTGCGTCGACCAGGATGAGGCCCGTTACATCATTCTCACTTGCCCGCACGGTTGGTTTCAAGACCGCATACCTACTCCTTAGTATGCAGGATATCGAGGATGCAAAATCATTTCGAGCGACATTTACGCTCACCATGCTGATTCCAAGTTTTCAAGGCCAGACGATCCGTAGGACCTAGCAAGAGCAGAATTTCCCCTTACATTGATCCAACACAATCTACTGGGAAGACTCGAGAAGAGAGATCCGAGAGGTGCCTTGCAAGACATGCATCCAGCATCCGCCCTGGAGAGCTCTGGACCGGCCCAAGCCTCTCGCTATCATGGAGCATTCATCCCCAGGATGAATGTGGACCGGACTGGCCCATTCCAGGAGATCCATCTCATCAAGGGAGGATTCCATTTGCCCACGCTGGAGACCACCCCTACGGAACAGCTCCGATTCCCAGCTGTTCTAGCTGATCGGTCTTCACTTACCTCTTTACCGAACGTGCCAAATTCTGGTAGTTGGAGATACTTGAACAGTCTTCGAGTATCTCGGTTTTCCCTTTAGAGCCTGCCGGCCGGCCCTCCCGGATGGAAGTACATTCTTGCTCCCAGTAAACATATCTTGTCGCCTTTCTATCTTTGCTTCACTGATAGTTATTCGTTGAGCATATAATCGTTGTTTTGTCTTTGCTGTCGGTGGTTTATTGTTCTCTGATTCGTGTGTAGTTCGTGATGTTTGCGTAGTTTGCTTTGTGAACCCACATGTGAGAAGGCCTTGCTTTAGCTGGCTGCCCTTTGCCTGGAAGAGGAAGCTCGATCGATGCCACGTCCTACGACACAGCACATATGTTCCCGCGTTGGGCCAGTCCAGGTGCTTCTAGGTCGCCGACAGGAGACAAGGTATACGTGCAACTAAGCCCATTCAAACAGGCAGCTCGACATTCACGACCCAAGAATTCATGAACCCAACAGTTAATGGTCTATTACGAGCTATCATCAACAGACCGAGCGTACAGATCAAGAACACTCCAGGCAATGAAGCATATCGGCCACCGTCACTCATCGCTATGCTTGGCCAAACCAAGTCAATAAGAAAAAAAAAAAGCCAACCGCCAAGAAACCTCACAGCTTCCTCAACGGAGGGTCTCTCACATCCTCATGCCTGTCGAAGGACTTTCTTTCCGCGGACGAGGAACGGAGATGGCATTTCGTCCTTTTCCGGATCCCAGACGACGTCCTCCTCCTGGGGATTTCCTCGACTTTCCGGGCGACTATCAGATCTTTTCCCCACGGCACCGGTGCGGGCCTGGGCGAGCTCAATCAACGTGCGACCCTTCATCATGTTGTGCTTCGTCACCGCCTTGAACATCTGTTCGCCGCCGACTTCGGGATTGGACGCCGTGTGGGCAGCTCCGCTGGGTCGGCTGGCCGCCTTCCGCACCGGCGAGCCCGAGTCGTTCGCAAAGAGGGTGATGTTGCTGGACACGCGAGACACACGCCGTTCCATGGCGGCTTTCTTCAAGGAATCCTGGATCAATCGGCCATCGACCACATGAGGACCAGGATGAGTAGCTGCGTCCAGCACCGCTCTGAAACCCTGACCAGGAACTTTCGGAGCGATGTTGCCGAAGCCGTCGAGCTGCATATTTCGGTTCAGGACCGGCGCGGTTTTCTGCGATTGCAGCCGGGGACGCGGCACCTTGAGACCCTGCTGAACGGCGGGCCGCAATGTCGGAGATGGGGGGAGAGGGATGTTTTCCCCAGCGTCTTCATCTTCGGACTGGTCAGCGATCCCGCTAGACGCACCCTCGGCGGCCGTCGCAAAGATGTTCCGGGCCCGACTGGCCAACGGTTTATTGCGTCGAGGTGACAAGGACAAGGAATCGAGGGCAATCGGAGACGGATCGACCATCTGGACGTCCATGGGCGAGCCCACGAACATAGTCTGCGAGCGACCAAACGGAGTTCGAGTTCCCTTGATGACCGGCTTGACGCGCCTCTCCACCGGTGATTCGAGCGACAGTGCTGAGAAATCGCTGGTCGATGGGAAATCCGTGTCGTCGTCGGTCGTCAGTGACGGTGCCGGCACACCCGTCGACGGCCGTGAGGAGACATCTTCCTGGGCTGGGAGGCTCATCAGGTGCTTCTGCACTTCAAGTTGAACCGCCTGCTGGACCTCGGTCTCGAATTGTTTCTGGAGTCTCTCGATGTTCTCTTGCGTTCGCTGGTCAATGGCCAATTGCGCCTTCACCTCCCACTCTCGCCGAAGGCTGGCATCGAGTTCGACCCGTCTCTTTTCCATTTCGGCCTGCAGCTTGCACTCCCTCTCCTCCATCTCCTTCAGACGGCGTGTCGCAACTTCGTTCTTGGATCGGAGCACTCGCCCGAGCTCCACCACTTCCCGCTCCTTCCGCATCAGTCGAATGACCGGCATGTTCAGGAGGGTGGCGGTGTCCGGCCGATTCTTGGGATTGACTTGCAAGCAACTCCGGATCACCTCCTGCAGTTGAGGCGAGTAGACGGTCGGCAAGCTGCCCAATCGTCCATTCTGGATCTTCTGGACCAGCGTGAAGTGGTTGCGGGCGTTGAAGGGCGGCTCGCGCGCACACAGCTCCCACATGACGCAACCCAAGGACCAGATGTCCGAATGCAGCGTGTATCGTTCGGATGCACAGATCTCCGGGGACATGTAGAAGGGTGTGCCGACGTACGTGGAGGCCAGGTCGTGCGACTTGATCAGCTTCGACAGGCCAAAGTCGCCCAGCTTGACGGCGTTATCCTCGCCCAGAAAGACTGGTGATCGGCTTCAGTATATGGGCACCAACGGGGCAAGAAGGCGTCACGGGAGGAGCTCATACCATTGTCGGGTTTCAGGTCGCGATGCAAGATCACGTCATGCACTTCCTTGCTCACCAAACCCGGAAGGATATTGTTACCCGTCACCGTGACGTTCTTTCCCACCTGCGGCGGGTCCACACCATAGTGGCAACGGTACAAGGCCGTGACCAGCTGCGCAAAGATGCTCCAGACAAAATCCTCGTCGGCAAATCGGCCGGTGGCTTTCAGGTCCTTGATGACCTTACCCAGGTCCCCATTGCCGCAGTACTCCATGTACATGTGGACATCTTGGGTGACCTTGAGGTGTTCTCGGTGGTAGTAGGCCACGATGTTGGGGTGGCGCAGGGTGGCGAGGATGTTGTATTCGGCGATGAACTGGTGCTTCTCCTGCTTACTGAGGCCGGCATAGGAGATCTCTTTGCGGCAGAAGATCTGTTCAAGAGGGTCAGCTGAGCCGGGCTCCTTCAGCTGGCTCGCAAAGGGGGTCTTACCTGGCCGTCGTGCTTGCGTCGGACCTTGTTGATCAGTCCAAACGAGCCATGACCTACTCAATGGGTTAACAGCTGTCAGGGCTTGGGAGACCGGCTCTGTCAGCACGTACCGATCTTCTCAACCACCTCGTACTGATCTGATCCCGACATCGTGACGGTGAAGCTGCAAGTTGCTCGATGACAGCTACGTCTAGAGCTCTAGCAAGCTATGGATGGTGGACGAGTTGCATCGAACAGGGGTGTATGTGAAGTTGAAATAAGAGGAGTTGATGTCGAGGTTTGGCCAAGGTATTGTGGAAGTGCAATCGAGTCAATTGGGTGCGAGTCGAGGTGTCAAGTTTGAGGGTGACCGGCGAATACCGAGCGCGCCAATATCAATAGCTTCCTCGAGTATCGTTCCCAGGGTTTGTTTACTCGTCGAAGCGCATTGTGTTGTCGGGACAACCGCTTAGTCATCGAATCGTCAACTGCCCCACCATGACGCCACAACGATCCCACTCGCCACATTGAATCATCCATCGAGCGAATACTGGTACTGGCAACTTCATGAACGGTACCTTCGAGAACACTTGCAGGCGACATCTGTATCGCATGTACTAATTGCTTCACTTGCATCAAATGAAGCAATCGAAGTCTGTATCATCGGATAAGATGGATACATACAACGGCCGTGACAGCTTCAAGGCTCTCTGCGATGCCTGTCGCACCGGCAACGCACAGCAAGCCATGGCCATGATCAACGAAGGAGTCAACATCCACGCGCTGGATGAGTATGATTATTCGCCATTGGTTATAGTCAGTTGGCCCATGACGCACAACGGGGAGTCACTTGCTAATCGTTTTTGATAAGGCTTCATTATGTGGGCACTTTGAGATTGTGAGATTGCTGCTCGAAAGGTCAGGACGCTTGGAATACTTTGTTTGGTGGCTTGAACCTTGGCTGATATTGCTTCTGGGTTGACAGTGGAGCTGTCTGTGAGCGCGATACGTTCCAAGGCGAGAGGTTGGACTACTCTAATCCCTTCGCGTAGCCGAGTTTCTCAACTCATGCCCTATCGATATAAGCTAGGTGTCTCTACAATGCGCTCAATGACCGGATTCGAAATCTGTTGCTACAATACGGGTACTCCTACTACGAGAGGCATCCTCTGCAACCATATGCCGCGCATATCAGCGCATTACTCTCACGGACGCATCCTCAAATTGCCGATCTCACCATCAATTCGACCGTCCAGGCGCACAAGTTCTGGCTCGCCGCACGCTCCCCATACTTCCGGCGAGAACTCGCTGCCGCGCCGGAGGTGGACTCATGGACCGTCCCAGATGATGGATCCTCCCAAGCACTGGACGCAGCCATGCAGTATCTCTATCTGTGCGAGATTGGCATCGAGAAGGCAGACAGCGGATCGGGAAAGCCGGCTCCCGAATTCATCGCGGCGACCAGCAAAATCAGCCGACAGCTCGAGATGCATGGGTTACGCCAGGCGATTCAGGAAGGCCGCAATCGCAGGATCGCACAGAAGCGACGAACGGAAGAATTCGTCCGAGGCAGAGCGCAGATGGAAGAATGGTTCCAGGATTCGGTGTTGAAGCACAAAGTGGTCACCGATCGGCGTAAAGTGAACAATATTTGCTGGCCCAGATCAAACGCCATCTTCGCGGACGTGCTGCTGCGCGCCGATGAGGAGGCTGACGAGGATGCGGAGAGCGAAGATGACACGGTCGAGCCCGCCAGTACGATTCCAATCGGTCCGATGGGCGCAACATCCCGTTCAACATCTCGGAAGCAGTCTACCGTGCAATCTACGCTCTTACCAGCCCATCGTGCGATGCTGATCCGCTCGGATTTCTTCCAAGCCATGTTCACATCCTCGTTTAAGGAAGCGCAATACACGGAAAATCTGCAGATAATCTCGATTGACTGCACGCCCGACGTCCTAGAGGTGGTCCTCAAGTTCCTCTATACCGATCAAGTCGACTTTCCTCCAGCACTTGCCCTCGATGTGTTGATGGTGGCCGACGAGCTGTTGATTGAACGACTGAAAACCAAAGCCGCCATCGTCATCAGCACCTTGGCCAGGATTGAGAATCCAGCAGAAGCTCGAAAGACGACTGCACAAGACCAATCAAATAGCAACGAAGATAGAGCATTGGATGAAAAGGGATGCTTCAACATCTACGAGATCATTAGGGTCGGCTGGTTCTGTCGCGTTCGTCGGTTAGAAGAGTTCGGTGCCAGACACCTGGCATTTCATCTAGAGAACTACATTGACGGGGATGAGTTTGCGGAACTGATCGAGGAGAGCGCCGCGAGGATCAAGAACAGACAGGAGACGGACAGCATCGAGCTGCTTGACGAGTACGCTCAATCAACCATAACCCTCTCGAAATACCATGACTAACGTGATTCACAGTATCCGATTCCACCTGTCAGAGAGATTCCGGCTCGTGTTTGAAGATCCTGGCGTGCGAGACATGCTCGAAAAAGAAGATCAAAGTGGTGCAGATGAGGCCGTCAAGGCATCTTCGCCTGGGGCGTCTGACTCTGCAGAGCCTGATGGTACAGCTGAACTGGAAGCGACCGATTCCTGCATCTGGACCTGCTTTCCGGTCCTCACCCTTAAAACCTCGGACAAGATGCAAACCCCAGCGGAAGAGCCCGAAGAAGATGAGTTTGCCGCGGAGGCGAAGAAATACCGAGTCCTGTTAAGGAAGATCGACCAATTGCTGGAACGACTGAAGCTCGATGCCTGACCTGACCGCGGTTGTGTGGATCTTTTCTCTTATACCACACCCACCTTGCTAGCAAACAATGACCTACTTGGGGTTTAGAGGACCTTCACCGACACCACCCCGTCCTTGTTACTAGAGTTCATGGAGAGCGATCACAACTCCGGCACTCTACCATTATGATATTCCTAAATTGCTCGACAAGAGACAAAGAGACGGGCGAGGACAAAGAGAAAATAGAAGGCAACATTAAAAATGATACAACCAATCTGCATATATCATTATCGATCCATGCAGAGATTACAGTGAGAGGATACATCCACCGAGGTGATCAGCGTGTTCCTGGTTTCAACCAGACCACCGAGTTTAGTTGTGCAAACTGGCTTAAGCAATTTTACCAGCCAATGGTGCCACAAACACATACCAGTCAGTAGGTCAGCTAATTTTTCTCCAAATCCTTGTCGAAATTCCACCACATCATTGTGCAGCACACTCGACGCGTGGAGCCGACCAGTTGCAGCTGCCCGCTGCATCCCGCCGCTCGATAACCTTTCGGCAATCGAGGCCGAGAGATCTGCGCGATCGACGCTAAACTGGAACCGGTCAAGCGTCGTCTTTCGTTCCCAGCATGAGCGTCATCAGAGATTTGGAGGCGTCTCCATTTCAATGATCGAATTATTTACTCGAACCATCTTCATTGATCTCAAAGTCGACTTCCTCAGTGCTGGACCATTAACAGTCTGAATCGTTACCTACTTGGCGTTTGGCTCTGGCACAGTCCTTTGAATCATCGCACAGCGGCTTCTGATAAACAGTCGACACCATTTGAGACGATTGCAATGGCAGCGCCACGGATCCTGGTCTACTTACTCCGTCGAGATCTCCGTGTGGCGGACAATCCGGTCCTCCACGAGCTGGCACGTCTCGCGAAACAGTCCCAGAAACCATTCACGCATCTTCTTCCCCTCTACATCATCACCGTCCAGCAGGTCGAGGTTTCTGGGTTCCTTGCTTCTCCTGACTCCCGGTCGCCTTACCCTGAAGCTCGCTCGCAGGTCGGCGGCTTCTGGAGATGTGGTCATCATCGCGTGCGTTTTCTGGCCGAAACCCTCTGGGATGTCAAAACACAGCTCGAGAGCATTGGCAGTGGCATGGAGATCCGCGTCGGAAGGTTCAGCGAAGTCCTCAATAGTTTGATCGAGGGTGTTGGCAGTCGCGGTGGCAAATTAGTTGGGGTCTGGATGACGAGCGAAGAAGGAGTCGAAGAGAAGAGGGAGGAGCGAGAGGTGCGACGATTGACGAACGAGGAGAAGCTGGACTTCAAGCTCTTTGTGGACGAGAAGTACTTTGTGGATGAGTAATTACTATCCTACTGTTACAAGAGAAGCAGCTCTGACATGACGACACCGTAGTCGAGATGTGCCATTTCGGAAAGCCACAGACCTTCCGGATGTTTTTACGTCGTACCGCAAGATGGTCGAGCCTTTGAAGAATGCTCCTCGACGTTCTCTTCCGAAACTTTCTGAATTGCCTCCTTTTCCAGCTCCATCCGCCATCCCGGAGCAGTCGCCACCCTTCCAAATTCCCTCGTCTCTGGAAGATCTGAAGTCTGCACTCCTTCAACCGTTGGATAACAACATGGGCCTTGCGGTGACTCCCGTGTGGCCTGACGGCGCTCGATCTGCACATCCATACTCCGGAGGCGAGAAGGCCGGGCATGCACGTATCCAACACCTGGTGTCTTCTGGCGCGATGAGTCACTACAAAGATACTCGAAACGAAATGCTCGGCGAGGACTTCAGCACGAAGCTCTCTGCATGGTTGGCGCTCGGGTGTATCACCGCCCGACATATCCATGAATACCTGGTCGCTTTCGAACAGGGCAGTACCCCTCTCGGCCGAGGAGCTCCGGGATACGGCAAAGGAGAAAACAGAGGAACGGCAGCAGTTCGATTCGAGCTGCTCTGGCGGGACTACATGCGTCTGTGTACTCGCAAGTTCGGGCCGCGGTTGTTCGATATCGGGGGCTTCCGGGGTGACAGGAGCTATCCATGGAGCTACCCTGATCGAAACCCCGAAATCAGGGCCATACTTGAACGGTTCCTCGAGGGAAGGACCGGCACGGGGCTGATCGACGCGAGTCAACGAGAGCTGTTTCTGACGGGTTATACGTCCAACCGGGCCCGGCAGAACGTGGCTTCATATATCGCCAAGCACCTCGGTATTGACTGGCGAATCGGTGCAGAATGGTACGAAGCCCTGCTCATCGATTACGATGTCAGCAGCAACTGGGGCAATTGGCAGTATACATCGGGCGTAGGAAACGATCCAAGAGGTGAGGCCAGGGTGTTCAATCCGGTGAAGCAAGCGCACGATTACGATCCGAAAGGAGAATATATCAAGGCGTGGGTGCCGGAGCTGCGCGCCTTCGATGAGCCGGACCAGATCTTCCAGGCGTGGAAGATTCCCGAGCACAAGAGAGTGGAGCTGGGCTTAGAAGATATTGAATGGGTTAATAAGCCACTGAAACGGATAGAGTACCGTGCAGGCGGAGGACGCGGTGGATTTAGTGGTAGAGGTCGTGGTGGTGGAGGAGGTAGAGATCGGGGGAAGGGGAAACGTGGAGGGAAGGGCAGAGGGAAAGGTCGAGGGATGGAGGAAGAGTTTAGAGAGCTTAGTCTGGGGCACTGAGCTGGAGGTTACGAACAAATGAAATATATGATTGGAATTTGCCAAATTATTCCAAGCAATATCTACTCTTCAGCTTAACGCTATGATCACGCTTGAAATTGTTCCCTCAAAGTCTGGTGAGCTAGGTAACGTGACCACGCGCCGCCCAAGCACCACGGCAGCCCCACCTCGACGCGACAATCTTCGACGTCTCAACGTTCTCAATGGCGCCTCCCAGCGGCAAGCGCAAACATGCCATAGCTCTGGGCCCGCAGCCAGGCAAATCAAAGGATGGTCCGCAGAAACGCGCAAAACTACAAGATGCTCGTCAGATTGCCGTCCAGACGACAGACGAGGCCTTCAGGCATGGAGAGCTCGACGTTGATCGATTCGTCCGTGCAAGAGAATGGGAGATCAAGGCCCTCGAGGCTGGCATGAGAGGATCTAAGTCCGTCTAGCTCCTATTCTGAAGTAGTGGGAGATCACTTACAAATTACTCTGGAGCAGGAAAACGCTTGCGACTCGTGCACATCAAACACTCCCCAGAAATCTCCGGAGGAGGACGGCGAGCCATAATGTCAAACGAATTCCCAAGAGATTGCGAGCTCGGGCTCAAAAGGAGGTCCGTGATGAACCCTAGTCGACATCCTTGGCGTTGATCGCATGAGAGTATACATGCTCATTCTCTTGGCGAGGAAGTAGATGGTGGAAGACAATACCCCTACGGTCAACACTCGGACTCGAAAACCTCGCAATTCACGCGCGAGACTGCGACTAGAGACCGCCAAGCAACTGCGAGGATTAGCTGCGCGTGCCAAAGCCAAGAAAAGCGCTTCAAAGGCGGATCCTTCAGGAAGTACTGGAGATAAAAATCAAATCTCGACGCGAAAGGTCATGCCCAAGAGTAGCAAGGCAAGACCAGGCACTCTCTCTGAACCTCTAAAGGCTACTGGCAGGTTTCGGAAGCGTCAGCGAGACAAGACATGGCTTCCTACACATATGTTTCACTCGAAGAGGGCTCATATGACGCTCCCCAAGGAACCTCTGTGGCGCTTCGCAATCCCTTTGACGCCGGCAGAAAAATGCTATCGGCCGACTCATCGAGCAGCGTGGTCGAGGGGTGCCATTGCTTGGGATACCAGTTACGTGTCTACCATCATGCTGGAAGGGCGTATGGAGAGCTTGTGCGGCGTTATGAAGGCGATGGGCGTTGAAACTGGGCCTGGTGGTCAAAACGTGTGGGACAGCTACGGACGGAAATGGCGGGAAGGCAAAAGAGCTTGGGAAGGATGGCTGTACGAAAAGAATGCCTTTCCAATGAAGCTGATTGCTCC
>QQTW01000588.1_pt1 | contig 23228 bp, 19 predicted proteins | sample 1904831 | NCBI WGS metagenome assembly QQTW01 (sample SAMN09435610, study PRJNA476489) | Subsurface metagenome, whole genome shotgun sequencing project. | reverse complement strand
AGCACGTCAAAGGCCGACTCGTAGACGCAGATGACGATGCCCTCACTAATCAGATCCGTGCCGAGTTCCTGCGGCGTCAGATCTCGCCGAACCCTCGCCGCCTGCAGACCTTTGTGGAGCGCATGACTCGACTCGGGTTTGACATCGACACCAGCACGTCCGGGAAACTGCAGCATAGTCTGTTCCAGGTGGAGGATGCAGGCGTCCGCAAGGTTCGTGTTGGCCCACCTTGTACATCTCGATGAAACGCTGACCGGTCACTCAGGGCATGGAAACGTTGCTCGTAAAAGCTATGCAGCGTGCCCAGTACTTTGTCGCTGGGCGGGCGCCGGAGCAGACGTATCCGCATTACGCGCTCAATCTGCCGCTGTACACGCACTTCGCTCAGCCGACCCGTCGGTATGCCGACATCGTGGTGCACCGTCAACTCGAAGCCGTTCTGTCCGACGGGGCTGTCGAGTTCTCCGAGGAGGTCGACTCGCTCGTCAAGACGGCGGAGCACTGCAATCACAAGAAGGACTGCGCCATGAGCGCCCAGGAGCAGAGCGTGCACATCGAGTCGTGTCGATCGATGGACAAGAAGCGGCAGGAACTCGGCACGGATCTGATCAGCGAGGGCATCGTCATCTGCGTCTACGAGTCGGCCTTTGACGTGCTGATTCCGGAGTATGGCTTTGAGAAGCGGGTGCACTGCGACCAGCTGCCGCTGAAGAAGGCGGAGTTCGACAAGAACAAACGAGTCCTGGAACTGTACTGGGAGAAGGGCGTCCCATCGTCGGCGTACGTGCCGGAGGATGAACGGCCGAAAGCCGGTTCCGCTCACCGCGGTGGGCTCGCTGGTCGTGATGGTGCCGCGCAACAGGCGGCCAAGGAGCGTGACGACGCGCAGCAGCGACAGATGGAGCCTGTTACCATGTCCTCGGATGATGTCGATGCGCTCTTTGACGACGAGGACGATCCGACGTCGGAGGCGACCGACATGATGGCCGGCGTGTCCCTCAATCAGACCTCGTCTGGGAACGGAGGTTCGGGGCCGGCGTCCGAGGAGACGCAGAACAAATCGGCTACCACCAGCGCTAACCGGGCTCCTGAGGCCCAGCTGACCAACAAGGAGAAGTACACGCGGTTATTCTCGTTGCGCGAGGAGAACGGACAGCACATTCAAGATGTGACGGAGATGACGCGGGTGCCCGTGATCCTAAAGACGGATCTAACCAAGAGTCCTCCGTACGTGGTCGTTTGTTCTGTTTTACGTTACAGTCTATTTTCATGTGCTGACGGTTTCTCGCAGATGTTTGACGATCCGGTGTTTGAACCCTTACGCTTTGTGAGAGCTGTGTATCGAACATGGTTCTCGGGCAGGAGTCCGCCATTTGAATCATGGCGGGGCTGTGAAAAGTCCCTTGCAGCATCAATTTGCTTGTCTGCTCGTATAGATCCAAAAGATGGAACAGGATGGCATTTGGAGGGAGTGTCGGGGAGGATGGATAGTGAAATAGTTTGTTATGTATTTCCTTCAAGTCGCACATCGTACAGGTATTGCTCCGTCCATGTGATACAGAAACCAAAAATTGCAACAATGTGATTATCGTGAACCATTGCTCTTCACTCGAATACTGTGTTTGTGGCATACGTCGAATACTCCCTGTGAAGGCATCGGTTTATTCTCTCGTCATTCAAGACACCAGCTTCAGTCCTTTACTACTTCACTTGACTATGAAGGAGTGATCGCGACGACAGCCTATCATCATACTGACGGCGATGGAGACTCCTTCATCGGACTCATGGCGGTGGTAGAACCTCAACTGCCGTCCCCGAACCACCCAGAAAAATCAACTCTATGGTGATGGATATGTGTGCCAAGTCAATGATGGCATGCTTCATCGACTGGCGCCACAGACAATAACAGCATCTTTGTCGGACTGATGACGATGGAAGTTTCGTCGTATGCTCAACGAAGGGAGGCAGAGACAAGTCTTCGTCGTCACCGCGATGACACAAGCATCTCCCAAACTGAGGGTCTTCGAGAAGCGAGGAGCAGACCGCCTGTAATCCCGTACGGATTCGAGCGTTTCCCTCTACTTCCTCGGAATGGGCGAGTCGTTTGTACCACGCCCAAAGCGCTATCCGGTAGGACCAGCTGCGTCGACATCAGACCCGCTCTGATGCATCAGGACGAGTGTGGGGTCGTGGAATGCTATCCCTTAAACCGGTGGGTTGGACTCGTCGATCCCCTTCGGATCAGTCAGTCCACATGCAAGCTGTTGTTGCTGCTCTTGAATTCATTCCCCCTTCATCACTCTTTCTTGTCCATGACGGTCCAAGAGCTGCAAAACCCAAGTCGAAACAATCCTTCTTTTTCTTCGTCCATCTCGAACCCCGAAGTCATGGACGATGCTACTGGGTGGTGATCTTGAGCTGCGAGCGTCGGCCGCATGAGCGGCCACTTGTCCGGCTGGTCGGATCGAATCATCTCTTCAGCAACGGGGCTCCAGACGTCGTCGACGATCCGCGTAAACTCATGCCGTGCGAGTGACTGCGAATCCGTGGCCGAGGATTGCTCAAGGTGAGGGTGATATATGAGATGGAGCGTACAGCGACGGAGACGAGACAGAGTCCGCAACGGCAAGAAGATGGCTTCGAGCACCCTTCGGAGGACGACGGGTCGATCGTCGAAAGAGATAAAACTGAGGTCCGACACCGCAAACTCGAGGTCCAGCTCCTCAAACCGGAACTGGCCCCCGGTCAGGTATTCGACAAGGCTAATGACACCGCCATGTGGGTCGAGACGAGAGGTTGTGTCGTCCGGCTTCTTCGATCCACGGAGCTCAGGAGGAGGGAGGACGGGCAGCATGACCTGGAGATATATCCATTTCATGAACGACAGCCCGGGATGGCGCAATGCTGATGTCGATGCTGCTGCTGCTGAACCAGGAAGGACGTCGACATCCAGAACCCGCAATCCTCCTCCGTCGATCAAGGCACTACAGCCAACCCAGTCATACCATTCCGGCAACAACTCATTGTAAATGAGACGGCACACGCGGAGGAGCGCCGGATGACAGGCCTCGCCGTCATCACGGAGCAGCTCCGTATGAGAGTCGCCGTCGAGAGACAACATCAACACCGGTCGATTCGGGATCAGATGGCGATAGATGAGCAAGCGTAACTCTGGCGGGAGCGCGAGGAAAGGTGACGGTGGCGGCGATGTGGACGGGCACGCCAACCCGTCGCCATCGGCCATCCCTTCGGAGCCTGACAAGGCATCATCACTCATCGCTCGAGTCTCGTTCTCCAGTCTGCGCCTCGCCCGGTTGGGGCGAACATCAAGTCTAGCTGCGATCCTCTATGGCAGAGCGGTGATCGAGGAGGTCCACATGCGAGTACACAAACCCGCCGATGCCTCATTCAAACAGCTGAACTGTCGCTTTGACCACCAACCTTCGTTGTTGCAATCGAATAGGTACAATGATACAGACTAAAAATGATATTGCATGAAAAGAGCTCCTCGACCGTGCAATACTGATCCGCTATCAAAAGCGAGGATGGATGGGCAAGGCCCGATACCCGGATCTTGACATTCCCATAGAACAATGTCGTCGAGGCGGACCAGCTGAAGCAGGATCACGTGGTGTGGTCAGAAATTCGTCGAACGTCGGGTGCACATCCCAATTCGCTAGATGGACACCCTCGAGTATCCGTTGTCCGTTTGCCACGTATCAATGTCATCGGAAGGACATTTTCAGCTTCGCACTGGTCACCTTAGCCACGTCTGGTGGTCTGATTTCAGGTAGTTAATGCTATAGTCGATCCAAGCTATATGTAACAAATGCCCGGACTGTCAAAACAAGGTCTTGATATATAATATGTTCATCTTGGTTGAGTCGAGTTTCTAGGTGGATTACACCTTGGTACAGGGGGTCAATCCATGACATCCAAATTCGTAAAAGGTCCACGTCGACTGTCCTGTCCTAGGGCCACCAGAATACTTAGTGTTTATACAGCTCGCTGTACAATGACGCTTAGCTTACGGTGCTCCTACACATCGCCGTCAGCTTGGTGGCGAGACATGGGAGTATCGCCCATAGTGACCCATGTGCAGCACGAGCAATTCATCAGTCGTCTGCCTGCGCCTAGCGTGACATGCAAGATATCCGGTTTATTATAGCTAGCCTCCAGCTCCTGCAAGATGTCGACATGGTTACCGCAAATGCCGTTGTTGGCCTGCAGAATCGAATTTATTTACAATTGAAATAGCTTCTCCATTGGGCGTTCGTTACGTGTATAGCATTTGGAATACTTCTGGAAGTGTAACAGGTACACTTGATGATAGCATCTGCACAGTGTGAGGAGTTGGGTGGGTGAGATGTCCGACATGAAATCGATAAGTGGTGTTCATCTCGAATCAATCTTTGGATATCCAGCTGGGTACAGTTCTTCAGTCTGGAGATGTAGGCCAGGTCGTTGGCGTGCAGATATCGTCTCTAGTGTGGTGCCCTTGCTATTTCGATCATGTTGCTAAATGAGTTAGGTCATCGTTTGTGAGTCGTCCAGGCCATTGACCAGTTCAGACAGGATATGTCCAACTGACGCCGTCCCATCAGGCCGGAGCAGACACCGTACCGCCGTCGTCGTACCACCGCTCTGGCTTGGTCTGCGTTAATCCTGCTTCGATGAGGGGATCTTGCAGGTCGGCCGTCTCGGAGCTTGTCGTTGTGCGAGGTCACACAGAACTTACCTCTTCGTCGTCACCGCTGGGCTACGAGAACCACGATGTCATGCCAAGCGGCCAACGCGACGTGTTGCGCCTAGTCTCAGCCACGGCTAGCCCTTCCTACCCTCGAATAGATTTCATTGGTGGTGATACCGTAGCACCACTGGGGATCTCAGGACCACGGCAGTGAGTATATTTCCATTTAGCAGCATCGTTCGTCCTCTATGTCCTGTGCGTGCAACGTAGAGACGGATGTTACGCAATGGGATCGGCACTGTGCAGAGTAAAGATGTCTCAATGTTTTCATTGATTCCCGAGACATCATTCGCAAGGACGATGTATTCCATGGCGTCTTCCTGTGGATGATGTGGTGCTGTGCCTTCCCCGACATGTTGGCGACGCCCTTGTCCAATCACCCGAGCGGCGGCTCCTGTTGAGGGAAGCGAGGCTCGGCCCGAATTAATTAAAAGGAGAAAGCCCCCCCTATTCACTGTTTTCTATTTTACAGCCAATCACCGTTGTTCTTGTTGGTGACATTTTACTTAAAGAAATTCGTATTTGCCGCGTCGCATCCGCGAGGGAAAAAAACACGAGAGCCACCAACTCGTCTTCTCCTTCTCCTTCTTTCCCTCATCCCCCGTCCTTCCTTCCCCTGTCCATTCGTTTGTTGCTGCTCGTTTCCATCTTCTTCTTCTCGTCCTCCCCCATCGTTCCTCTGTCTGTCTTTCTCTCACTCGCTCACTTCTGTCTCCATTCTTACATCTACCGTCAACGCCCTTTGCTCGATATTTAATCGTGTGGCCTCTCCGTCGCACTCACGCTCTTTGATTTGAATCCTCGCTCGCCATTCACGTTTGACCTCGCCTTCACACCTCGACCGTAATCATGCAGCTCACCACCGTGCTTCCGTTGGCCATCACCCTGGTCGCCGCACCGCTCTCGGTCGCCGCCCAGGGTCGACTGGCGTACGCGTTGGGCACTGAGACGCCCAATGGCCAGTGCAAGACCACGGCCGACTACGAGGCCGACTTCGACGCCCTCAAGGGCCAGACGGACCTCGTCCGTGGCTACGCCGCCGACCGGTGCAACTTCGCTGAGCTGGCCTTGCCGGCCGCCAAGAACAAGGACTTCAAGGTGGTGCTCGGCATCTGGTGCGTCGTAGCGTCACATCGCCGGTTGGCTACTGGATGACGGCGAGACTGATCTGAATGGCACAGGCCGGACACGGAAGACGGCTTCACCAAGGGCAAGGCCGCCGTGCAGAAATACGCGCCGCAGTTCAAGAACCAGGTGTACGGCATCACCGTCGGCTCCGAGACGCTGTACCGAGGCAACTTCACCGGCGAGGAGCTCGCGGACAAGATGCAGGAGGTCAAGCAGCTCATGCCCGACTTCAAGATTGGCACGGCCGACACCTGGAACCGATGGGCCGACGGGACGGCCGATGCCGTGATCCGTAGCGCCGACCTCATGTATGTCGTTGGTGTTCGGCATGTCGACGAGCCATTCGTAGATGCTGACATGTGATGACCAGTCTGGTCAATGCGTTTGCCTACTGGCAGGGCTCCGAGATCAACAATGCTTCCAAGGTGTTCGTCGACGACATCACGCAGGCGCTCGACCGGGTGCAGAACATCCGTGGCGAGGAGGGTTACGAATTCTGGGTGGGCGAGACCGGTACGTGATGTCTTTCCTGTTCCCACGACCGTTGGAGCACCCTCCGTGTGCTGACCGGAGACGTGCAGGTTGGCCGACCGCTGGTGGCAAGTATGGTGAGGCCGTTCCCAGCGTGGACAACGCGCAGACGTTCTGGAAAGAGGGCATCTGCTTCCTCCGAACGTGGGGCATTGACATCTTTGCCTTCGAGGCCTTTGACGAGCCCAACAAGCCCGTCAGCAAGGGCGAGAATGGCGAGTCCAAGGACGAGCGGCACTGGGGCATGTACTCGGCCACACGGGAGCCCAAGTACGACCTCTCCTGCTAGATGGATCACGCGGGCCCCGTGGCACGGCCCCGGTCCATGCTGGTGCTTCATTCATCATCACGCTCAATCACCACTGGGGGCGGCTGCTACGACGTGCTGAAGATCCTCGCTTCGACCTGATTCCCTGACTCTCCTCAAATTGGTTATTGATTCGAACTAATTGCGTCCCAGAAGGCGCTGTCTCTCATATCCTTCTGCATTCCTTCTCTACTTGCGGTCTGATGCACAAGGTTCTTACTTTTCGACACCCTTCGACTCTGGTCTCACTGTGTTTAAGGCATCCATCAATAGACTGTTACTATGCTATCCTCACCATCACCAGAATAACACGGTTCTAGCGATCCTGTGAGACTGAACATGCATTAACATCAAGGAGGCATCGCGTGGTCGAATATGGGCGGCCTCGAATGTCCGTCAAGATTCCGCTGATAGATCTAAGGAGCCATCATTGCCACCTAGCGATTTGCTACGGCCATCTAGACCGGTACTGCGGCCACATGATCTTTCACTACGGTCATATACGCACGTGGTATGATATGCTGCAATTGAATAGCAAACCACGTCCATGTCGATGTAATGCATAGCGTTGCAGGAGCCACGGTAAAGAGAAACACTGGTATACTTATCAAAAGGAGATCAAATTCAGACCTAATGCCATCTCAAGACCGTTGCGGCAGTGAAGTTGCACACAGGTGAGCTTTGTCTGAAGCGTCTGGTCGCATGGAGACGCTTGAATTCAGAAGCCTGAGGTACAAAGAAGCTCGTTGCGGCATGCTTCTCGATTTTGTGGGTGGTGGTGCCTGGTCGTTCTTAGTTGATGAAGTGATTTGTCTGCTTAATTGCAATAACAAACGAGACTGTAACCTGCTAAATAGCCTGGCTGGCCTTGTGCCGGCCGTACACTTCTTAGAAGGACTATTGGCTCAAGCCGATGGAAGTTTGAGGCAATAACAGGTCAACGTCACAAACGTGTTAAAGTGGGGATCGAGCGCTGCAAGATCTCGCTAGTCCAGTCGAGGCAACAAGATCGAGTTATTATCCTTGGATATAACCAGATTTCTGTTTCCAATAGATCAGCTCTGAAGGGCAAATCGCTTTGAACCATTCTTATAGGATTCACAAAGACTCGATTAGAGAATTGTTGTGGTGTGCGGCCAAGCGAGCAGTAACCCTCTGGGCCGTGACCCATTACACCTGGCCTCGAGTGCTTCACCTCTGCTGGGGAAGCCCCCAGCTGTCGGGCAGAGGCAGTCTCACCCCTTAGTCGGGGGTGCACTGCGGCGTGGGCGAGGCCACGACCTGGGCTTCTACGGGGTTTCATTCAGCTAAGCCTAGAGCAATGTGTCGCCATAGTAAATCTGCATGGGGCCGTACCAAGTCGCCATGATAATTGTTGCGAGACTGATTCTAAACGACTGAGTTGCTCGAGGACTCGGGGTCCTATACCTCAATATATGGATAGAAAACCACTCAGACGACCATATGGCCAAACGGCTTGAGGCATCTACAGATCGAGGTGCCTAAACTCGTACTCGCTATAGTAATAGCGGATCCTCAGTTTTATGGAGCATTAAGAGAAGCTCGAAAAGCCCCGTCCGAGCAGACGGAGATAGATCATCAACCAATGTAGCAAATATCTGAACAGGATGGTGAATCGCTCCGCATATGGATCGATCAAATCGCCGACGTTGAAATTATGAGCTCAAGCTTGGGAGACGTAGTTGCTTCATATTAAGGAGCTGAGCACTGGTATAACCGGCAGGAGGCTAGTTGATCGGCTTTCTTCAACGCTGTGATGTCCTTAGATGTTCTGGGCCGTAAGCATGCTATGTTGACAGAGCCAGAGCTTCGTCGTTGGGGCATTAGAGGACTCGTCGGAGTGGCTTAAGAGGCTTTGATAGCTTGAGAACGATATGACGTATTCATAGCTGTAACCAATACTGTAGACAGATCGATGGAGAGACAAATAGGTCGGCCAATAAGACCTTCACGAGCAATACAAAGCCAAGGATGTATACTCCCTCGTTCAACACCATGAGCCATCTTGCTCACAGGGTCTGTTCTTACTCCCACTTGTCCAGTCGAGATTCTCAGAATCACCGTAGAGCTTGAACCCTCACCAGGAGCTTTGTATGAAGTCGATCAAAAGCAACCCCTCCCCCTGAGTCGAATGCTCGGCGCCGGTGGAAGCTTCAAGCTTGGCGCTATTCAGACAGTGTCCATCCCTGCTGGTCCATCCCCGGTAGAGCCGAGCTTGATTACTGCACAAGCATGTTGACAGTTGGGCAGCGGAAGCTCCTCTTCAATACATCACCTTCACCGGGTCTTCTCTCAAAGTAATAATGCAATCATAAATGGTATGGCCATAATATCCAGAAGCTGTACAGAGCAGCAGTTGGTCGTTCTGCTCCTTCCAAGTGGTCCGTAACTCTTCGAGGTCGAAGTCGGGGGACCAACCACGGCAGCGCCGCGATAGAGTTTGCGCCTGCCCAGCGCGGAAAGAAGTTTCTCTTTCAGGGATGTTTCGTGCAGCCCGAGGAGCTCGACCACCCATCGTCATCATCAACAACATCATCGCTCGGATGCTCCACCTCACCCGCACTTTCTGAACGTGTGGCAGGTATCAAGATTGACCTGGGGATGTGTGGCAGCTTCGAGGTGCAGTCCCACGCCGCGCGTCATTGGATCGAGGGAGGATAGGGGACGGACGACGCCAAGTGGGCGGAAATGGGCCATCGTGGACTTGCATCGACGCCGGTGAGTTCTTGCTGGATGATTGCACGCAGCGTGCACGAGGCTAATATCTCATGCTATGACCACAGTGGTGATTCTCTTGGTCCGCGCAATATATATCCCAGGGGCAACTCAAGCCCAGCATTCAGAAGCATATCGGCAATTTCCGCTCGACCACGGGCAGGCCGCGTTGATATTGTGCGCGCAATCGCCATTGATACCCAGTTCTCTGAATGTACTGGCATCGCCTAGCTCGTCCCGATTGATAGAGCCTGATATTAAATTCGCAGGAAAGGGCAAGCGCAGACAAATCGCATTGTACCAATCGAGTTGCAACAACAGCAGGTGGGATAGCACGGTTGCTCCTACCACCTCGAGTCGGAGGCAATCAAGCCATTCGGAAGTAGCGAGGACGACGTCTGGACTCGATACCACAAAACTTCGGAAGGTCGATTGAAGAGTTGCGTGCATGCGCGAGGGACTGGGAAGAGAATCGAGTTCGATTACCCGTTCATTGAATCGGACGACACCAATGCCGATCATGAACGGGTTACAATCCTCGAGGTGGGCCGATGAGCCGTTCCCAGCGGAGGACAATAAAGAGGGTGTCAAAATTTCCGTACCGGAGACGGAGCCTCCTCGAGATGATGCGGAGTCGTCAGAGAAGAAGCCGGATCGACAAGCAACTCCCAATGCAGTATCCCGGACGCTGGAGGTCAACAGCATGTCTGCGACGGCCACGCCAGATACCCCAGCCAATCAATCACGGGGCCTTCTCCGACGTCTATCGTCACACGCCGGACGTAAACGTCTCGTCTGGCGAGGCAAGACGTGCATCGTTGCGTTGCCCTATGATGATCATCGAGGTGATGGCGTCGAGAGGCCGCGATTGCTGTCCGCCAAAGATAACGCCAAACGCTTGCAAGAGTGGGAGGACCAAGGCTACGACACGAGGGGATTTGGCCACTGGAGGTGGTCAGAAGGTGAAGAGCAGCAGGATCTCGACGGACAAGGAAGGCCGATCTGGCCCGACCCCTTAACCGTTCAGCAAGAGCGCGAGACAAGGGACTACAAGGTGATCATGCCAGATCTCCGAGGTGAGTCGAGACATCTTTGGGTTGATGATTAAAATCTCCTTTGCTGACTGTCATGTTCAGAGTGGGAAGCACACGTCAACCAGCTCAACGAAGAGAAGCTTCGCTCCTTAGGCGTGAGCGTTGGCGATGACCCGAGAACCGCTTCAGCGTCACCCTCGGTCATGTCTACAGGACGACGAGCGTCGTCACGTCCATTGCTATCACCACTCTCGCCGCCCCCGCTCACCTCATCAGCCACGAGCGGCCGGACCGGCCAGCCAACTAACCCGTTCTCACCTCCTTTTCTGCCCGGCCAGTCACTAGGTGCATTAGGAGTCTCCGTCACACCTACCGCAGCGCTACCAGCGGGCATGGCCACCCTGTCATTGTCCGGTTATCCGGGTTACTACGGGGAGCAGCCTGCCGGACCGCCTCGTCGTGAGATTGAACAGCTATCAGCCACACCGCAAGATTCATGGAAGCCTGTCATTCCAATGGCAGTACCCCACCAGTCACCCCTGTCGGGCGTCGTGGATTCCTCTCAACTGGCATCTACCTCGAAATACAATATCCCACTGGAGCAGCCGCGAGGGATTTCTACTGCTGAAGGGTCTCTTCCTGGGACGCAGGGCCATGGCCCTTCTGCTTTGGAGGAGCTTCTAGAACAGTCCAAAAACTCTCATCAGCGCACTGCCAGTCACTTGTCCTGGAGTAACGAGGTTCCTCGCGGGGTCACGGACAATAGCACCAATCGACCGGCACCGATTCAACGAAACACGGTTCCATTTATCCCGTTGCCTCAAACCAGCACCAGTAGCACGAACGGAGATCTGCAGCGTCGACTGCATAATTCGGAGTATCATCTGGAAGCAGCGATTGAGCGACAGATGGATGAGGGAGACGACAACAGAATCGACGCAACATCGCCATTTGATTCCGAGAATGTACTCCCGGACTCGAAAGATGTGCTAAGCCCCGACAAAGTTCGTTCCGGCGTATCTACAGCAGCACCAGCACGCCCCTTGGAGTTGGGACACAGTTCTTCCAGTCCCAATTTGCCCTTGTTCTCCCCACAGCCTCGAGCTCGACCGCATCTCCTGTCTCAGGAGCCTGGCGAGGAAGATGTCCTGCAACTGAGGGCATCACGCCCTGCACCGAGTTCGGACAACCTGACCAATCCGGACTCGATCGACGACTTCCGCACGCCAAACGGGTCTCCGTCCGCCACGGATGTGTCAGCGTTGCCTAAGGCTCAGGCTGCGCCGCGTTCAGCCCCTCGTCACGCTATGCACGTCGGATCCGGTAGCGGCTCACATCAGGTGCCGTCTAATCATTCGTCCGAGCAGGCATCGAAGACGCCCTTGGCAAGTCTACGTCTGAATGCGGAAGCGGAGGAGTTCAAGCTGGGCGCCAAGCCCGGCCTTGGATGGCATGCTTTCACCCATCAAGGCCTGCAGTCCGGATGGGATGTCCCACAACAGAAGGGTTCTGGTTTCCCGCGTCCGAAGAATCCCCCGTCCTCGAACGGTGCGGGAAGCAAGCTGAATGTCCAGGCGGCGGACTTCAAACCACGAGGCCTGCAGAATCTGCCGCTTCCGACGGTACCCTTCAGCTTCTCCTGGATGCGGCCGTCGGTCATGGTCGGAGCACCCGCTTCGTCGCCGTTGGGGCATCGAAGCACCGGTAGTGCCAGTACCAATATCTGGAACACGGCGGTGTACTCGGACGTGCCACGGGCTGATCAAGAGAGGATCTTCGACTGGAGCCTAGTACCACCGCCTGGCGTTGCCGCTAAACCCCGTGCGACTGGTTCTTTGAAGGCTCAACCAAATGGCCAACCACGGATCGACGACGATGGAGTCGAGGAAGACGAGACGGGTCGGATTACCCAGGGTCAGAGTCGACTCAAGAAGCTGCGTCGAGGCGGGGACGATGGCGATAAAACCCCACAGTTTGCGATTCCCTCCGATCCACAAGGCGACAAAGATCACCAATCGCCGCTAGTGACGAGTGGAATGCCTGAGGAGGAGTCTCGTTCGACAGAAAACGGTTCTGCACCTCGAGACGGTCAGGCGTCGTCACCCGGAGATACTGCCGCAAGCCCACAAGGCGAAGAGCCTGAGCCGAATCCTCAGCAGGATGCTAGCCCAGACGTGTCCGATGCATCTCAGGAGGCAGAGAATCCTCCTGCAGCCGGATCATCAAGCTCTGATTCTGGTCAGAATCCCACGAGCTCTCCTTCGGTGGAAGCAGCGACAACAGAGCAAATAAGTTCTTCCAGCAACTCAAAGCGACCCTCGGCGGTCAGCGATGAAGCTGTTTCAGAGGCTGCCAGGAATGAGCCTTCATCGACAAACACAGTGGCAAGAGACGAGACGCAGGCGCCGGCAGAGGAGGGCGTCAATGGCAGCAACACTTCGCCAAAGCACTCGCAACCAGCCAATGGCATTGCAGAGAGCGCGCCAGCCAAGATGCGACCCCTCAGTTTGGTGGCCAAGACCAGTACACAGATCTCTCCTCGCAAGAAATCATCTTCTGCTGATTCCACAAACACCTCCAACGGATCATCTGCGTCCCTTAACGGCGGCGAGCCTGTGAGTCAAACGCCGGCAGGGTCGTCGAAGCGGATACCAGCGACCCGAAGCAAGTCTACCGGCGGCTTCGACATTCTTCAAGCCTTCCGATATACGGCGCCCGGGGCGCGACGTTCCAGCACGCGTCCAGCATCAAGTCCAAACGCAGACAACTTTGCTGGTGGGCGACCTGGACAAAGTCCATCTGAGAAATCTGCTCGGAGCAGCGCATCGAACTCCAGCCCGACGCAGTTCCAGCGCGAATTTAGCAGTCGTCCGAGAAGGCCGCAAGTTGCGCCTCTGTCTATGGACCCTGCGACTCTGGGATTGACAGCTCCCGGTCTGAGGTCTGCTCGAGGACCGTATCGTCACGGGTCTTCCGAGAGCGTCCCGGCTTCGACGTGGCAACGGATCCTCTCGCCGATTGAGGATGTCAAGTTCCAGTCGCCGAGTCAATTTTTAGACGGTCATGTGGATCGCTTGTTTCAGCGATTGCTCGATCATCGACTGCTGCCGCTCGAGAAGTCGCTGTCAACAATTCAGGATTCGATTGTGAGTATTGCACAGCATCAGGCGGGCACATCTACGGGTCAACAGGAGCGTGGGTCGCTGTCTCTCGACAAGCCGCCGTCGACCGTCCAGAACTCTTCCATCCCGCCGCATCAAACGAATGCATCCAAGAACCGACAGAACCGGTCCAATTCGAAAGTAGACAGCGATGCCGACGATGAGGAAGACAGAAGCGAGATTGCTAGAAGTAGTCGATCGCGATCGCCCCGGAGAGACCAGAAACTGGAGCAGATCAAGACGGCAATTCGACAAGGATTCGAGACACATACGATGGCTGTACAGGCTCTTCACCCGGCGTCCGAATTGTCGGAGATTCGTCGGATGTTGTTGGAGATGAAGACGACAGCCAATGAGCCTCGCACCATGGACCTGAGTCCGATTCAGTCAAAGATTGAAGAGGTGCTGGCGAAGAAAGTTTCTCCGCGGGTGGAAGCGCCCGTGAACTCGAATGCGGTCAGCGTCAATGAGTTCAAACGCCTCGCTGCAGCGCTCGACCGTCTCGTAGTGACGGCGGAGCAAAATGCCAAGGTGCAGATCAACATGCGGACCATCGGGGGCGATGATGTGGGCGAACTGCAGAAACGTCTTCGGCTGGCAGAGGTCGAGGCAGCTCGACAGCGAGCCCTGGCCGAGGCGAGAGGACGACAGTTGCGCAGCTTGGAGGCGAGCAGTCAGCAGGAGGATGTGCAGAAACAAACGCGGTTGGCGGTGATGGACGAGACTTGGGCTGGGTTCCAGAAGACGGTGTCGGATCTGTCGGCGAAGGTCGTAGTGTTGAATGACCAGCTTCGAGAAGCCGAGGCGGCAACGCAGCAGCATCGACAAGAGGTGCTGAAGACCAATGGAGAGAAAGGGGAGATGAAGAAGTCGATTGATGCGCTCAAGGCACAGTTGGAGAAGAAGAACCGAGAACGGGACGATTTGAACATCCAGTGTGCAAGTCTCAAAAAGGAGTTGACTTCAGCGAAGAATCTGGTCGAGGCCGAACAAGCCAAGTATCGTACCAAAGACGAACAACTGCGGACGATGCAGATGTCGATGAACGAGAAGCTGGATGCCGAGGTTGGCGCCAATGAGCGGTTAGAGCGCAAGATTGCGACGCTGCAGACAGAGCAGAAAGATGCGTGGAAGGCGCATCTGAAATGCGAGCAGCTCGAGGATGTCAATAAGAAGCTGGAGACGACGGTCGACCAGCTCCGACTCGAGGTCTTTGAGCTGCAAAAGGAGAATGCCAAACACCATACTGAGATGGAAGAGGTCAGGAAGTCAGAGCAGGCCGAGCAGCAGCGAGTGAAGTTGTTGATGGAAGCTGAGATAGAAGCGGTGCGTGGCCAAGCGGACATCGCGCGAGCGGAACTCGAAAGCGAACTCGCTCGGACGCGGATGGACTTGGAGTATCATAAATTGGAGTATGAAAGTGCTACGACCCGCGGACAGATTCAGCTCGAGGAAGCCGTTCAAGCCAAGCGAGATGCGCTCCGAGCCGCAGCCGAGGCCGAGAGGGAGGCATTGGAGAAGCAGCGGACGATGTACGAGCAGCAGTTGAAGGATGTGCAGGCCGACAAGGAGCAGGCATTGAAGAGACTGCTTGACGAGCAGCAGCGGACAGAGACCTATCTGCTCGATCGCGTGAGTCTATCGGATAGCAAGGCCGCTCATTTGCAGGAGCGAGTGGACTTGCTAGAGGAGAAGCTCGAGATTGCACGATCCGCTGCCAATGCGGCCGCGCACGCCGCCCAGCAAGCCAAAGTGGAGGGATCTTCCTCACGAGGTGGGAGCAGTGCTGAGGGGTCTCAGAAGGTATCTCCGCAGGCATTGCGTGAATCGATCTTAGTGCTGCAGGAACAGCTACAAGAGCGTGAAGGCCGCATCGAGGGACTCGAGCAGGAACTGCAGGAGGTTGACCGCGAGGCGCCCCTCAGAGTGAAAGAGCAGGAGATGGAGATTGGTTGGTTACGGGAACTGCTGGACTTGCGAGTAACTGATCTAGGCGAGATCATTCGCGCACTGTCGTCGACGGACTTCGATCGAGAAGCTGTCCGTGACGCCGCGATCCGATTGAAAGCCAATGTCGAGATGGAGCAGCAAGAGCGTGAGAGGGTTGGTAGTGGCGGTGGTGGTGGTCCATTGAGACTGCCCTCTCTAGGAAGTGTTTCCGCATTCGCTCCTCCAAAGGGAATGCTTCCTCTAGCGGCCGCTTGGGGCAGCTGGAGGAACCGCAAGAGCGTGAGCATGAGCATGGATGGTGGTCAATCTGGAGAGGTGCCCAGCAATAACAGCCAAACACCAGCCAAATCCTCGCCTGGATCCGCACGGAGTTTGTTTTCGGGCTTGTTGACCCCGCCGAGCACACATAAGAGGATGATGTCTCCTACGAGTACGCCTCGCAGGGCGTCAGGGCAGATTGAATCATCGGTGAAAGCGGACAACAATGAGACGGAAACACAAGAGGAGCCGGAAGAAAGCGTAGGAGAACAACCAGGGACACCGATCCAGGAAGCTACCACGCCGACTCCGACTTCACCTGCTACTCCGACGATGTTGCGACAAGATCAATACGATCAGGACGCGCAAGCGAATGATGACTTTGAGGATGATATGTCGAGGGAGTCAACGGTGGGGTATTCACCCAGGAAGAGCTCGGACGAGGACGTCACGCTGAGCAGGGAGGATGAAGACGGTGGGGATACCTCGGAGGTAGAGAATGGCGAGGGACAGACGGGGATGGAGATGGAGACGGAAGGGGAGAGTTGATCAAGCAGATGTCTGATTCCATTCATTCTATTATTTATTTTAGCCATTCATTCGAGACGGTCAGCTTTGGTCTGAGCTTAGGATGGATATCGTTGTTCACTGTATGTCTAGTTTTAATTCGATGCGGAATACTACAGTATATTCCCCTCTTCAAGATATATTTAACCTGTTGCACCTACATCCGAGACGTCCCCCCCTTCCGGAGAAGATTCATACATAAAGTTGTCCATCTTGTGTAGGGAAATCCAGCCCAAAGCACTCCGATAGAACCACCGCCTCAAATCAAGATAGTTCCCGATCGAATGGAGACCATGTCTAGACTGACTGACCTTCGACTCCAATCTTGATTCATTTGAACTGGTTGTGGTTGAGTCCTAACCACCTTTGGTTCGAAAACGCTGCGTTGTTTTTACTACGGGAAACCCGCTGTCTCGGATGCGGATGTGTCTCGAATGGAGGTGCGACAGGTTACATGCTCAGATTGGAATGATGACGCCAGCGTGATGTTGAGTTGTCGAGTTGCCCATCCATTAATGGATGAGAGTTAAGCAATCGTCACCATGAAATTCTGTCCCAGCTACAGTAGGAAACACTCAGCTTCGACGATTGATGGTTCTATTGCGAAGGAAGAGAATGTCTTTCGGGACGACGTTTTCCGTGCAAGAAGTTGTATTCATCGGTCTAAGTTGGACGACTGCTTTAGAAGGTTAACTGCGGTTCATTTTCATCTGTCTATGCGATTAACGGAGCTTTGGTGACCATTCAATTCCATGAAAGTATCTCTCCCTGAAACCAAACATAAGATTGATTTGGGATTTACAGCTCTGAATACATGGCCAGTGGTTCACCAGTGGAACAACTATTCCCGAAAGTCATCCACTTCTCTCGAATGGTCATATCAGATTCTAGAAGTAGCTGTCCAGTCACGAGGGTGACAAAATAAATGGAGGAGCTCAGCAACAACTGCCACTGATGAGCAGTGATCACCATCATCATCCTGGGGTGGAGCGAGTTTTCATCATAAGTGGGACGGAAGTCAAGGTCACCATCGTCGTCATTCTAATGAAGATTGAGACAGTCTTCATCATAAGGCTGATGATGGCGGTTACTGCTGAGCCTCTCCATTGATTGTGTGCTTGCTCACTGGCTTGGAACAACCGTCGTGAAATTTGCTAATGCTAAGTGACCCATTCATCGATCATACTCAGTCAAGCAACTGTCAACATCAAATTGAAGCCTGAGAACAATGGCCCCCGTACACACAATGGGACGACAAACAATGCCTTGACAGGCCAACAATGGCATTGTATTTGTGTATGCTTTGAGTATGTAACGCACGCGTTCCATCGCGTCCCATCGCGTCGCGCGTCAATGGGTCGGCAATCGCGTCCGGTCGCAAACTCTAATCGCGCTCCCATTGATTGGAATGCGACGCGCCGCTGGGAAGGGAAGGCAATCGCCATTCGCCATCAAAACAAACCCTTCCTATTGTCGCATTGCATCGCAGCGCATCGCATCGCAAGATCAACAAATGCCAACCACAACAATGTCGCGATTGCTTTAAAGAGTCGAGCGCACTCACATCGTCTCTTCTCTTCTCTTTTCATCGTTTACTTCATCTAGGCCTACTTCCCAGTAGCGCATCACGATCCTGTGTGAGGCTGTCGGCTTTGTTTACACTATTTGCGCCCTCCGCTTCATCGGTCATTGCCGTGGAACATATTCATCCGCCGACTACCACCTCTTGTCCATCCGAAGGCAGGCTCTGCTTCGTCGGTCATTGCCGTCGGACAAATTCATCTGCCGGCTACCTATTGTTCGTCCATCAGAGCGCAGGGTTCTATTCACGCTCAACTATTCTCACACTCCACGCTATCGACAAGCAGTACCCTCCCTCACACTCTACGATCTTGATAATCAACGCTGCTGCTACCCTTCGTCGAGCGGGTGCCGGAAACTCCTCTCGCTTGGTCTACCGCCCTTGGTCGTGATCTCTGCCGGTCTACCTTAACCACCACTGCGTTAAGAACGCGAGAGAATCACGATGGTCAGTCCAGTCCAGTCCAGTCCACTTGATCCTCCCTCCCTCCCTCCCTCCCTCCCTCCCTTCCTCCGGGCTACTGATCTTCCTCACTTTCATCCCTTAACTAAACCCTCCAACTAACTCTACAAATGACTCAACAGAACCCCTCAACGCTCCGCCGTCTCGCTCTCGAACACCGCCTTCTTCACACGCAGCCTCTACCACCGAACTATCTCCTCCCGCCTCCCTCCTCCTCCTGTTCCTTCCCCGGCATCCCATCCTCTTCATCCTCCGACCTAACCTCCCTCCACATCCTCCTTCTCGGACCCTCCAGCACGCCCTACTCAGCCGGGTTATTCCACCTCCATCTCAAATTCCCCTCGAACTACCCCACCTCTCCGCCCACCGCGCGCTTCGTCACAAAAATCTTCCATCCCAACGTCGATGACAGCACAGGACAAATCTGCGTCGATACGTTAAAGCGTGATTGGCGACCGGAGTTGAAGATAAAAGATGTATTGGTCGTCATTAGTTGTCTTCTGATTGAACCGAATCCGGATTCGGCGCTAAATGCGAATGCCGCGAGATTGTTTCAGGAGGATTATAAGGTGTTTGAAGCCAGGGTGAGGACGTTGACGGGCGTACATGCGAGGGTGCCGGAAGGGATGAGGGGGTTGGTGGAGGGGGTTAGAAGACGGGATGGAGGTCATGATCAAAGTAAGGAGGTGGGGACGAAGAGGAGAACGAAGGAGGTGGTGTTACCGCAGAGATTAAAGACGGATGGTTCTTTTAGTGGGGGTAACATGGCAGACGAGAGAGGGAACGTACCAAGAGAAGAGGCCGAAGGGAGTGAAGACGAAGATGGAGACGATGAAGAGGAGGATGGTGGTGATGGTGGAAAAGAAAACGATCCAAGACTCTCACCGACTTACTTGCCCCCAAATATCAACAACAACGGGGCTACGGCATCTCCTATGCCCTCGAGGACGATGACAGGCGCAGCACCAGCACCACCCCCAGCGACAATGACTACTACTACCGAAAGAATGCACCAGACCGTGACGACGACAACAACGACAATGAGAATCATACCCGCATCAAAACCCCCTCTCAAGTCTCCTAGAAAGAATATATTGGGAAAGAGACCATTGGAGACTCTTCCTACACCTGTCGTTGATGATGGGTTACCACCGAGTGCTAATCTGGGATATCATCGGAATGCCTCTTCTTCGTCTGCGTCTTCTGCAGTGCCTACATCTACCGGTTTGTCAGCGGCGGCCTTAGCGACTGCGGGGCGTCGAGCTTCGACTTGGCCTTCGACTTTGTATGCGTCGAGTCCGAACAAGAAGCGGAGTGCAAGTGGGAGTCAGAAAGAAGAATCTGAGAGGAAGATTGGGGCTGTTCAGTCGACGGCTACGACTGCCAACTTCTCTTCTTCCACTGTCAATGTCAAGAACAGCCTGTTTGGTTCGGAAGATAGTGCAGGGGGAAAATACAACGCTGGTATCGGAAGTGGGATTGGGATCGGGATAGGGATTGATCTGGGTGGCAGCAACATCAGCAGCTTCAACACCGTCAGTACCAGCGTCAGTACCACCGCCAGCGCCAGTGCCAGTGCCAGCTTCTCAACATCCACCTCAACTTCCAGCATCGAAGCCGTCAACACCACTGCTACTCTGGAACATAACAGCATGGCAAGCCAAACCCAAAACCAAAATCAAGATGCTAGCATCAACAATGTTCCCTTCAACAACCAACTCAGCGTCGATGCAACAATGGAGGTCAAGACAGGGAATGAAGTCAGCGTTGACGCCATGGAGGGTACTATGACAGGAGGGTATAATAACAATACCAACAAGCAACAAATGGGGAATGAAGGGAAAGAGAATCGTCTTTCTGGGCCTGATGCTCAAAATGAAGGCGAGGAGGTGGTGGTTGTGGATGGGGATGTGGGTGTTAAGAAGCAGAGACTTATGCCCCCCTCCGCTGAATCCGCGATGGAGGAAGAGGTTGTTGGTGGTAGTAGTAGTAGTAGTGATAGTGGGATGAGGATGGATACAGGGGCTGGGAGCACGATGTTGACTCCTGCTATGTCTGGGCTGGGCGTTGCTACAGTTACTGCCACTACCACTGGGGTTGTAGCGGGCGTAGGAGCGCGAGAGGCGATGGACGCAGCCGGCACCTCCTTATTAATTCCGACGGGCATGGGCATGGACATGGCTGGAGCTGGTCAGTTAGGAGCAGGAACGACGACATCCACCGCAGCGGTGAAGACAACGACGATGAAGAAAACCAAACCGAAGGCGAAGCCGAGGCTTGGTCTTCGTCGATTATAGATGGATGGAAACATCGACACCCCCCACCCCATAATCAATCACGATGAAGGAGGGGACTGGGAACTGTCATCTGTAGAGTTTAGCGAACGATTGAAAGTCACAAATACTTATGCATCCCATTCCCAATGATCATGTCCTTCATATGGAAGTAGATTGTCGACATTCTTTGTCTCTGAAATGAAGTTTGCGAGCAGTGGTCGAGTCTACCAGTACAGAGTAAGTAGTATTGGCTGTCCAGTTACGAGACCCATACTCAGGTGGAATGCATTCATTAGGTCTTAAATAGGGATCAAAATGCTCGATGTTGATGAGCGTAGGACATATTGACAATCTGGACCAAACGGGATGGACCATTTCTCACGGGTGATGGTACTTCGATGAACAATTCATTCTGGTCGTTATAGTTAATTCTCATTGTCTCCTAGATGAATGGACTAGTGTCTGGGGTGAGCCAGCTGATTAGATATAGATATATACAGTGATGATCCGCTTGACCGGAGATATATACAGTGATGATGGTCAAGGGAATCCGAACTCGACATGCTGGGTTGAGAACAGTTTCCTCCACCGAAACCCGTATTATACATCCAGTAATCGTGCCAAGGGGAAGGGGACAGAGGTGTATTAGGTCTCCCCCTCCCTTGGCACGATTAGATGTATATACGGTACGAATGGAAGGTCCCATACCCGGAGGTTCCATATCCGGGAAGGAAAGACTGAAGAAATGATAAGAAAAAGCGATAGGAAAAGCTGAATCTTGACCTCGTTAACACTCATTGTAGCGACTGTGTTGTTCGAATGAGGGCAGGGGCAGAAGAGAGAAGTGAACAGGGACAGGGGGAACGGAAAAGGAAGGGGATGGAGACATGAGATGAGGACGATTGGAAAGGAGGAAGAAAAGAGAAGAAGAGGGAAAAAACCAAAGTGATACAGTACGTGTAGCTTGACTGGGAATGCTGATGCCCGCGACGATAGAGGCACGAGTGGAAGGGCGGGATGGCATGAGATGACGTGAGTCCTGGAGACCAACACCACCCCAGACGCATCACGACGGAGACAAGTTGTCTCAGTTGGCAGATGATCTAGGATGATCCTGCCGACAATAATCAGTTATGTCGTCCACCACTCGACATCACGAACCAACGATGTGTCTATGGCATGCTCACCAGTCACTTCGCCGCTAGTGTCCTCACGAATAATGAGTCCGCTCATGTCGACGGAAATTGTCGGCGCGGGTGGTGCTATAGTTACAAGGGACACACTCCTGCAAGCTTTCATCATACCAGTCTCGATGAGCACTCGATAGATGTTGCCAGAATGCTTGCTCCTCTTCCGTCTGAAACTCGCAATCCTCACCCGGACACAGCCACGGTCTGGACACCCCGGCGAGCTGCTGGTGGTTCCCGTCGTCCACGAACACGTTCGAATGGCGTTCCAAGAAATGTCGCCTCAGTTCTCGTTTTTTGTCCGTCCCACCATACTGGCAATCGTCACTCGGACACCGCCACGGTTTGGGCTCGCGGCGTTGTTGCGGCGTTGTTGCGGCCCTGATCATGCACATCAGTCAGACAGTACCTCGACAAGAGGAAGACTCACAGCCAACACGACGAACAGTTACAGTGAGAAAATTCCGAGTCGCTACAAAGCGGGCCGACAATCAAACGGACATACTTCCGCCGTTTTAGAGCCCGGGGGGCTCCCGATCGCCGCCGACGGTTGTTCGTCGGCAGAGACGCACCTTCTCCGCTGCGCTCTCCCACTGCCTCGAAGCCAGTCCCATTTATTCCGCAGGCTCGATGATCACCGTAATGACCAGCGGCGTGCGTAATCGATGTGTTGCGTTCCATCGACGAAGCGACCGTGTCGTGAGGGGCGTTAGTCAGAACGGCTAAGGTGTCGACCGTCCACTCCGGAAGACCATCCGCGACAGCAAACATAGCACCAGCTTGGTGCTGGTGGCTGAAAAAAGGGTCGACGATCCCATTCGCGACAGTGGCATGACCTCGTGAGATTTCCGCGGTAGTTGACACCATCGTGTGAGGGACGGGTACGCTGGCCTGCTGGGAAGGGTTCGAATGAGCACGATAGTTACTGTGCATGGCTTCCGGTCCAGAATGTACAGTCTGTCCCTGCGATACATCTGAGAAGCTTTCCATGACCGGCTGAGTGCTGGCGACGGCCCCATGGGTTGGGACCGGCTCCGACGGGCAGGAGTTCAGAGCGAACTCTGACGGCCAGTGATCCAGAGCGGGCAGGCGACGAGAGTGGCCAGCATTCCTTGAAGTACAGGTCGCCGCCAGTGGTCTTCCAGCTTCGCCTGTCACACTCAGAGCGTTCGAAGGATTTTGTGCAGGGAGACTCTGTGCGGGGCCACAAACGGGAAGAGCCGGAGACATCTGCGATTCAACATCGTACCTAATCCAGGAGAGATAGTATGCCCGCGTCTGACTTGTGGGTTGATAATC
>QQTW01000587.1_pt1 | contig 23253 bp, 19 predicted proteins | sample 1904831 | NCBI WGS metagenome assembly QQTW01 (sample SAMN09435610, study PRJNA476489) | Subsurface metagenome, whole genome shotgun sequencing project. | reverse complement strand
CGCTACGATCGCACTCAAAGAGCAGAATTAGGCATCACAGCGCTGCATCCCGATTGCAACTATCTAGACATCATGCAACAACACCTGTCGTTGCTAAGAACTGGGCAACCAATTCTCAAACCAGTTTACAGTCACAAAACAGGGACATTTGAACCGCCGCAGTATATTAAGCCAAGCAGATATGTTGTCGTCGAAGGTTTGCTAGGCTATTCTACACGCACAGCGCGAGATGCGTATGATGTCAAAGTTTATTTAGCACCGCCAGAATCTTTGCGCGCTGATTGGAAAGTGAAACGAGACACGGCAAAGCGCGGATATAGTAAAGAGCAGGTGCTAGCAGAAATGGCAAAGCGCGAACCAGATTCAGAAGAATTTATCCGTCCTCAGCGTCAATGGGCGGATGTAGTAGTTAGTTTTTATCCCCCATCCGATGTATCTAATGGTAGCAATCCATTATTAAACGTGCGCTTGGTACTTAGACCAACTATTCCCCACCCAGAACTTACCCAAATTATTAACCCCAGCAACCCTAAATCTACTCCCGCAGTGCGTTTGGAATTGGATCGAGATATGGGTAAGCCTGTTGATGTTTTAGAGGTAGACGGTCATGCGACATTAGAACAAGTGTATGAATTAGAGCAACTCATGTGTAATGAGATGCCCAATCTTGAGGGTGTATGCGATCGCGAAAGTAACTCAGGATTAGGTAAGCTAGTCGGTACAACTGGCGAGACTATTCAAAGCAACCCGCTAGCTTTAACGCAGTTACTCATTACCTACCACATGCTCAAAGCTCCGCAAATTCGTCAATAATGACGTTACTTGGCATCATTTTAATACTGCCTCAAAAGAGTTATAAGCCTTCACTCAGGTTCAAATGTACCCATTGCACCCAGCCGAATTGTCAGAATTTTAGTCTCTGTTACAGCATGATGAGGTCCCTGACGAGTGTTTGCACTCGTAAACCAAAACGTTCCTGCCTCACATCGAACTTCTCCTGTTTCTATAGTTCCAGTCAGTACATAAACGTACTCACCACAGGGATGTGTATGAATAGGAATTGTTGTACCTGCGGCAAGTGTGGCGAGGTGAATAGAGCCTTGTGGCACTGGCTCCGCTAATAGTAGCAGTTGTGTGCCTGGAACTTGCGTAAAATCAATCCATGCCTGCTCCTGAGTATTAATAAAAGTTTGCTGAAGCATGGCATTCTCCTTAATAGTGCAATCTTAAGCTACAGGAGTGAATATTATTCACTCCTGTAGCTTAACAGACTTCTTTATTTCTATGGGAAAATCATCAAAACCTATTCAACCTAGATATGACGTAGCTAGACGATTGAATGCCATCCTTGATGCTGGAGAAATATTGCTGTCTAAAGGATACGACGCAGCACAGCCTCAATTGATTGCTGATATAGCAGGCGTATCAGTTGGGTTATTTTATCGACACTTCAAAAACAAACAAGAACTCCTAACAGCGATTATGGTGCGACATCTTAATAAGTTGCACTCTCAAATTGCTCAGGACATCCAGCCAGAATTGCATCCAATCGAAGCATTGCATACAGTGCTGAGGCTGACTCTCCAATATTTTCACCAGCACCAAGGACTGATCAAACTATTTTTTATGCAGATTGGTTATGGTGACAAAACTGCGACAGAACATCTCCAGCGATCGCGACAGACTTATCGCAATCTGTTATTAACTATTATTGAGAGGGGCGTAGCTCAAGAATTGTTTTTGCCCCCACCAATACTAGACACAGAACTTGCTATCAATAACATTGTTGGTACGATTAATTGGTCTCTCTACGATTTGCTAGTTGTTCAAAATGGAACATTTGAGCCTGAAGCCTTCGCTGAGAAATTGGCAGCACATTTGTTACGAAGTCTGACACGATAATTTTTTACTCCTCAAGCGTTGGGTTTGAATTAAGTATTATTTTTCAGAAAATTGTAATATTTTAGACTTAAGTGGGATAAATAAGTGTAGTTGCTATTGAGTAATTACCTGCTATGACCTACTGCCTGAGAATTGCTGATTTACCTACAACAGAGCGACCGCGCGAACGATTGATGGCTAACGGTTCTCAAATTCTAGCCACAGCGGAACTAATTGCAATTTTATTAGGTACGGGTCAAGGACCAGGAAAACTATCTGCTGTAGGTTTGGGGCAACATATTTTACAAGAACTTGGCAAGCACGACCGCGATCCTTTGGCAGTATTGCGGGAAGTAAGCGTGCAAGAATTGATGCAGATTAACGGTATAGGACCAGCCAAGGCAACAACAATATTAGCTGCGGTAGAATTAGGCAAACGCGCTTTTCAATCGCGCCCGTTAGATAAAACACCGATTGAAAGCCCAGCAGCAGCCGCCGCAGCTTTGAGCCAACATTTGATGTGGAAGACGCAAGAACGCTTTGCTGTGCTGCTATTAGATGTCAAAAATCGTCTAATTGGTACTCAGGTAATTACTATTGGTACGGCAACAGAAACCCTTGCACCTCCCCGCGAGATTTTTCGGGAGGTGATTCGTCAAGGTGCGACAAGAGTTGTCGTCGCTCACAATCACCCATCAGGTAGTGTAGAACCGAGTTCGCAAGATATTGATTTGACTCGCCAGCTATTATCGGGAGCGCAGATATTGGGTATTCCGCTGTTAGATCATCTAATTTTGGGCGATGGCAATCATCAAAGTTTGCGGGAAATTACTACATTATGGGACGAGTTTCCCCAAGGGGATTAAATAGTTTTGAATTTTGAATTTTGAGTTTTGAGTTGCTTGGTAGATAAACCTAAGAGAATGAAGGCGCAATCCAATGCGCCTTTACTTAGCCATAATTTTTAATTTTTGTTTAGTTTGCACCAACTTCTCTTTGGTATTTTTCGGCTACTGCTTCTCTTAGCCATTCTGATTTGTTGGGTAGCGATCGCACGTATGCATCCAACTCTACTGGAAGCTTTACTGCTACTGGGTATTCTGCCACTGGTTTATCGTATATCTGTTTTAATTTATATTTCGGATTAGGATTTGACATTGTAGGTAAACGTCATATTTTAATATAATTTAATTATAGTTTAAAGTCGGAAGAACAAGCAACCAACTTCCTTCTTTCGGCAAAGCTCAAAATAACGCTTATTACACCCAAATACAGCTTCTAGAATGGATTGTAGCGTGAAGTGCGTTCAGGCGATCGCCCCAAATCAGCTTTATGGCGACTTAGAATCTCAAGCAGGCGATCGCTTTGCGGTTTTCTTATTATATTCGGATGGGAAACTTGTATAGATAAATTTGGCGCTCGGCATATACGCAAACTAAATATTTGTATTAAATGCTACACAAATAATTTATTTTAGATACTGCATATTGTGTGAATTAACTTATTGATAGCTTGATTCAAAGTAATTAGTGAAAATGCTGAGAGCTATACTATACAGGGAATAATGTCCTCAGTAAATTCGCCATTAAAATAATTTTATTTCAATACTTTTTAAATATCTATTAGTTTTCATTACTGATAAAATTTTCAGTAATATTCCTGATTTTTCTATGTTTGAGAATGAATATGATACAGCGTATAACATATTATATGCTGCATCCCGCAGCAAACTCTGGAGTTTAGCAAGTCAGATGGCAGTCAACAAACCTTTAGTCCTGAATATAATCAACAGAATAATTCATGAGCAAGACACCGCGTATTTATATTCCTCCAGTAGTGAAGAAATATGTGTTTGAACGCGACTTCTATCATTGCCAAAGTTGCGGTAAAAAAACCTAGAAACTAATCTTGCCGTCGATCATATTATTCCTTTGGCACGCGGCGGACAAAACGATATTAGCAATCTGCAAACACTGTGTTTTGGCTGCAATCAACAGAAAAGCAATCGCTTAGATACCCGCTTCAGGCGACATTACGACATATAAGTTAACATTGAGGCTGACTCTTACTGAGCCTATGTCTAAAACTTCTACTAACAAATCAAATCAAATATGGTTGCGCCTCGTGCTAGCAGTAGTGCTTTTAGTAGCAGCTTTTCCTTGGCTGTATGAAATTAAAACGAAAGCTGGAATCGATATAGTACGTGGAATACACGCCGGACCATTTTTAGAAAAACACTCTGGCGGACTTATCAAGTGTCAGTGGTTGTATCCTTATCATTGTCCTGGCGATCGCATGACACAAACAAAGGTCAATCAACAACTTTCTTAGTCCGCGCAGGCGGACGAGCGTATGTGTAGACGAGCCAGCTACGTGCGTATTTTCCCCCCGCCCGTGTAGCCTGGCGTGCGGTTTCCAACCGCCCCATACTGGCGATCGCATGACATAAATTAGAGTAAAGGCAGGTGAAATGCCTGCCCTGGTTGCTTTTACGCTAACTGATTGAGTAAATTGCTAACATCTATACCCAACTTTTGCCCTAACTTTAATAATTGGAGCAAGCGATCGCTATTATCCTCTCCTTGAGTTTTGGCTTGAATGCACTGAGGCATAAGTTGAGGCAATTGGCTGAAAAATAGCTCCTGCGATCGCGCTAAAGCCAAGCTAAGGTTTAGCTGATATCCTACGTCAATTAAACGCTCTGTGAGTTGGATAGATTCTACAGTAGCAGAATGGGGATCGTGCAGTATTTGCCATAGCGATCGCAAAACTAACTGTTCCATCGTCTGCTTGCCTTCGGGAATATGCAACTGACAGTGCAAATGTTTGGCTTCTGTGGCAGTTGCTTCTAATTGGGCTAAATGATGCATTGCACTAGGTTCAGAAATTTCTTCCCATAGCGATCGCACCAAACTTACACACCGATGCTTCAAAGCTATTTCTGCTGCTACCTGCAACTCTTGGGGTACATTTAGTTCATCTCGGTGGAATGCCATTAGTACGCCGTAGTTATCGCGGTAAACTTGAGTATAAAGCTGATCTAACCGCGTCAAGGTTTCTTGACTTAGTAGCTCCATAATTCGGTGACGTTCTTCAGGAAACAGATTTTGCAGGCTAAAAGTCTGTTGCCCGAATAACTGATTAATCGCCAAAATTGTATGCGCAGCACTAGCTTGTTGCAGTGATGCAAACACTTTCTCTTTTAACTGACTGTATGCCCTTCTTCCTGTAAAAGGTTGAATGCTGCAATGAAAATCCCAGCCACCTAAATGTAGAACTGCAAATACTAAATGCTGGCTTTCCCAAGTAATATCAGAGACTAGGCGCAACTGCCCTACAGCTAAAGTCAGCGACCCCATGCGTTGCAACTGATAGTCGATTTGATGAGCCGTGTAGCAATAGACGCGCTGATTTGATTGTGGAGTTAGAGAGGAGCGATCGCCAAATAATGAAGTAATCGCATATTGGGCGGCTACTTGCCTAAAACCAATTTGGGCTGTAGATACTAATTGTCGATAAATTTCTGCACCGTGTTTGAACACCTCAACATTGCTCGGTGCTTGTGCTAGGCGTTTGATAAAGGCTTTTTCTAACTGTACTCCAGCAACATCCCCAGCCAATTCTAAAGCGCGGGCAGCATAACGGAGAATCTGCGTACCTTCTGGGCGGGAAATCTCCTCAAAAAACCAACCGCAACTGGTGTACATCAACAATGAATGACGCTGCATTTCCAATAAACGCAAAGCATCTACTTGTTCGCTAGCTGTTAACTTGTGGGATTGATGGCGCAATAGAAAGCGGTTGACATTGGCAATAGAGCGATCGCGGATTACCTGCACATACTCATCTCTTGCCAACCAGGGATCGCGGAAAAATTGTTTTCCCGTCTCCTCATACACATCAACTAAGCGATCGCGCAACCAATCGAGCGAATCGCGTAATGGTTTGCGCCATTTTTGATGCCATACACCGCCTTCACCACCGCAACCGCAATCATCTTGCCAGCGATCTACGCCGTGAGCGCAACTCCACGCTGTTACTGGTTTTAGTTCTACTTCCCATGTCGGCGGATTGATAGTCAAATAGTGAGCATAGTTTGTTACTGTCCAATTGCGATGCGGGAATTCATTTAAAAAGGCGTAGGCTAGTGTCTTTTCTGTACCGCCTTTATGATGTCCAAAAGTCTCGCCATCAGTAGCGACAGAGATTAACTGCGACGCGCGATGATCCCCGCGTACTGCTTGCCCAATTCGGCAACTCAAGCGATCGGCGCTATATAAGTCATCGCTAAAACCCATATCGCGGGAAATTGGACCATCGTAGAAGAAAATATCTATATAATCGCGATTGGGATCGCCGCCTGGTAAGAAACAGCGGTAAGGGCGGGTGGGATCGATCTGTGCGCCACCAACTTCGTACCATTCACCAATATCGTGATGCGGTGTAGGCAAAGTGCGACAGCGTTGGGCTTGGGAAGGAGCAAGCACTATAAAACGAATCTGCTGGGCAATCAGCGCTGCTATAGTTGCATAGTCTACAGCCGCTTCTGCTAGCCACATACCTTCGGGATCGCGCCCAAAGCGAGAACGGAAGTCTTCTTTACCCCAACGAATCTGCGTGTATTTGTCCCGCTCGTTGGCAAGCGGCATAATGATGTGATTGTAGACTTGGGCGATCGCATTGCCATGTCCGTTTAAGCGATCGCAACTTTTACGATCTGCTTCCAAAATTCGCTGATACACTTCAACGTCGTAGCGTTCTAGCCACGACATCAAGGTTGCGCCAATATTAAAGCTCAAATACTCGTAGTTATTAACGATCCCCGTTACTTCGCCGCGCTCGTTTAGCACTCTGGCAAAGGCATTGGGGCGATAGCATTCGTGATGTATGCGTTCGTTCCAGTCATGGAATGGTGCAGCGCCAGCTTGACGCTCAACTGCATCTAAATAAGGATTTTCGCGGGGTGGTTGATAGAAATGACCGTGAACAGTAACGTAAACACCTGTTGCTGTTTGCAGGGGATCGGTTGTTACTGTGTCTTCGTTACCTTGATAAGACGTGATATTTGCTTCAGCACTAACTGGAAGATCGGCAGCAGAAGTCATGTATTATTATCCAAATTTACAGTTGTCAATAAATCTCTGCAAAATCCAAGCATTAATTCTGATCGAGGCTTGGGGTAGCAATTGGTTGGAAAGACTAAAACTATTTTTGCGATCGCTCGTTATCTTTCGAGGCTTATTCTATTCACCCTTTTATAGGTATTGCCTCAGTCCGTGGTTACAAACCGCAATTTCCTTATTAAACCGTAAGTATCGAATTAAGTTAAGTCTGCTTAATATTTATGCAAATACTTTGGCGCTCGCTTAATTTATCTAAACTTTGCTTTACAAATTGATAGGAGTTATTTGCTGTCAGCGATTAACTGTTAGCCTGGTACAGATTTCGCCTCGTGGTTTTAGGAAACAGTTTGTCAATGGCGTTCAAAAATGTTTTATTTTCAGTGTTGCTATTATTTATCCCAGTTTCCTTAGCGGCTCACTTTTTACATTGGGGAGAGTTAGCTGTTTTTATTACTGCTGGGTTAGCGATTTTGCCCTTAGCAGCTTGGATGGGTAGCGCCACCGAAGAAATAGCTGTAGTAGTTGGTCCGACGCTAGGAGGGCTATTGAATGCTACTTTTGGTAATGCTACGGAATTGATTATTGCTTTAATTGCTCTTAATGCGGGCTTGGTAGATGTCGTTAAAGCAAGTATTACAGGCTCGATTATTAGCAATCTACTTTTGGTGATGGGTTTTGCGATGCTATTAGGCGGTTTACGCTATAAAGAGCAGGAATTTCCCCCCTTCGTGGCGCGGGTAAATGCCTCGTTGATGAATTTAGCTGTAATTGCAATTTTGATACCTACAGCAGTAGATTTTACGTCTAGTGGTATTTCTGAAGCTACTTTACAGTATTTGTCAGTTGCTGTGGCGATCGTGTTGATTTTGGTTTATGCTCTGACACTGCTATTTTCTATGCGTACCCACTCTTATCTCTACGATGTAGGTTTAGCTGAAAACGAACAAGCAGAACTTGCAGAAGCAAATTTGGCTGGCGGCGATGCGAAAGTAAATTTATGGTTGTGGGTTGGGGTATTGCTAGGCGCAACTTTGCTAGTAGCGCTGGAATCAGAATTGCTGGTGGAATCGTTGGAGGTAGCGACATCGCAGCTTGGACTAACTGCATTATTTACAGGCGTGATTGTCGTTCCAATTATTGGTAATGCCGCAGAACATGCTACTGCTGTGACGGTGGCGATGAAAAATAAAATGGATTTATCTGTTTCTGTAGCTGTAGGATCGAGTTTGCAGATTGCTTTATTTGTTGCTCCTGTTTTGGTTTTAGCTGGTTGGATACTTGGTAAGCCAATGGATTTGAATTTTAATGCTTTTGAATTGGTAGCTGTCGCTGTATCGGTTTTGATTGCCAATTCTATTAGTTCTGATGGGCGTTCTAATTGGCTAGAAGGCACAATGTTATTGGCGACTTATGTTGTTTTGGGATTTGCCTTTTATTTTCATCCGGTTATTGATGGACTTGGGTAAATTCAGTTACCAGTTACCAGTTACCAGGTAAAAGAGAAAGAGGAAAACACGCTTGTCTAAGTAGCTAATAACTAATAACTGCTGGTGATGAAATAGTTAATTTCTCAGACAATTAACAGTAACTAGTCACTGTTAATTGTCTGGTCATTGGTCACTGATATAACTGGTCACTGTTAACGGTGCTGATGTTCTGCTAATAACGCTTGCGCTCTTGGCTTGTAGATTAGATAAAACAATGCCTCGATATATCGCAATAAGTCCTCGCGGTTTTCTTTGGAAGTAAAGTTCCAGAACCCATAAATTCGCGCTAAAGTCAATAGCTTTGTAGTATGAATTTTCCAAGTGTAGGTACTGTACACTCGGTCAATAGCGCGGGTGGAAATTTGATACCAATAATTAGGATTTTGATCGCACTTAGTAACGAAATCAAGGATTATTTCGGCTGTTTCTTCTAGATGCGTGGGATTGATATAAAATCCATTAGTTTTATTTTGGATAATCTCTAAAGGACCACCAAACTGAGTTGCAAAAGTTGGCAAACCAGAAATCATTGCTTCCAAAATTGTTAAACCAAAAGCTTCAAATAAAGCAGGTTGGACAAAAATTCCTTGATGATCGGCAATTACGCGGTAGATTTCTCCAGATTGAGTTTTAGATAGACGCACGCCTAACCAGCGAATTTTGCCGTACAAGTTGTATTGCTCGATAATGTGGTAGAGCTTTTCAATTTCGTCTCTTTCTTCATTGTCACCTGATTCTTCTACACGCAATTTACCCGCAACTAAAATTAAGTTGCAATGTTCTTGCAAAGCTTCACTTTTGCCATAACATTCAGCAAGTCCTGTGAGGTTTTTGATTCTGTCAAGGCGCGCCATGGAAAAGATTGGGCGTTTGCTAGGGTCGTCAAGTTTACCAAATATTTGCGCCGGATCTTCTAGAGTAAATAGCATGTCTTCTAGCTGTTCGCGATCGCTCATTACTCGATCTTCTGTCCGCGAATAAGGAAAGTAAGCTTTCTCATTTACCCCTGGCGGTACAACATTGAACTTGGGACTAAATAATTCAATGCCATCAACGACATGATATAACTCTGGCATTGTAAAACACTTGTAGGATTCATATTGCCCCACACTATCAGGCGTACCAACAATTTCTTGATAAGTGCTGCTAATCACAAAGTTAGCTGCATTCATGGCAATTAGATCGGCGGTAAACTGTAAGGAAAAATGATACTTCTCTTCAAGTTCGTGCCAATAAAGATTACTAAATAAGTATTTAGATTTTTCTAAAGCATGAGCAATATTACATTGAGTTACTTTCAATCGCCGAGATAGAAGAAACGCAACTAAATTACCATCAGAATAATTGCCAACAATTAAGTCTGGCGCGCCATGAAACTCTGCTAATAACTCTTTTTCCGCGTCTATAGCATAAGTTTCTAGGTAGGGCCAAAACTCAAAGCGGGAAATCCAATTTTGCGTCATATTAGGGTTAAATTCCCGCAACGGTACGCGCAAAATCCAAGCATTATCTGTATCGTGAACTTTCTCTAGACGTTGGTTGCAAAGAGTACCGTCGCTATTAGGAATTAAGCGCGTCAGGATAATAACTTTCGGTTGTACGCCGAGTACATCTACCCCTGCTAAAGTTACGTCTTCTTGCAATTGCTTTTCTAAACTTTTCGCTTGATCTAAAACGTAAACTACCTGACCGCCAGTATCCGGTCGCCCCAAAACTCCTTCTTGTCCAAACCAACCATGAGGCGATACCAGGACAATTCTAAACACCATCGGAATTCGCGATATAAAGGCTTCTAGCGTTTGGTGATCGGGCGAATCGATTAATTCATCCAAAATTTCTAAAGTCTCGCGCACGCGCCCAGCAGTGTTACCCCAGCCTGCTTCAAAACCCATTAGTTGCAAGACAAAGCGGAACTTTTCATAAGATTCATCAACATCAAGATCTGCGACAAAAGTTAAGGCTTTTTTGATTTGTTCGGAGAGTTGTTGTTGCGACTGAATTCTAGGGTTAATTAGTAGTTGGCTAGATTCGTATTTATGCAGGCGTAAGAAATTAAATAAACTTTCTAACCATTGTTTGGGATCTTGAAATAGTTTGCTTGATAAGTAGCGATTGAGGAACTGTACCCCCTTGCCGATATTTTTGGGATCGCGGATTGTGGGAGTGTAATCATAAAAAGGCTGAAAATCTAGTTCTAAGATGTCGCCTTCATTGGGATGGTATCGATCTACAAAGCGATCGCGCACATCTAGCAGTTCTTCTACGCTTAATGCTTCAACATTCAACTCTTCAGTCAATCTATACACTTCTTGACTAGCAATTTTGGATCGCAGAATTAAGCAAACGTTGCCATTCTCGCGGATGATTTCTTGCGTATAGTAAATTAATTTTCCTAAATTGGAAGACTGGTAAAATTCTGGCGGCTTTTGGTACTTGCTGCAATATTCGCTGTAGGCATTAAGAATGTCATTACGCAATAAATACTTTTTTTCTTGATGACGTAATTCGCTAATAAAAGAGCGTAAATCACTTTTTTCTTCACTATCAATCACATTTTGGATCAATTCTGGCGACATAGTATCTCTCCAACAACTTAATAACTCTTAAACTATTAATTTACAAAACATTACCAGATCTCACTTCCTTCCGAGAAGTGGCAAGATATATAGACTTCTTGCAGAAGTTGGGAAAGGGCGCGAAATCATGCTGTGGGAGTAATCCCTGACGCGACGTTTCGGGAAATAAGCTTCTTTCCCGAAAGTTCGCTCCCGCAAACGTCGCTTGTAAAGGTTAAAGGGTAGGAATTTGTCTTTAACCTTTTTCAGCCTTATGTACAAAAGCGACTTTTGTACCTAGGTTTATTAGTTCTAAGCTCTGAGCGTCAAGTTTTGAGTTGAAAAATTTATTTAACTCAAAACTCAAACCTTAAAACTCAAAACTATTTAAAGGGCATATAACTCCCCAAATTTAGCTTTGATATAACTAATAAATGGCTCGATACTCAAGGGCTTGAGCGTTGCTTTTTCAACTATTTCAGCTGCTGTGTACTTGCGTCCATGTTGGTATATATTCTGTTTGAGCCAATCGTGCAGAACTTTAAAATTGCCTTGTCGGATCTGGGTAGGAATTTCTGGATGAGCTTGCAGCGCCGCTTCAAAAAACTGAGCGCTCATCAAGTTACCCAGCGTATAACCTTGAAACATTCCACCTATCATCCCGCCGTACCAATGCACGTCCTGCAATACACCGTTAGTATCGCTAGGAGGTACAATGCCCAAATCAGAACGGTAGCGAGCGTTCCAAGCTGCGGGGAGGTCATTTACAGATAAATTGCCTTCGAGTAGTGCGAGTTCCAAGTCGAAGCGAATCATTACGTGCAAGTTGTACGTAACTTCATCAGCATCAGTACGAATCAAGCTACGTTCAACTTTATTGATCCCCCGATAAAAAGTGTCTAGAGAAACCTGTTTTAACTGCTGCGGGAAAGCGGATTGCAATTGAGGATAACAAAATTCCCAAAAATTGCGGCTGCGTCCTACCAAATTTTCCCACAAGCGCGATTGACTTTCATGCACGCCTGAAGACGTACCGCCAGCTAAAGGAGTTGCTTCAAAGTCGCGGGCTATACCTTGCTCGTATAAAGCGTGTCCCGTTTCGTGGATGGTGCTAAATAAGCCTTCATTTAAGTCATTTTCCCTGACTCGGGTGGTAATGCGCACGTCTCCAGTAGAGAATTTGGTCATAAAAGGGTGCAAGGTTTTGTCTTGTCTTCCCCTTTGAAAGTCGTAGCCTAGTTGTTTGATAACTTCCAGACTAAATGCTAGTTGTTCGGGTTCGGGAAAATGTTGGTGCAAAGCACTAGCATCAGCGATCGCTTGAGATGAGATCGCCTCTACAATTGGTACTAATTGCTGGCGTAATTGCGCAAACAGCGATCGCACAGATTGGGCATTCATGCCATAATCTGATTCATCAATCAGCGGATCGGCAATATGCTGGTAGCCAGGAAAAAAGTTTGCCATTTCCCGACTTAGTTCCAAGGTTTTTTCTAAATAAGGCGCAACAGCAGCAAAGTTATTTTCCGGTCGCGCTTTTGCCCAAGCTTCGTAGGAATCGGCGCTATGCTGAGAGAATTTGGCTGTAAAAGCTGGAGGAATTTTTACAGAGCGATCGTAGTCTAATCGCGTTACCCGAATTAGGCTAGCTTCATCAGAATCGTAAGGTAAGCTAGCTTCATAGCCCTGCAAATCTTCTAATAATTGCCCTATAGCTGGCTCGGTAAACTTAGTATGGGCAATATGTCGCAACGTAGCCATTTGTCTCCCCCGCGCTGCTGCACCACCAGGAGGCATATAAGTTGCTTGATCCCAATAAAGTAAGGAGGCGGCTGACTCTATATCATTGATTTCGGCTAGACGAGTTCTCAGTTCTTGAAGCTTAGGATGGGTCTTTTCGAGAGTTTGCATACCTAAATGTTTATGCTATTTTTATCTAGTTTGACGCTGACGCGGGGCTATTACCACCATAGCTAACTACTAATCAATTCCACTGCATCCCGTGCATCCAAATCTTGTAAGTAAACTTTAACTTTTTCTTCCTTAGCAGTAGGAAGTTTTTTTCCCGTAAAGTCAGGGTGAATTGGCAACTCTCGATGACCTCTATCTACAAGTACCGCTAGCCAAATAGTAGATGGTCTACCATACTCGTTGACAGCATTTAAGGCGGCGCGAATTGTCCGACCTTTATAAATCACATCATCTACCAGCAATACTGTTTTTCCAGTCAAGTCAAAATCAATATCAGATTTGGCTGGAGTCCTGACCCCAATTTGGTCTAAGTCATCGCGGTAAAATGTAATATCAAGCGCTCCTACTGGCACAGTTACACCCTCAAGCACTTCTATTTGCCGCGCCAATTGGTGAGCTAGAAATACTCCCCTAGTATAAATACCTAAAATTACCAGCGTTGATAAGTCGCGGGACCTTTCGATAACTTGCGAGGCGAGGCGAGTCATAGTCCGCCGGATTTCTTCTGATGATAAAATTTCAACGACTTTAGCAGCCATAAAGATAACTTGCTACTTTTTCAGTAGGTAATTGTTGAAATAGCTATTAGCAAAATTAACGCAATCAAGAGCCAAATTAAAAAACAATAGCGAGTTAGTTCTAAAGCTTGCTCTACTCGCACTACAGTAATTGGATAAATTGCTTCTCCTAACAGAGGTTTGGATTTAGCAACCCCGCCATACCAATTGATACCACCTACTTGCACGCCTAATACTGCTGCATAAGCGCATTCACTCCAGCCAGAATTAGGACTAGGATCTTTTACTGCATCTCGGCGACAAATTTTCCATACTTGCCCTGGTCTACCTGATAATAGTGCCAAAGTTATCACAGTCAAGCGACAAGGCAGCCAAGTTAAATAATCTTCTAGCCGCGCGCTAAACCAGCCGATATAAGTGTAAGGTGCGCTGCGGTAGCCAACCATTGAATCTAAAGTGCTAGCAGCCTTGTAGGCTAAAGCTAAGGGGACGCTACCAATAGCTGGGATAAGTGCGCCAACGATCGCATAAAACAATGGAGAAGTCGCGCCATCAGTAGCATTTTCTGTTACTGTCTCCATTACTGCCCTTAATATCTCGGCCTCTGATAGGTTTTGTGTATCTCTACCCACAAATAGACTTAACTTAGTCCGAGCTTGTGCTAAATTTCCAGAGGTCAAAGCTTGCAGGACATCGCTTGCGGAATTTCTCAAGCTTCTAGTTGCAAAACAACTAGCCAGGATAATACTTTCAGTAACGATGCCAAATAGGGGAGCAATAAAACTAGCACCGCGCACAATCAACCAACCGAATACGCCACTACCGATAATCAGAGTCAAACCCAACACAATGCCGCTACCGCGTTGCAGTAACGGGTGATCGCAATGCTTCAAGGTAAAATTAGTCCAGCGGCTAATAAACCATCCCATCACCTGCACGGGATGCAGCCAATGCCAAGGATCGGCAATTAAATAATCTAAACAACTAGCAATAAGCAGAACAATAATCGAGTGCAAGGCGTAAAAAGAAATTAAGGGGAATAAAATAATAGAACAAAAACCAAAAAAGAAGGGAAAAGGAAAGTAAATCCCCCCATCCCCATCTTCCTATCTGCGTCCATCTGCGTCCATCTGCGTTCGCCATCTCCCCATCCCCTACACTACAAAACTCGCCGTCTCGCCCTGAGAGGCTTGCCAACTACGGGCATCGTAGTAGAGATCGGCAAGAGTTATGGCATATAATGCTTCTTTGAGTTTTTGGTGCAATCTTTGCCAGAGAGTATATGTTACCCAGTCCTCAGCTTGGGTTTCGGTAGGACTGTGACGAGGTAATGGTTCAATTGTTTCCCCTACTGCTTCTAAAATTTGTCCTAGAGATATTTTTTCTGGAGACATTGCTAGTTTGTATCCGCCTGCTGCACCCCGAATCGATTGCACAAGTCCTGCACGACGCATTTCTATTAGCAGTTTTTCTAAGTAGGGCGCAGGGATATCTTGGCGCAGAGCGATCGCTTTTACACATGCAGGCTCGGAGCTTGGTTGCAAGCTTAAATCAAGTAGTGCTTTAACGCTATAGTGTCCGCGAGTTGTTAATTTCATTAATTATAGAGAGCAAAGAATATTTCTAAGTTGCGCTCTTGAATTTTAATCTCTGTTATGTGTGGCTTTAGGTGGTTTTTTAAATCTTTTCTTAGCTATTGTTGGTTTGACAGGAGTTTAAACCCAATTTGTCCTCATGCCTTCTACTTGCTCGTTTCTCTTGCCATGCCTAACACTCAAATCTTCCCATTTAGTCCCTAAAAGTATTTTTTACTCTTGTTTGCTTCTTTTCTTGGAGCGACTTCTTACATCAATAAGAGCTTGATATCGATTTTTTAGTTTATGTTTCTTTGTGGTTTCATTTTAGTTTATATCTAGCAACGATTAAATAATCTTGCAACTGCACGATTGGCTCTGATTTAGAAAGTAGTTCTAGTTTTATCCAATTATATATAGTGTTGGCGATCCCTAGCACTGATTGCAATAAATTAACTAAATAAACATCATATTTGTATATTATTAAATAATCGGCAATTTCAGTGTAGTATAGTTGTCTAGGCTAACATTAAAGCTAAGGAATATTGCTCTCCAGCTTTTCTAAGCCAAAATAGAACGCAGTCAATCCTTCACCAATCGTTTTTCCCTTTTAAGTTGATGAATAAAAAGAAGAAGATAGAGCCACTAACAGGGCAAGAACTCCTTGATAAAGTCAAGGAGCTAGAAAGCCTCAGCAAAGAAGAAAAAGCTAAGGAGTGTGGCTACTACACAGTTACTAAAAACGGTGTCGAGCGTGTCAACATGATGAAGTTTCTCAACGCCTTGATTGACGCAGAAGGCATTGAGTTAGACGGCAACACAAGCTCAAACGGACGGGGCGGACGCAGTGCTAGTTATAAAATTAGCGTTCAGTCCAACTCTAACTTGCTGATAGGTTCAGCCTATACAAAACAGATGGGTTTGCAGCCAGGAGACGAGTTTGAAATAACTTTAGGACGCAAACACATTCGCTTAAAGCAGGTAGATAGAGAAGACGACACAACAGAAGCTACAGCTTAAAAATCAAAGTAAGGAAAAGCAGGAAATAGTTTTGAGCATTAGACGTTTAGTAACAAATTTTTAAGCTCAGTAGTTCATAATTGTGAATTGTTACTGGCGATCACGTAAATATCATCAAATCATAACTTATGACTATTTCTGGCTTTTCTCCTGACAAGGAAAAAATATTGCTGACTACTAAAGCCGCAGTTGAAAGTAGCACAAATATTAACTGCTACTTTCCTAGCTAAAGATAGTTTTTTTCTAATTAGGCTAAAATCCGCTTTACTTACTCTTACTTTATGGCAATCTTTTATTAACCAGGGGCAAAACTTAGACAAGTATCTTATTTATAAGGAGCTTGCAGTCGTTTAAGGGTCAAGTTATAGGCATTAGGTAAGTAAAAGGGGAAGAGGTTTTGCGGTTAAAGGTGAACATCTTGCCTGTATAAATCTGGCTAAAGTGCCTTTACCTAGATGTCTAATAACTAAGTAGTATCAAACAGAGCCTTAACAGATTGAGGTAGAACTTAACTTTTAGGGTAAAATTAACAGTTTGCACTAAATAATTATGCTTGCTAAAAGGAGTTACACCTATGGCTCGAATGTACTATGACACTGACGCAAATTTAGACTTATTAGCACAAAAAACAATTGCAATTATCGGTTATGGCTCTCAAGGTCATGCCCACGCTCTCAATCTTAAAGACAGTGGCATGAATGTAATTGTCGGCTTATATCCTGGCAGTAAGTCAGCCGAAAAAGCGTTGGCGGCGGGTATTCCCGTACATAGCGTTAGCGATGCCGCCAAAAATGCTGACTTTATCATGATTTTGCTGCCAGATGAGGTGCAAAAAAGCGTCTACAAACACGAAATTGAACCTCATTTGACAGAGGGGAAAGTCTTAGCATTTGCGCACGGTTTTAACATCCATTATGGTCAAGTTGTCCCACCTGCGGATGTTGATGTAGTCATGATTGCACCCAAAGGACCAGGGCATTTAGTCCGGCGGACATACGAACAAGGACAAGGCGTACCAGCATTGATCGCGGTATCTCAAGACGCTTCAGGGCAAGCGCGCGATCGCGCAATGGCATACGCTAAAGGCATCGGCGGTACTCGCGCTGGAGTTTTGGAAACTTCGTTCCGTGAAGAAACAGAAACAGATTTATTTGGCGAACAAGCAGTATTGTGTGGCGGTTTGAGTGCGTTAATTAAAGCTGGGTTTGAAACTTTAGTTGCTGCTGGTTATCAGCCAGAATTAGCTTATTTTGAGTGCTTGCACGAAGTCAAGTTAATTGTGGATTTGGTTGTTGAAGGTGGTTTAGCCAAGATGCGCGACAGCATTTCTAATACCGCTGAATACGGCGACTATACGCGCGGACCTCGGATTGTTACCGAACAAACTAAAGCAGAAATGCGTAAAGTCTTGCAAGAAATCCAATCCGGTCAATTTGCGCGCGATTTCGTCTTAGAAAACCAAGCAGGTAAGCCTGGATTTACCGCCATGCGTCGCCTTGAAGCCGAACACCCAATTGAAGATGTGGGCAAAGATTTGCGCGCCATGTTTAGTTGGATGAAAAAAGATTAATCGTAGGGGCGCAATGCATTGCGCCCAAGAGACCGCACAAGGAATGTTGCAAAAGTATGGGGGCGAATAGAATTCGCGACTACACAGACAAAGTCCGCCTACGCGGACTAAGAAAATTTTTAGATAAATTAATTTGGGTATTTAGAGCTTTTGCAAGAAGTCTAATTTAAATTGCCAACTGTGGACGCTGTTGGTTCCACCCAATGGCTGTTTCTAACTGGGCGGCTAGGCTAATAATAGTAGCTTCAGCCGCCGGACGACCTATTAACTGAACGCCTATTGGTAAACCTCTAGAGTCTAAACCAGTCGGCAAAGCGATCGCAGGTTGTCCTGTAGCATTGAAGGGCGGACAAGGTGCAACCCAATGAATAATTTTTTGCAAAGTCTCTTCAGGGCTAAGATTTGCCCACTCCCCAACTCGAATAGTAGGGTGCATATTAGTAGGCAGGATTAGCACATCTACAGTATCAAAAAACGCCACAATTTGTCGCGCGATCGCCTGCATTTGCGATACAGCCCGTAAGTAATCGCCCACCCCACCTGTTTGCGCTAACAACCACTGATTCACTGGTTGCAGCACCTCTGGGGGAATACCAGCATAAGCCACACCAGCTTGCCAAACAGCAGTAAATGGTTCAATTAAGCCAGTAAAATCGGGGCAGCCAGGTTCTACTGTATGTCCTAATTCGGTTAGCAGTTTGACTGTATCTAATACCGCTTGCTTGCATTCATTTTCCGCTTCGTCTACAGGTACAAGACTTGTGGCAAAGGCAATTTTTAAAGTAGTTGGTGGCGCATTAGTAGCAGCAAAAAACGATGTTTCTGGCTGAGGCAACCAATAAGGATCGCCTGTTACATAGCCTGACATTACATCTAATAAAGCAGCCGCATCAGCAACAGTTCTGGCAATCGGACCAATAGCCGCAATTCCGCTTAAGCGATCGCCTACAGGAGCATGTGATACTCTACCCCTAGAGGGCTTAATACCCACCAATCCGCAACAAAAAGCCGGACCGCGCACCGAACCACCACCATCTGAGCCTTGAGAAATCGCGCACAATCCCGCAGCTAGCGCCGCCGCTGCACCACCGCTAGAACCGCCAGGAGTATATTCTAAATTCCAAGGATTGCGAGTAGGCGCAAAGCCAGTAGGTTCGGTATAGGGCAAAGAACCAAGCTCAGATGTTGCTGTTTTGCCCAAAATAGTAAACCCAGCTTGTTTAATTTTTGCTACTACACCGTCATCGCGCTCGGCGATATTATTGATTAATGCTGGAGAACCATAAGTACAGCGCACGCCAGCAACAGCATTGAGGTCTTTAATCGCAATTGGTACGCCAAAAAACGGCGGCAGTTCTGAGTTATTTTTAGCTAATATTTCTGTTTTTGCTTTAGCATCAGCGATCGCGCTTTCAGCAATAACTGTAAAATAACTGCCAATCTGGTTATCTAGTCGTTGAATGCGCTCTAAATACAGTTCTACCAACTCCAACGGCGACACTTCCCGATTCCGAATGAGCCGCGCTTGTTCTACTGCTGGGGTAAAGGCTAAGTCAACTTGATTCATGCCTAGTTTGAGGTAATTTTGTTTATTGTCTACCACCAAATAGGATTTAAACCAAATTATCGTCTATCCCAAGCGATCGCAATCTTTCCCTTAGCTGTTCTACTTGCTGCTGGGCAATTTCTTTTTGCAAGCGTTCTTGTTCGGCGGCTTCTTCTGGTGTCGGTATTAAAGTACCACCAGGAGCAAAATAACGCAGTTTCCCCGCGTCAATACCCAAATACAACTCTAGAACTTCGCTCCATAGTTGACCGCGACTTGTCGGGGCAATTTCTTGATATCTATTACCAATTAACCTAAAACCTGCAAATTCCAAACTTTCAGGTGAAAACCAAAAGTATTCTGGTGTTCTAAAGCTATTTTGATAAAGTTCTTTTTTCAACGTGCGGTCAACCTTAGCCGTTGAATTTGATAGCAATTCAATAATTAAATCTGGATACTTGCCTGATTCTTCCCACACTACCCAAGAATTGCGATCGCGTTTTGGCGTATCTTTGACCAAAAAAAAGTCAGGTCCGCGAAAATCACGGCTGCGTAATTGCTCCCGACTAAAATAAATAGTCAGATTTGCGCCAATAAAAAAATCATCTTGGCTGCGCCACAACCATTCCAAACAACTAACTAGTAGCAGCAATTGAGTATAGTGTAAAGAACTTTCCATCTCTGGTTCATCGCTCAAAAGCTGCGTTGCATCTGGCATTTGGGCTGCTAACTGCTGGGGACTTAGGTACATATTGCAACCAATTTAATTGAGGAAGTGTTTTGCGCTTATCCTCATCCTAATTAATCTAACTTAGAGCGATCGCTTAGAATCTCATAGCCATCATTTGTAACTAATACAGTATGCTCGAACTGCGCCGATAAAGAGTTATCGACTGTAACAGCCGTCCAGCGATCGGATAATATGCGCGTAAACTTAGAGCCTGCATTTAAAATTGGCTCAATTGCTAAAGTCATTCCTGCTTTTAGCTTGACATTTGGCATTTGCTTGGTGCGGAAATTGAATACCGATGGTTCTTCGTGCAAATTGCGCCCTACACCATGCCCAGTAAAGTCTTCAACTATTTTGAAACCATTGGCGTTTACATGGTCTTGAATTGCACCAGCAAGATCCATTAAGTAGTTTCCGGCTTTAACTTGCTCGATGCCTTTGTAAAGCGCTTCTTCCGCGACTCGAATTAGTTTAGCTGCTTTTGGACTAACTTCTCCTACGGCGATCGTAATGCAAGAATCGCCATGAAAGCCTTGATAGTAAGCGCCAGTATCTACTTTTAAAACATCTCCAGCCCTAATAACTTTTTTGGGACTAGGGATACCATGCACAACTTCATTATTGATACTAGAGCAAATCGAACCTGGAAAGCCATGATAGCCCTTAAAGCTAGGCGTTGCATCCATCTCTCTGATCCGCTTTTCGGCATGAGCGTCAAGATCGGCTGTGGTCATTCCTGGTTCAACTAGTTCTGATATTTCTTTTAGTACAGTGGCAACAATCTTTGCCGATTGTCGCATAATCTCAATTTCCCGCTCGGACTTGATTTCAATGCCTTTACGTTGTTTCGGAGATGTAGGAGATTGAATTGTTTTAGGCAGCAGGTTAGTAAAAATATTCATGAATAAAAGGAGTTTATGCGAACAATATCCAACTGTAGATAGCAGAATATATATTTAAATTAACGTACCGTTGACCGTTTCTAATTGATACCGTCGTAGGGGCGCAATGCTGCCGCGCCCCTAATCGTTGTTATGGTCCAGCGGTAGCGATGACTAATTTATCAGGTTGGAGCAGTTCTTTAGCCGCCTGATTCACTTGTTCAAGGGTGACAGCTTGGATTTTTGCTGAGAAAGCACGTAATTCCTCGGTGCTTAATCCATAAACTTCATTCATCAAGATCGTGCTAGCAAGTTCGTCAGGATTTGCTAAGGCGACATTATAACCACTTGTTAGCGATCGCTTGGCTGCTGCTACTTCTTCAGCTGTCACGCCTTGCTCGTGAATTTGAGCTATTAGTGCGCGAGTGCTGGCGATCGCTTTTTGGGTATCTTCCGGCGAAGTTTGCATTGATATTACAAACGGTCCTGTCTGTCTACCAGCGCTAAAGAAGCTATAAATGCCGTAAGTCAAGCCTTGGCGATCGCGGATTTCTGTTCCCAAGCGACTAGACAAAGTATCGCCACCAACGATTTGATTTAGTACCGAAGCTGCATAAAAACGCGGATCTTTGCGGTTAATTCCTAGATCGCCGATAAAGGTAACTGCTTGAGCTTTGCCAGGAAGAGCGCTCTTTAGCTCCTCAACTTTTGCAGGTAGTGCAACTTTCGGATAATTAGCAACAGGTGGTTTACCAGTTGCTTGCCATTTGTCTAACCCAGTTTCCAAAAGATTGCGTACAGCTTTAGGATCGAAATCACCGACTAAAGTCAATACCATCTGGTCGGGACGATATTGTTTTTGATAAAAAGCGATAACATCTTTACGGCTGAGGCTTTTCAGGTTTTGTTCTGTTGGGAAAGTATGGAAAGGATGATTTGCTGGGTAAATTGCTTGTTGAAAAGTGCGACGTGCTAGCCGACCTGGATCGTCTAGTTCTAACTGCAAGCTAGTTAGAGCGCGTTGTCTGCTTAGTTCTAGCTCATCTTCAGGAAATGTAGCATTTTGCACTACATCAGCTAAAGTCTGGATTAAAACTGGCAAGTCAGTTTTTAAGCTATAGCCGCTAATATCAACTCCTTCCCGCAAAGCTCTAAAATTCAAACTTGCACCGCGATCTTCCAAAGCTTTAGCAAGCGCTAATTCATCTTTAGTTTTGGTTCCGCTTAACAAGTTATCTGCCGTTAAAGCTGCAAGTCCTGCTTTTGGTTGCGTGTCAAACTCCGCACCAGCTTTAATAAAACCACTTAGCGTTACTGTTGGAGTGCTAGGATCTGCTAATAGCAATACTTCCGTACCGTTAGCCAGCTTAAATTGTTCTGGCAATGCTCTAGGAGTTGGTACTGCTGTATCTATCGGTGGCAAGTATTTTGCTACCTCCGCCGGATCTACAGGTGCGCCAGGACTAAAGTTCTCTGATAGTTGGGTAGAACTTCCCCCAGAACTCGCTTGTCCGGTTTGTTTAGTTGGCTCAAATAAGCCTAATGTCCGCTTATCAGGTGCGAAATATGTTGTTGCAACTCTCTGCACATCTTTGGTACTTACTTTGTCAATGGCAGCTAAGTAGCGGTCAGTAAAGCGATAGTCGCCAGCCGTTGTTTGGTCGTAGCCTATCTGCATTGCTTGAGAGCTAATATCGCGGTTGTTGAGGACAACAGAGGCTCGTAGTTGCGCTTTAGCGCGATCGAGTTCTTCTTGCGTTACGCCTTTGGTAGTGAGAGTTGCGATCGCATTTTGCGTTGCAGCATCAATTTTTTCTAATTCTTGACCTGCTGCTGCTGTCACTTCCAAGTTATACCATCCGCCTCCAGCCAAGGTTGCAGCATAGCCATTCATATTACTAGCCAAACCCGACTCAATTAAAGCTTGATACAGCCTGGAATTGCGTCCCTCGATCAAAATGCCATTCATTACATCCAAAGCTGGAACATCAGGATTATTAATATCTGGCAAGGGATACACTACTTGCAGCAGCGCCGCGGCTCCTGGTTCTTTTAAGACAATCGGCTGTTTTTCCTTCGTAGTAGCTGCTGGATTAGTTTTTTCTACTACTGGCGGTTTTCTATCTTCAGTTTGAGCATTAGGGACTTTTTCAAAAATCTCTTTAATCTCAGTCAAAGTAGCAGCTGGATCGAAATCACCCACAACGATCAAAGTAGCATTATTAGGGCTGTAGTAGTTTTCGTAATAGCTTTTGACTTGTTCAACAGTAAACTTTTCTACATCAGCCTTAGTGCCGCCAACAGTTAACCCATAAGGACTATTTGGCAGCGCTTCCCGCATTCACCAATTTCAATTCGCTCTACATCGCCTCTAATTACCGCTCCGTACCAAATATT
>QQTW01000586.1_pt1 | contig 23254 bp, 22 predicted proteins | sample 1904831 | NCBI WGS metagenome assembly QQTW01 (sample SAMN09435610, study PRJNA476489) | Subsurface metagenome, whole genome shotgun sequencing project. | reverse complement strand
ATCTCGCCGAACTCGTCGGTCGGCCTTCTCCCGTTGTTGTTGGTCCTCCATTCGGTGGCGGTGTACGGACAGCAGGCGCCAGCGCAGCGAGATGGCACCGACGACGAGCGCAGCCATCGACGACGAATGTCCCGGACGCAGGAGACGCGTCGGGAAGAAACCGGTTCGTCTCGGGCGGGGACTCATGCGATTGATATTCCAAGGTCGCCTCGACCAATTCCCGCGCACGATCGACGGTCCAGCTCGGTGGCACAGCGACAGCGCGCGCTGGCGATTGAAGACGAGACGGGGGATTTGTTACCGTTTGGGATGCGTAGCGCCAGCATGGGCGCCGCCGAACGACAACCGTTGAGTCTGAGTGCATTGCTGGGGCTGCAGGAGACATCGGACGTGGTGGCCATGAGTCCGCCTGATGGATCGGGAGGAGCAGTAGGCCATGTCCACCGGCCGAGGCCGTCGTCTCGTGATCAAAGCGAGCCGATGTCTCGACAGAGCTCGTCCTCGTCACAGCCTGCACGGGGAATGGGACTGGGGCATATCAGCAGTCGACACCGAGCGCGGATTCCGCCGGGTGATCGAGGCAGTGGTGGTGGTGGTAGTGGTAGTCACGGCGAAGGCAGTAATGGAGGACCAACAACAACGGGAGAAGGCCGACCGACGAGTTCGGCGAGATATAGCTACTCTCGGGGAGGTGGTCCTGGTGCAGCTACCACGGCCTACGACGAAGACGAGCCGTTGCTATTCGCCATGAGTGAGATTGGTGGACCGTTGTCGAGGAGAAGCTTGGAAGGTGGGGAGAGGGAAAGAGATGGAGGTGGAAGCGGGAGAGGAAGTCGTCGAGGGGGGATGAGTCCGTGGTGACCGTGACTTACGTCTTCTCGCCCTCCTCCTTTCGGTTTCATCGCCGGCTTCCTGGAGGACCCTCATCTCACCTCTCTTCCACTTTCGCTGCTGCACTCAACCCATGTGCGTTCATCCTACTCCTCACCACCCTAACATCATACCCCCTCCACATCATCATCATTTCCAGATGATACTCTCCAAAACCATTTTGGATCTTCTTCATCTACTTCTCCATCATCATCATCATCATCTGGTTACCGCTATCATCCTCATCCTCACCATTTACCTATCACCCGTCGTATCGCCGAATGAATGAACCCAAGGAGAGAGTTCATCCATGCATGCATGTAACCCACTTCCTTCTCTACCTCCGAACCTGACTTGATCCTCACCTCCATATTCTCATACGAGCTCTGAGAATATCCATCCATCTACAGTATCCAGTTTGACAAAACCATCCCTATTTTATTTCTCTTTATTTTATATTTCGTTCATATTTCAGTTTATTATCTCCATCATCAGCGTCATAGGTCATCCAAATTCAAATCCATACGGATCTCTACACGGTGCCAGCCCTATCACAGCAAGCATACATGCGGCGCAAGTATGAGCTACAGTAGGGTTCGGAAAGTCTAGACCCCCTCTCATACAAAATCTACCAGTCGCTGCTCGCTGAGTGACCCTCGTAAATGGCACCCCGTGAAAACCGCCTTGCCCCTGATCAGCTCATCATGGTGAATAAACCTCTCTAATTTTTCTGTGTCAACTTCTCATCTAATACGTAAGCTCTTATGAGATGGCCAATGCAATTTTTTCTATAGCAAGTGTGGTGTAGTAGCTGTGGTATGTCCAAGATGCTCCGATGGTGCAATTATAGCGATCGTACCTGGCCTCAAGGTCCTATGTCAGGGAGGGTCCAGACTTTCCGAACCCCACTGTATCTTCATCATCCTTACAGCGAAGATATATAGCTACCGTATCTCCATCATTCTTATGACGAAAAAAAAAACCATTCTCATCAACATTACATACAACAAAGACATCTTCGTCACGTCAGTCACCCTTATGACGAGGATGGGATTTAATTAAATCAAAACCTTCATCACACTGATGAAACACACTGATGATAGCAATAGCAGTATAACGTAACATCCCTTTCATCATCGGACGTGTGGCAACGACACTCTTGTCTTCATCACACTGACGATGGCAGTATAGCGTCCCTTTCAGCGAACGTGTAGCGACGATTGTCTTACTTTACCCTCATCAGCATGATGAGGGTGATGTAGCGTCCCTTTTATCGGCCGTATGGCGAGGATTATCTTACCCTTGATTACATTAATGATGATTATGTTACCTTCATCATGCTGATGATGGTGATGTAGCTTCCTTTCGCCGCACTGATGATGATTATCTTACCTTCATCACGGTGATGATGATGTAGTGGCTCTCCCTCCCGCCGCGCTGATGATGATGCAGTAGCTTTCCTTCCACGGCATTGATGATGACGATAATGATAATGATAAAATAGAACGAATCAAGTTTTCGGTGATTGCTTACTGCTCCTGGTGAGCGGTTACTGCTAAGCTATTCCATTTATTGATTTTACAACTCGCCCGCGTGGGCCCGGTCTACCGTAACTGGCTAGACTTTAGTCTACCGTAGCTAGCCTATAGACCAGCCTATAAACCAACCTATATATAAACCAGCCTACAGACCGGAAAAAATGGGAAGAGAAGCGATATCTGATGATGAATTTATTTACAGGCTTAATTAAACTAACTAATCGATCCCTTCCTCGAACCTAATGAATTCGGTAGGGTAGAGTAGAGTAGAGCCGAGGACGAGAGAGAGGGCTCGGATTCAGATTCGGATTCGGATTCGAAACACCTCTAACTCAATCCAGGCCACATAACTTCCTATTCGAAGCAACTAGCTCATTGAACTTCTTCTCTAGCGCTTCTCCTTCTTTAATATGCTGTGCTAAAGCCGCCTCTGCGAGACGGACTCGGCGGGCGGTTGGTGTTTCTGATGATGATGTATCGTTATCGTTGTTCTCGTTGTCGGTATTGAAGTTGCCGTTGGTGGGGCCCTTGCGGATGAGTTCCTCGATGGTAGGGATGGCGTTCCCATTGGCATCAGTCTTGACAGAAGTATTGTTATTGTTGTTGTTGTTGCTGACGTTAAAGGTTCCGGTGGTGGTGGTGGTAGAAACACCAGCACCAATAGTCGTCGTGGTTGGGATAGAACTCGAAGAAGAACCGCGGTAGGCATTCCCGCTGATACCACCTCCCAGAGAAGTACCTTGTCCACCACCGGTTCCAGAAGTGTTGATTGCTGCGGCTATCGTCAAGAGAGATTTATCGGGTTTCGTACCCGGCTGGTATGGGAGTCTCGATGTAAGTAGAGCTTGCAATGCTGCTGATGCTGCTGATGATGATGGTCCGGTATTCTGACTCTGGCGGGGTTCCCCTCTGAGAAGCGCTTTCAGGGCGGTTGATGCAGCAGACTGAGACTCCTGCATGAATAGATCGTACCCTCGCCCTTTACCTCTCGCAACATCAAGTCTGAGCTCGTGAGGGGGAATGGAGTTAATGCCACCACCGCTGGTTGAGGCAGGAATGGCTCGCTGAAACATAGGTGGACTCGCCTCGGGCAGGCCCATGAACGGATCATGCTCGAGGTTCATGTTCGTGTGCGCGCTGGTGGTAGCAGTAGCAGCAGTCGTAGTCGCGGTCGAATTCGTGTCAATGGTGGCAGCGACATTGGTATTCCCAGCGATGAACCTCTCCCTGAATTCCTCCGGATCCATCTCCATTACCCGCCGTTCGAAAGCCAGATACTCTTCCTCTTCGTCGACGTCCTGCTCGTTCATTGGTCCTCCTTCTTCCACTAACCCTTTGAGGATCATTCCTGCGGTACCTTCTTGCGCGTGAAGCCATTCGCGGAACGAGTCTCGGCTCGCAACGCGTTTGTCCTGCGATTGCTCTCGTCCTCCTTTTGCTCCTTCATCACGCGTTGTTGACGATGATCCACCGGTTGTCGACGTCGTGGTGGGAGGTTGGGAGGATAAATTTTCTCCAGTCTTCTTCGCTCGCGTGTTTTCCTGCTGTTGAGTCACACCACCATTGCCACCAAACTGAGGCATGGCTTTGTTGATTCTCGCATCCAAATCGGCCAGAGTCTGCTCCAGGCTTGGCATGTCCTCGCGAACAAGATTCGGATTGAAGAACGAATGCTTCGACGTATCAATCTCTCCCTTCGCGACCAGACCCGTCAGGATCCGTGCCGGTGTCAGATGCGGGTAGAAGTCGTCGTCGTTTTCATCAACCTCGGTATCCGTCACGCCGACACTGGCTTTGGGACGACCCCCTCCTGACGTGGTCCTACCTGCGCTGCTGGACGTACGGGACTCTTGAGCCTTCTTCTCGCTCTTCACCTCGGCCGGTTTCTCCTCAGGCTTGACTTCCGCTGCTATCTTCTCGCTTGATTTCTCCAGCTTTGGCCCCGTCTTCTTCTCGACCGTGGCTTCAGCCTTCTTCTCAGCCTCTTTCGCATGGACCTTTTTCACTTCTTCGACCTTGGGCTCCACTTTCTTCGTCTCAGCCTCAACACTCTTCTTCATGTCCTTCTTCTCAACTTCCTTTGGCACACTCTCCTCTTTCATAATAACGTCATCATCCGTCGTCACGGGCCTTGGCTTCGGTTTCTTCTTCTTCCGCCCGATAATCGGAGCAATCTCCTCCGCCGGCGTGGCACTCACACTGACCGGCTCGACTTCCTTGTCTTTCTTCTCCCCTCCTTTCTTCTCTTCCTTGGATTTCTGCTCCTTGTTGGCCTCCCGCCGTTGCTTCTTTCTCGCACTCCTGCTGAGATCTCCTTTAGCAGGTGGCGGGGAGCTGGTACGCGAGATAGACGCCGATGCTAGAGAAGCTTGCTCAGAGACGAATTCACTGGCTGGAGTTGCCGGTGGCTGCGCTGATGATGAACCTTTGCCAGATAGAGATTTCGTGGCCGGTGGAGCGGCAGTCGTAGCCGTCGTAGGTAGACTCTGTGCTTCCGCCTTGGGTGTCGTTGCCTTGGACGTCGGCACGACGCGTAACGTCTTGGCTGGAATTGGTCGACTGCTCAGATCCACACCAGATGAAGCCTGCGGTCCCTTGCGATGCCCAGTTGATTTGTTCCCACCGGGAGCTGATAACGCTTGCGTCTCCCGAATAAGGTCTCGCGTTGCGGCCATGATGTCGAGCTTCCCAGGTGGAGAGCGCTTGATGCTTCCTTCCTTGCTCTTTTCCGCAGTATTGGCACCAGCCTTGGATGGCGAAGTAGTCGGCGCAGCAGGCGTGCTCTGGTTAGGAGGCTCCATTGCCGCAACAGCTTCAGTCTTCTTGGGCTCATCTTTGGTGGATGATGTTGTGGTGGGTACAGCAGGACCAGATAAAACGCCAGAGTCGACCTTGGGCTGTGTGGAATCATGCGAAAGCTCTTTGTTGACAGTATCCGTCTTCTGGGTCGACTTGTCTGACCGCTGCGGGCTCGCACTGATATCAGCAGGCTTGACTGGAATCACAGGCAGGGCCGGCGTGATTGCCCTCGACGGTGGACGGGTGATCGCATCCTGCACCACTGCCTGGGATGATGTTATTATCTTGGCTGCTGCTTCATTGGCTGTAGAGGCAGGCTTCTGCTCCTCATCTTTGCTAGGCAGTGCGAATGGAAGCTGGTCACTGACGCCAGCATCTCTCAGGGCATTTGCCGGTGATGGCTTCTGGCCTTCCTCGCTGACTAGGGCATCTACGGCCGTCGAGACATCATCGAGCGCCGGCAGCTCAGACTCATCTGTGCGAAACCCATCGTTAGCAAAACATGTTGATACCGAATATAGGTATGTGTCAGCAGCCGTGAACAAATGTTCAGGCCCAGACAAAAGGATTCAGGGGGGACATCTTCGAATGGTAGCAGCAGGCAGCGCGCAGTTCACTGATGTTGGCATTCCCAAAAATGTGAGTTCATCCAGCGTCTTCCGGAAGCTTCTTGAATCTTCTTCCTCATCCGGCCGTCACACCGAGAGGACATGGAAGCACATAGGAAAGGATGCCATTGTGGACGTTGCCTGGAAGAAAAGAGCCTCGATGTGGTCCTAACGTACACTGAAAACATCCGGGATCGTGCTAACGCCCATGAGCCATGTGAGAGCACACGACCCGATGCATGCATGAATGATGTTTTCCAACGTGCAAAGTCCAGCAAAATGGAACGCAATAGAGAAGAAAAATCCCGGGATTACCAACGGCGCAAAGTAGGTAACTGGTCCGGTACACCGAAACTCTCTCACGTTCATGAGAGATATTCCGGCCAGCACAAGTAAACAAATAGTCAACAACACATTTGGGGGAAGCAAATCCATTGAGAAGAAAGAGATCTCAAATTGTGAGAAGGTGATCAAGATGTCAAATGCCTGCCGCTGCCTGTCGCTACCACCGGTTGATGCCTCCACCGTACATTGCACCGGCGGGATTGAACCCACCTTGACCTTGAACCCCATAGAGCGCCTGTCCCAGACCAGCGTTACCGGGTTGCTGCATTCTCGCGTGCACAATGCTTGGATCGGTCAGATCAACTAAATCACCTCCTCCGCCCGAGGAAGCGTTAGCATGCTTGTGCTTCTTCTCCTTCCGTCTAGTCCGCGGGGATCGGTGATGGTCAATGGGCGGCGGTGCGAAGGGGGGCCTCCATGGGCTCGGGATCGGAGTGGGACGAACGCTCGAGGGATATGGATGGAGAGAAGGGGATGTGAACTCACGCTTTCCGGCTTCCGTGGCGCCCCGAGTTCGAAGCATATCCCGCAACATGTCCGACCGATCGTCTGTGTGCCCCATATTGCCCAGATTGGGGCCCGCTCCACCGAAGCCAGAGCCATGACCGAACAAGCCTGCTCCCGTGACTGGAGTGCCGGCGGTTGATTTGAGACCTGGAGGCGGCGCTGGGATTGACGTTGGTGCATAGTTCTGATTGCCGAGAAGCTGTTGCTGCTGGGATTGAGGCTGGGCCAGGTGCGCGAGGTGTGCTGCACCAGGGTTCGACATCATCGACGGTTGCTGGCCGATATATCTCGCGGTAGTCGTCTGCTTCGCTGTCGCCGCCGCCAATACCGTCTCGTTCCCAAAGGCGTAACGAGGCCCCTGACGTTGCTGAATCGCTCCGGTCAGTGGCTGCTGCGTCTGTCGGAAGTTCTCCATCGAACCCTGCTGAGGACCGCCAACGACACCCGAGTATTGATCGAACGCGTTTCCGGTTGGCGTGTTGGTCGATTTCATCAGCAGCTGATGCTGGGCCGACGGCGGACCTCGGCCGTTCATTGCCAGACTGGACAGTGCATTGATGCCAGAGTAGCTCGGTCCGAAGGCGGAATCGGGCGTGCCGATGCCTGCCAGCGGGTGCTGTGCTTGCGTGGGAAGCTGCTGATGATGCTGACCAGAGTTGGCGGCATCGGTCGACTCCATGATCACGGCGCTCTCTCCACGTCCTCCCTCTGGCTCACCACCCAGCTGTAAACTACCAGCCTCCAATGCCGCCTCGGCTTCAGCACGTCCCATGGCTTGTGCCACCTTTCGCGATACGGTTTCGCGCCGCAGGTGCGCTTGGCCGGCTTGAATCGCTGCAAATTTGACTCCGCCGTCATTGGCGAGCAAGCACGGATAGCTCAGGAGGGAATCTAGCTCGTCACCAGGCGCAAACGCGAACTTGAAGTCGGGGGAGCTAATGGACTTGAGTAGCCGCTCGAGGAGTGCAATGGAGGGCGGTGGCGATTCCGATTTGGGTTGCGTTGAGCTGGGTGTTGGGCGATGCTCCGACTCCACCGCAGAGGATGATGCAATAGGCTTTGTGGTCTGCTGTTCGACTCGATCGCCCGGCGCGACCGTCTCGTGTCGACGAGCCACCACAGTCGCGTTCTCCACCTGGGGACTGGGAGTCGAGGCGCTGGGCGCCCGACTTCCACGTCGACTGTTCTGCTGCCCTTGCACTCCTCTGGTCGCCCAGGAAGCTGAGGACGGCAGTGCAGATCCGTCCCCCAGGTCAACTGGACTCGATGTATCCCGACTGGCGTCCCGAGCCATGACCTGAGACTGGATGGCGGCCGCACGTGGTGCCTGCTGGAGGGGAGCCTGCGAGTGAGGTGCGTTCTGCGGTGTCTGACGACTCGATGTAGGTGGGTTGGTTGAGCCTTGAGCAGGACGCTGCGTCTCGGCGGCGTTGATGGATGACAGATCCTGACGAGTGAAACTGTCCTTTTCTTCGCCCGGTTCGTGTAAGAACATGCAGTTCTTGTTTGCACACGTCTCGTGGCGCAGATACGCGGCGCAGTACTTAGTGGTCCCAAATTGAGCTCTGGACGAAATATGAGTATTCGTAGATGTGATAGACAGGGGATCGGCGAAACTCACCTCAAAGTACGGCCGCCATTCTCCGACCCGTCCACAGCAGCAATACACTTCTCGGCATCTTCCTTGCTTGCAAACGTGACGTGTACGCCGAGTGACTGGCCCTTGTTGCCCGAATCCTTGGATTTGCTGACGACAATCTTGACGATCTTCCCGTACTGCCCGAAATACTGTGGTCCACGCAAGGTGGTCAGGAGATCCTCCTCGCGAATGCGCGGGTTGAGCCCGACGACGTAGACCAAGTTTTTCTGCACCACTCGGAGACCGGCCAGATGCTTTCGGTTCAGACTTTCCGCCTCACGTTTCTGGGCTTCCTTTTGCCGATTTTCCGCCCTTTTGCGCGCCTGCTTCTGAAGGTCTGCTTTGAACCTAAGGGGGCATTTCGTATCAGCGCTGGTAAACACTGAGGATGCAGATATGGATCGTCGAATACTCACTCTTCAGGGCTGATGACTTTCCATTCGATCGTCTTGTCATCGTAGGGTCGTCGGCAGGCAGGGCAAAGTCCGTTCATGTTGTTCTTGATGTTGTTGAAGCAGAACTGGCAGACCTGTGATCCGTCGGGATTAGCCGGTGTTTTCGAGGTAATCATAACAAAGCATGGTGATGGTGAAACTGAGCCAGGGTAGGCCTTGAGGATATGGAGGGAGCAAGTAATCTGGGCTGTTCACGCGTTCGCAAAGACACTGCTGTATGAGCTACTCACCTGATAGCCACATGGACAGGGTCGAAAGTTGCGGTCGGAGAGATCGAGTTCCTCGACACATAGTGGGCTATGTGTGGCATCAGTCAGTTAACCTTCAACGACTCCAGCAATATAGCAAGCTTGATGTGGTAGACCAAGTGAGGTATGGGGTGGCCTACCAGGAGTCAGCATCGTCGATGAAGCTGTCCTGCTGGACACGGCCCGCCATGGTGAGTGAGGCGGAGTGTCAACAGATCCCGAGTTGCGAGTAATGAGTACGGTGGGAGGACTATTCGAGTTACGGTCAAGTCAAGGGAGAGATGGTTGATTTGTAAATTCCATGAGGCGATGAAGAGCAATGAGGTTGAGCGGATTCGAGAAGGGTGAGAGAGGCGAAGGAGGAGATGAGGATGTATGTGAGAGATGACGCGTGATAGAGAGGAGGAGGAAGATGAATCCGTGTGTAAACAAGAGGAGTGAGGAGATGAGTGGTGGATGAAGGCACTTGTCGTCGTCGTTGCACGTGGGAGAAGGGAAACGACGATCATGGTAGCGATATCACGTGCTGCATACGCTTTTGAGCACGTGATTTGAGCCTTCGATGCGGCTCTTTCCATCACGTGAATCGTGATATCGTCGAAGGACGATCTACAGCTAGTATAAGCTCTACCGTCCAATCTGCACCAGTTGATACTTGTGGTGGATTTGCTATCGACCATCTACGAGGGACAAGGGTCGTTGTCACCATGCTTCGAAAAGCCCCAGCACAACTTGGGCGAATGTGCTTATCATCTCACCGGGCCGCCTCCCAGCAGGTTGGTCGACGTTGCTTGTCCGCGTCATGTCGCTATCAGAAAGATGTCGCATCTCAAGGCCAGACGCCAAACATGCGACGAGCTGAGCGGCCGCGTGAGTAGCCCTTCAAGTCCACCTATCAAGATAGCCGATGGTTGATCGTAGACACAGCAATGGGACCCCTCAAAGCACCTATCGTGAACCCCGCCGATCGGTATGAAGAGAAAGCAAATGCGTTACACGCCTACGGACAATATCTCCTATCCTGCCTCCCCAAATACATTCAACAATTCTCCGTCTGGAAAGATGAATTGGTCATCTATATTCCCCCCTCAGGTGTCATTCCCGTCTTTTCCTTTCTCAAATACCATACCGCCGCCGAATATACCTCCGTCATGGACATCACGGCCGTGGATTTCCCCACCCGCGACCAGCGCTTCGAGGTGGTCTACAATCTGTTGAGCGTGCGACACAACTCGCGGATCCGTGTGAAGACATACACCGATGAGGCCAAGCCCGTACCGAGCATCACGCCCTTGTACGATGGCGCGAACTGGTACGAGCGTGAGGTATACGATCTGTTTGGCGTCTTCTTTACCGGTCATCCGGACCTGCGGCGGATCATGACAGACTATGGCTTCGATGGACATCCGTTGCGGAAAGATTTTCCGATGACGGGGTACACGGAGATTCGCTACGATGAGGAGAAGAAGCGGATCGTCGTTGAACCGTTGGAGATGACGCAGGCGTTTCGCGACTTTCAAGGCGGAACGTCGGTGTGGGAGCAAGTGGGTGAAGGCCGAGATCGGAAACCAGACCAGGTTCGTACTTGGACGCATTGCCCCCGATGAGATGAACCCATTGAGGATTTTTGCTGACGATCGTGATATTCTGGAAACGTAGTTCAAACTTCCTACCCCGAAACCGGAAGAGAAGAAAGAGGATGCTCCGAAGCGATAGTACGGCTCTGCATTTGTATTATATCGAGAATAAGAGTGAAAATAGTTTCATTGAGATTTACCAAAGCCTGATGCAACGCATTCGCATCAGCGTGGCTTGCCCGCTTGGAGCCCGTCCGTGTCGTGTTGCTCCTATTTCACGCTCGAAAGGCAGGTCAGAAAAACGGCGGCCGACTAAGATTATTCCAGCCTCTACATATCATTCTGTAAAGGATGGCGAGGAGCGAAGCAAAATACTCTTCCATTTTCACGCTTAACATTCGGTTCATTCGCATATCTCAAGCGGGTACAGGAGGCCTGCACTATAATAGAGCGTTTGATGCTGCAGGTTACTGCATATTTACGGTCCACGAATAGCTGTGAATTTGTATAGTAGATTCAAGATTGGACATTGCCTTACCCAAAAAGGGAGTGTGCGTCTGATATCAACGGTCTGAAGATGGTCCTCGCCGGACATTCGCCCAGAAGGATCTTGATCCTTTTGGGCTTTTAACACCCGAATATGACGGGCTAGCTTCTTCGAACGAGATAAAATGTTAGGGTGCACGCATGTTCTGGTATGCGGAGTTGGATCAACATAGTTTTTACACTGTCGTTGCTTAGGAAACGTAAGTCGAAACAAGCGCCAGATTATGATGAGCGAGCAGTTGGACAGTTGAGTAATCTTGAAAATCTTGAATCCTACGAGATGCAGTTGGATTGGGGATCCTCGCGAAGACGGAGATCGAGTTCTTAAATCCAAATGCCGCTGATTCAGCAACGGACGCTTGATGAGGGCGGCTGGCTGGAAACACTACCCTGTAGGCTTGGGAAAGCTTCGCATGGCAACGTGTATGTTCCTGGCCGGGAAAGTCAATTGACATGGAATAGTAATCAGTCCATTGGTTGATAAACACAATTCATCCGAGTCGACGCCGACCAGCTCCCATGATCCGCCGCTATCTCCGGGCTTGACGAAAGAGGAGAGGTTCGCTGAAGGCCTCCGATTACTGATCTAGTGCTTAATGATTGGGAATTTTCCACCAACATGTGCGGTGTGGTGGTGCGTGCTGGCTCATACGTAATGGCGATGGCAAGTAGGAGGACACTGCCCTCATCATGCTCCCTGTCGTAGATATAAAGGAACGATGCTGTCCTGCCCTCCTTGTATCATCTGAAGTTGGCCAGGCCGAAGACTCTTCAACAAAGTCGCATCCAGCAACACCGAAATCCGTGTTTATTCCTTGATCTTGTCCGAGATCCAACTTGAATCGTCGTGTCTCTGATCCTTGCAGACCTTCAACCTTGACTCTCAATCAACATCCCTTCGGAGTCCCGTGGACAAGTTGAAGCTGCAAATTACTTAAAGTCCTCCCAGAACCTGCGAATCTTGCAACCATGGTGTCATCCGGAGATGCGAGTAGCCTGTTCCGTGTTGATGGCCTCGTGGCCGTCATCACCGGCGGAGGAAGCGGCATCGGCCTGATGATGGCCAAAGCCCTGGCCGCCAATGGAGCGGCCAAGGTGTACATCATCGGACGACGCATGGAGTCGCTGGAAGCAGCCGCCAAAGAGTCGGTCAGTCGTGAACCGTCCACCGTTTCGTTCTCGCGGTGGTGATGCTGATGAGGAGCGACGGCAGGAGCATGGAAACATCATTCCCATTCAGGGCGACGTGACGTCCCAGGAGTCGCTGGCCGCTGCGGCTCAGAAGGTCCGCGATGATGTGGGATACGTGAATCTGCTCGTGGCCAACAGCGGCGTGGTGGGGCCCAAGGCGACCGAGTTGAAGACCGATGCGTCGCTGGCAGAACTCCAGGAGTTCCTCTTGAGCATCCCCATGAACGAGGTGACGGGGGTGTTCAACGTCAACTTCTCCGGAGTGCTGTACACCGTGGCAGCTTTCCTGGACTTGCTGGATCTGGGCAACAAGAAGGGCAACGTGACCCAACAGAGCCAGGTCATCACCACCGGAAGCATAGCGGCCTACGCGCGGTCGGCGGAAATCGGGTTTGCCTATAATGGCAGCAAGGCGGCGGTGACGCTGATGATGAAGATGCTCGCCACGTATTGCGGGCCCAAGTATGGCATCCGGTTCAATACCTTGGCGGCCGGACGTGAGTTTTTTCATTCTAGTGCGGGTCTTAAAGACCGTGGTGGTCGTGCTAACGCTCGTTTCGCGCAGTCTTCCCGTCCGAGATGTCTGCGCCGTTTTTCGCCGACAAAGATTTGACGGAATTTGGGTCGATGCCCAAGGAGTGGCTGTCCGCGCAGAGATCCGGGAGGGAGCAGGAGATGGCCGGTACGATCCTGTATATGGCCAGCCAAGCCGGTGGTTATATCGATGGAAGCGACCTCGTGGTCGATGGCGGCCGACTGAGCACCATGCCCGCTATTGGTTGAGCGAGCGGGATGTGCATGTCTTGGAAAGTGGAAGTTGATCGGTGGGTTGTGGTATCGGAATGGAGAACCATCTTGTAAAATAGATGTGTTGGTTTGAAGTTGCCTCTGATGGGTGCCTTCCGAGCGAAGCTGGAGTCAAATTCTATCCTTATTCTTGAAAGCGTCCGTTCCCCTGACGGATGATTGTTCTCGTCGGCTTCCTATGGCGTCTCGCCCCCAATATAGTTCCCGGCAATGCTCAAAGGATCTTCTTCCGCCTGTTGGTCGTACCTCCACCAAGCACGAGCTCGTCCCGTTCCCAGAGTAGTAGTAAAGTCGCGCTGGCTGGTCCGGCCACGACCCAGACTCCCGCAATCTTTCCCAACAACGCCAATGGTTCGGACCAGCTGCGCCAACCACCACGAGCACTGTGATAGACCACGACAGTCCAGAGAAGAGTGGCCAGCGATCCGACAGACTCATCGTATTGTAAGAAATCAAGCAGACCCTCTCCTACACTGGCAACCTTGGCGGTGTTAAACGGTGACGGGGGGAGGAAGACTCGAGCCGGGTGAAACGAGGAGGCGATCTGCGGTTGAAAAATGCTCGGGAAAACAAGAGCCGAGAGTGAGAGCGTCCACGCCGCAATATGCGTGGTTGAAGCGTAGATGAACGCCAACAGATACGTGCGACGGAGATGGCGAAGCAGAAACGCATCGCGGTCGGCGGACGACTGATGTTGCCTCTGGAACCAAGAAGTATTTGAGAGCAGCTTGCTCAGAGCGAGCTGGATGAGACTAACGCCAACCGGGAAGATTTGCCAGAGGGACATGAAGACCTGCCGCATCTCATACGAGACCCAAGTCGGGGAAGGCAAGCACATGAGCAGGTTGGGCCCAACAAAACCGAGGAAGATGGATATCGGCAAAGCTGCAACCTCTGCTGGGGGAATGTGCAAACTCGAGGCCGGATCGGCTTTGCCTTTCCCATTCGAGCGGACCGCAATGGGAGATGTCAACAGATGAAGACACCAATAGAGGGGTACAATGTTGGTGAAGCCAAACATCTGCATCGTCAGGCCCCAGATCATGCCGCTACCGCATGGACACGTCTTAGAAAAGACACGACTAGCAATACGGGTTAGATGAAAAAAACTTACAATGAGATGACCTTCCATCGATGGCTAGCTCGTCTCGTCTCCAGCTCGAGTACCGTCCAGAAGGCCAGAAATTGCCCTCCGAAATGGAAGGCTTGCAAGGTCAAGTTGGGACTGCTGCCATCCAAGATCGGCCAGAAGACGGCCGCCAGCACAGCCAGCTGGTGGTCAACTTTCTTCAAAAAGCCCGTGTAGACCAGCTTGACAGGTACATCGGTGCCAGGAAGCATGGGAGGCTTCGCTGCCTCGATCTCTCGGAGACGTGGCATAAAGCCATTGTGCTCGCCCCGGATCCAGGTACAATAGAAGGCCGTGGCCGCAATCAGCGGTAGGCTGAACTTTGCGAATGAAGTTAAGGAGGCCATGATGTGACAACCGCTACTAGTGAAATCACTAGTAGTGGAGGAAAAGAGCTTGATATCGGACAAAGAGGTTCCCTGCCAGTCGACGACGGGCGACCAGGGTGCTCTTAAAGGAACGAGCGGAGCTCGTCAGTCAGCTTACGGTGGACGTCAAACCTTCGTCATTCGTGCCAGTAAACTTTAGACTTGGCAACAGCTTATCGTATGCTGCATGATTGCATGTCCTTACGGTAAGGTTGTCGCGCGAGAGTTTGTGTAACATCTGTGCAGCTCCGTGAAGCTCCGCCGATATATAGATTTCTCCGAACCGGCTACAAAACCCAGAACCTCAACTACACATCAACCACCGAAGATGTCGAAACGGAAGAGGGATGCCACGCCATCCGATGATGATTCTGCTCCCAAGCAGAATTTCCAGATTCTGAAGTTCAAAGTTTTTCGAAAGCTCGGGCAAGGAAAGCGAGCGTTGAGCCGGGCACTGAAGCAAGGCAAGCGACCAGAGAATCAGCGAATACATAAACGCATTGTGCGAGCCAAGGAGGAAGGAGAGCCCGAAAAGGTGGAAAGGCTGGAGCGCGAATTAGAAGCCCTTAAAGTAAGCTCAATATTTCCATTAAAACAATGTTGAACATATCTGATGCTGCGATATCAGGATCTTGATGCGTCTATTGCGGCAGAGAATCATATCCGCAAGACCATCTCTCGAACAAAGGATCTGTCTGCGTCACCCGTCTTCTCTCGCTATTTGGGTGGCACCACCATTGGTGTTGCTGCTGCGGAATCGGAAGATGGAATGCTCGTGGCAAGAAACAATGTGGCCGCCCGTCTCTACAATTCGAAACCTGTCAAACAAGTGATGGTGGCACTGGTCAGAAACCTTCGACGTGCGCTGGAAATTCTGAGTGGAGACGACGTTCATGAAGGGGCCAATGAGGTCAAACTAGCAAACACAGAAAGGGAGGACGATCGTCAACAGCCAGAAAGCGAAGGCATGTCGGTGTCGGAGGGCTCTTTCTGGGCCGATTCCGAGGCCGAACTGGAAGAGGTTCACCAAAGCAAGACGAAGGCAACGAAAGCAAAGATCAGAAAGGGGGAGAGAAAGTTGTCTTCGAGACCCCTGAATGCGGCATCGGCTTCTTATTCAGATCCCGACGACAACGATGTTCAGGTCCCGTCAAAACGTGCGAATGGCAATGGAACCGCGCTCTCCGATTCAGAGTCGGACTTGGCAGTACCTTCCGCCAAAGCACGGCCAAAGAAGGGCAAGACACTGGCTTCTAAAGAAGACAAAAATCATACTGGCCACCAGACAACATCAGCCAACTCCACCTTCCTCCCAACGTTGATGGCCGGTGGGTATTGGTCGGGCTCCGAATCGGCCGAAGATATCGAGCAACTTCGGCCTCGCAAGAATCGAAGAGGCCAACGCGCACGACAGGCCATTTGGGAGTTGAAGTACGGCCGAAACGCGAAGCACCTGGAGAAGGCGCCACGAGGAGATGATTGGGATCCTCGTCGAGGAGCACGTGATGGGAATCGCGTGGGAATTCAGCAACGACGGACTGGTCCTGGAGCGGCCACTCATAATGGGACTCAGTCTCAGAGAATTGCTACTGGCTCGAATGCTATAGTACAGACACGGTCAAAACCTGCAGGCAAGCCGGACCCGGAGCGGCCTCTACATCCATCCTGGGAGGCCGCTCGACAGGCCAAAGCCCAGAAACAAGCTACCTCTTTCCAAGGGAAGAAAATTGTATTTGATTGAATACACCCTCAGATACACTGGTCTTCGTCCAAGTTCACTTTCTCCCATGTGTCGTCCGTTGCATTGACGGCGGCAAACCAACTTGCTATAGCGAGAAAGCAGTCACGCGGATGAAATAATTAAATAAACAGTCAGCAGTAATTGACAATATACCATTGCGTATCTCAGAAAGAACGGCCAACATAGTAGGAGAAACTGCTCGTCAGATGCTCTACTGCCCTATTCAGTTTTTTCGAAAGAGTACGAGACTGAAGTTGGCATCCTGCGCGGACGCAACCAGAAAGTGGTGCGCCATCACTGGCCACAGGTTTGTCGACCATCGTCGGGCTCTGAGCAGTCAGTGAGCAGTCTCGGGAGTGCTTCTGTGTATCAAAAGTTCGCTCTCCACTAGCGCCCTTTTGACAGGTAAGCTAGCCTAATCTGGTATAGTTCTACCAAGCCTCAGCTCGCCTAGGCTGTTTTTGACGTTGCGCAAAACGCGGAATATTGAATGGTCATCAACGGTGCTCAGATCTCCGTTGTTCGACGAGAAAATGGCCAACCCGGTCAGAAGTTCCGCCGAGCGCCGAGCCCATAGTGGGGTCGTGGTGGGGCCCCGAGATGTCCAATTGAATCTCTGGCCCAACTACACGGCTTTCGATACCAAACTACTCTCTACTGGTATAGTAGTCACTAGCCTGCTCATATTAGGCCATTGGCATCAATTCTGTTTAGATCTTCGGCTTTACTCGGCAACTTGAGCATTCTTAGACATTCTCTATATCCAACGAGAACGATCCGATTAGCTCGTCGGAGGATGGCCGATCTCGCCGATACCTATCCAGGTGCCTATATGAAGACACCTTTCAAGTCACATCCGCTGATAATATATCTTCACCGCAGATCCCGTCCGCATAGCTGTCATCGGTGGTACCGGTCTCCGTGAACTGCCCGGCTTCCAAAAAGTCGCCTCCCTAACCGTCTCCACCCCCTGGGGCGCAACATCGTCACCTATCACCATCCTCCACCACCCTTCTCCGTCAACAGGGAAGCCCAGTCCCATCGCCTTTCTCTCACGCCATGGCCTCCATCACCATCTCGCACCACACGAGGTTCCCAGCCGGGCCAACATCGCTGCCTTACGCTCCCTCGGCGTACGTACCATCGTTGCCTTCTCCGCTGTAGGCAGCTTACAAGAACACGTCCGTCCTCGAGACTTTCTTGTGCCGGACCAGATCATCGATCGAACGAAGGGTATTCGACCCTGGACGTTTTTCGAAGGGGGATTAGTCGGACACGTTCCGTTCGCGGATCCTTTCGACGAGAGAGTCGCTGCCGTCGTCCGGAAATGCGGACATAGCCTTGAAGGCCAGGGGGTCAAACTTCATGATCGAGGGACATTAGTCTGCATGGGTACTTACTGCGTTCCTCGAACCTTTGACTGCTCGTGTCCATTATCAATTTCCATTCCCAGTCACTGATATTACCCCCGTAATGAATAGAAGGACCCCAATTCAGCACCCGCGCCGAAAGCAACCTCTACCGCGCCTGGTCCGCAAGCGTGATCAACATGTCTGCCCTTCCCGAAGCGAAACTCGCCAGGGAAGCCGAGATGGCATATCAAATGATCTGCATGTCGACCGACTACGATTGCTGGCGGGTGGGGATCAACGACGAACACGAGTCCGTGAGCGTCGAGATGGTGGCGAAACATATGGCTGCCAATGCGACGAATGCGTTACGATTCATTGCCGCGGTGCTGGACGAGTTGAGTAAAGAGGAGCACGTGGATTTGGTCATGGCGAAACACCTCGAGAGCCAGACGAAGGGTGCGACGGCCGTGACGGGCCAGGCGGGGAGGGATCCAAAGGCGGTCGAGAGATTGAGGTGGTTGTTTCCACAGTATTTCTGAATCTGGTATTCTAGACCTGTAGATGGTTCGTGGGATCTCCATTAGAGTCAGTGGTTGTTGATCTCCCGAGATGATATAGATGTGTCTGGTAGAAATCCGGAGTGCCTTCAACAGGCTTTGTTCTTTCTTAAAGGTTATCAAGCTAGCAGGTTATGATCATGTTCCTACTTAGAGTGGATTATAGAATAGAGAACTATGGTTTTGGTGGGTTTATAATTCCTGTCGAGTCACGACTGAACTGGTTCGAACATACGTTCCTTCACCCCATTTTTAAGGAGGGGCTCTTCAATACATGGCATGCTGAGAGGATATGTAAAGAGCACCAAACAACAGATGACAGTTTTACATCCTTCGAAAGACATTTCCACTCGCGCTCCTCCTTCCTTGATCCCTCCTTCTGTTGCCATCTCCTTCACCATTATTACCATATCTATTCCCAGTATTCCTACCTTGTCTCCCACCAGATGTATTGCCGGGTCTGTTTCTAGGAGACTTATCTTGGCCGGGCGTGAATGTGATGCCTCGCTCGCCTGATACGCCTCCTTGAAAAGATATTCTTTGGTTGAGGCCGTTGGAAGGGTCTCCTCTCGCATTGGATAACCGGGACGCGAAAGAGCGATCGCGAAAGGTGGCGTTAGGTTTTAGGGACGAGACATGCATGCGTGGAGCTGGAGGTTGTTTGTTAATGCGAGGATTTGAAGGTCGAGTAGATTGATCTCTTCTTGTCTGAGAGGGACGTTGACGCCTTTTCTTGTTATCCTCGTCACTATCATCATCATCTTCTTCGTCGTCGTCATCGTCGTCACTACTGGAAGATACAGATCGACCCCGTTCAGCCATCTCTTCTTCCTCCTCTTCCACCGCCGTCTTTCGAGCGTTCGGTTTCCTCTCAGACGGATTTGTGCTGGGGTTCAACATCTGGAATTCCCTCGAATGCTGATCCACCGCAAAATCTTCATCCTGGAATAACGCAGCGAAACGCGAATCCTTGAGCAAGCCCGGACGATCTTCTTCTTCTTCGTTGACGACATCCTCATCCTGGCCTTCTTCTTCTCTTTCTCCTTCGTCGTCATCATCGAGATCCTGTACATTCTTCGACCGATTCGCTCGTCTCTTCTCATCCCTCGCCAACACCTTCTCGGCCAGTGCTCTATTGACCTTCACATTGACATTCGTCTTCACTCCTCGAATGCGACTTTCCCGTTCCTTCTCAATCTTCTCGCGCACCTTCTTCGCCCGTTCTTCTTCCCAGATGAATGGATCGGCAATCAATCTCGCTTCTTCATATAATCTTTGCGAGACGAAGTAGCCATGCATGTACGGTCGGAGCAAGTTGCTCTTACCCACGAGATGGTCGAGATTCAAGGATTCCAATTGTGCTGCCGTCAGGAATTTGTAGTTGTCGTAGACTTCCCCGCCGCTGCCGCTCTTGAAAGCCTGGGGGTCCGTCGGATCCTCAGCCATCTCTTCGACGAGGGCATCGAGGAAAGCGCACCATTTCGGGGCGGGACCGAGCTGCGGGATGAAAAATGAATGCTGCTGTCGACCTTCATTGGCCGTCAGGATCATTCCGCTGTCTTTGCACCACGCGACGCAGTTCAGGTCGACGGCGGGCTCGACGCTCGTCCAGGCCGCCCCGTCGCGCGTGTCCCAGATCTTGATGATTTTTTTATCCGCGGAAAGGATCTTGGGGTCGGTATTCTGGGCCCGAGATGCGGTCGAGGGGGTCAGGAACGTGAGCGTTTGGATCGGTAGATCGTATCCTTGGTCCTTCTTCAACAAGGGGACAGGCGATCGCAAGTCGTACAGGTAGATGAGACCGGAGGACGTGCCCGTCGCCATGGTCAGGCCAGACCGATGGAACTCGAGCGCAGTTACTTGAGGAGTCGTCTGCTGCAGCTCTGCCGGGACCGAGAGCACCCCGACCCGACTCCGCGATCGGCCATCCCAGAATTCCACGGTGCCCAACGACGTTCCGAAAGCGAGCAGGTTGTGACTCTCCTCGGCGATGGCAGCCGTGTTGACACTGCCGGTGTTGATGCCGCCTTGCAACGCTCCCCCGCCAACGGTCTGCAGATCATCGCCTCCCACATCAACTTCGTACGCTCGCATGAAGCGGCCCAGCTCGAGATTCAAGCGAAAGACCTCCCCGTTGCCCTCGCCATTGACACCAACCGCGGGCACGAGCGCCTCGGCAGCTCTCTTGTCGTATACCAGGTCTCGGCCATATCGAGGGATGCGCGTCGTGTGATGACATCCTTGTGGCGTATGAAACTCGAGACTGCGATCGACTTGTAGATGCAGCGATTTTGAGTAGTCGGATGACAACAGTAGGAAAGTCGAATTCAAGGAGCTGGTATGTCGCGCAAACGAGAGTGAGAGATGCGGGAGATGATGCGTATGAATTTGAGGTTTGTATGTTCCTGCAATGGTTGCAAGTCAGGCGGATATATGATGCATTGCCAGAATAAACAAGTTTTCCTCGACATGTTCATCGAGCAAAGCATACTCACCGGTGCTCATCACCCACTGTCCATCCTCACTGACGCGCACGCAGCAGCTCGCCTCTTCGAACTCGAAATCCTGCAGCAGCTCGATCCGGTTGGCGAATTCAGGATCCTTCTTGAGACTCCGTTTCCGTTTCCGAATCAGCCACTCGGGTAACTGTCGGGCTGTCGCGGAGCCTGAGACGGTATAGACAGGCACGGAGGAGTGGTTGGTGAGCCTCATGTTGGTGGATGTGCGTAAAAATGGCGAAAAGCTGAATGTGGGTTGGGCAAAAATCCGGCAGAATGCATCTCACCGCCTTTCCGATTCACTTTAAAGTGCTTACTAACATCCGGTCGGCGGCAATTAGATTCACCGACTTCCGACGACGATCCATGCATAACTGCCGCTGGAACCAGCACGCACGGCAGGGTCTCTGGGTGGGACCGAGTCCTCCATCTGGCAACCCCGAGTCTCCTTGGTCAATCATGCTCAGCTGCATGACTGTGTAACCTTTTCTTTCCTTTGATGAGATCGTGCTAGAAGTACATTCTAGCTTCCAAATCGGTGCTGGTCAATATATTTGACGTTGGCTCGTCCTTCGCCCTACGAGTATCGGCCCTTTCGGACCGGCCTGTCGTCTTGCGCGTTATCGATCGCCTGTGAATTTCAGGCGATATGTGGCCTGCTACCTTAGTCCGACATCGACTCGGTACAAATCGCAAACATCAGTTTCTAACGTTACAATCCCGATCATGTGTCCGTAATGTTCGGCTATCTTGATCCTTCCCAAGGCGGCTGAGGCTTTCCAGTTCAGGATGTCACGCGGCCTGCCCTTGGCCAAATTCCCACCACCAGTTAATGCTTTTCGTTGCAAGCCAATCGTTCGATGGATTTCCCAGCGGATTTCCGTACGGGTGTAGTCAAGGTGGTGCGTCGATAGCCCGACACAAGCTCGAATTACAGACTAATGATGCTCAAGGACCATCATGAGACGATTCCATATACTGTTCTTCAGCTGGTGCGAGACGGTCAAGATGGAGTATGCCAGCGTGTTCCAGCCCAGATGGGTGCGGTGCAGAAAGATCAAGTATCAGTAAAGCCAGCAGAAGTTCCGGACCAACAATCCATTGCTCTGCTGCGTCAATTGGAACATGAGGTACGAAGGAAGAAAGGGCTGGTCTCCGTCGACGCCCAGAATTGCCGGCTATGGCTCTTTGGGGGTGACACAGCGGCTACGGGACTGTTACAGAATGTGACGGCCGCACCGTCTGGACCACCAATCAACGATATACTTCAGTATGGCACAACTACCTTTCGGAGTAGGCCAACCCAGCTGCAAGGTCCTTTGATCATGTCATTGACGACCCCTGCGACTAGAAATCAGGTCGGGCGCGTTTCAGCCGTCCAAGCTGTCGCAATCGGATGCCCCGCTGCTGAAGGCGTATACGCCCATTTCAGCGCCCGCGGCATCGGTAGCGTTCGAGCAGAATTCGAATGCGTCCAGGCTATTGAACGCCCAGGCAGCCGTGACCAATCGCTCACTCAGCGCCACGACAGCATCGACGACTAGCGGATTTCCGGATTCGACTCAGCCAGCGCAGAGCGATCGACTGGACGATCCGAAAATGATTAATCGTCATTTTATCTCCTCGACGGTGTCACTCATCAGTTATCGCTTAGCTTGCGTGCATGGCTTCATTCCTCTGAACTTTCAGACGCTGGTCGCCCCGGGATTAGGTGCTGATTCCCGCGGTACCGATACCAATTCTGATGGTCTGATCTGGTTCATTACGATTGACGTCCGACTGACCACGAGCGGTTCGCTCTTGATCGCTCCTGCTGCCGTCCCGCAGCCGGGCCTCACCCGGTTGACATTGGATGACGATGGACCGCAGACCGCCGAAGCTCAACTGGGCGTCGATGTTTGGCTCGCTCCAGGAGGACGAATCGCACGCTTTCTGGGTATGGAGATTCCAGGACAGGGGCGATCATTATATGATCCCTCAAAAATTTCCTCGCTGGTCGTTGATGGCGCGCGAACACACGTCAGAGACATTAAAGATAGAACTGTCGAGCAGTGGAAAAGTGACGTTGTGACTTGGCTGGCTCGAAAGGGGATCCAATTGAGCAACGATAACGGCGACGGCGACGGACGCTGGGCGCTGGTGGAGATATGGATTCAAGCCAAAGAGAAGCCGGGTCCTGAACAACCACAAAAGAATACCTCGCACGATAATGGCATGCTACGAACTATATTGTGGCCAAAACATCTTTGTTTCGTACGGGAATCAACTGGGTCTCATTCAACTCTGGATACGCCACTTCTGGATCACAACGATGGAACAGACTGGCTTACAGATGAGGGCAGCAAATCCTTCACGGATCCTCTGGCATTTGCGGAGGAATGGTTCGTTAAGCGGGATCAGCGTGCCCAAGAGATGATTCAAAAACGGGAAGCTCGAGAACTCGAGAAGTCGGAGCTGGGCCAGATATCGCAGAATGCTG
>QQTW01000585.1_pt1 | contig 23259 bp, 8 predicted proteins | sample 1904831 | NCBI WGS metagenome assembly QQTW01 (sample SAMN09435610, study PRJNA476489) | Subsurface metagenome, whole genome shotgun sequencing project. | reverse complement strand
CATCCTGGCATGGATCTAGATAGATCTGAAACGGTGTAGGAAATAATAATAATAATAATAACAAAGAAGCATAGAGTTATCTCGCTTACGCATTAAGACGGGCCAATCTGGCCAGTAGATACATAGAAGTCCTGCAGGGATCTTTAAGCTTGAAGCGCCACATCTGCAAGTGGGGAACGTTCATACCTAGGTAGAATTGACATTAAAGACATATCCCGGAAGCTCCTCGCTGCTGCACTCCATTTCATAGAAGCTTGTCCCGCTACATATGCTATGAGTGGATTCTACGTACGCGTCTAGTAACAGTTTCCAGCGCGTTATAACCACTTTCTGACTGCCTGTCTGAAACAGTTCGGCTCCGAATCAAACTCCTCCGCATCCGACAACGACGATGACAACCTCCCCTATCCCGTGCCTCTGCCCAGGTCCGATTTCGTCAAACCAGACTTCTCGCCCTCGGCCTACTTGAGCAGCCTCCACAACCGGCACCAGACGCTGGAAGACCTGCGCTCCGAGCTCCGAGCTCGCAGCCAACTGCTATCGAAAGAGCTCACCGATCTCGTCAATGCCAACTACCAAGACTTTTTAGGTCTGGGACGAAGCCTGCAAGGCGGAGACGAGAAGATAGAAGAGATCAAAGTCGCGTTGCTCGGGTTCAAGCGCAATGTCGAGGGCATCAGGGCAACGGTGGCAGAATCTGTTGGAGAGGTGGACAAGCTGTTGGAAGAGAAAGCGACAGTTCGGAGAGACATAATCGCCGGAAGGAGATTACTGGACCTCGACGCCAGGCTTGCGGAACTTGAGGCGAAGCTCATGGTCGAGTCTGGGCCGGGTATCGAAGCCGACCGCGAGAGCGCAAGCGAGAGCGAGGAGCTCAGTGATGACGACGACGAACTTGAAACGGCTGGTGTCTTCATGTCACTTTCTAAACTGCGGCGCCATGTGCATCGGTTTCTGTACATACAGCATCTGATGGAAAGTATAGGGGAAACACACCCTTTCGTAGCGGCACAGCAGGCCAGGGTCATGAAGATCAAGAACACATTACTCCTGGATCTGGGCGCGGCGCTCAAGCAAGCAAGGACGGCTGGCAATCGCGGCATCGGTTCTGTTCTCAAAGTAATGGCACTATACAGAGACCTGGGCGAGGGAAAGGAAGCCGTGCGTACGCTCAAATCGACGTCCTCAAGATAATTAGGGGCAGCATCATCGACCGACGGCGAGGACGTGTCACACATTGGGTTTCCCAGTCTCCGTGAACAGTATCCACCCCACCCGGCTTGGGCGTCGAACGCCTGGGGACTTCTTGCAAGGACTCCAAAGACGTCTGAACGCGAAGACTACCTACAGAGGTAGGTACAGAACCCTATGCGAAGCAAGCTATGTCGACGACCCTTCGTGAATATCTTTGTTAAGTACCTTGCGCTGACGAAGACCAGACTTACATAGCTGAAGATTTTGTTGACATCATAGAATCCGTCAAATCGTTGACTTGACATAGGCGAGGACATTTCATTAGCTACTGGACCACCTCAGCAACCAATGACGCTCTCAGCAAGTGTCTCGTCCTGGAAATGGAGCCAGTCCTTCGAAGCTTACTAAAGGTCTCATGGACTCCTCCGAAGGCCGGTTTCAGCATTTGTAGCTGGATGGGCCAATTGGTGACATCGACTTCAATGGGAGTCAATCAGTGCAACTCGACGTCGCGAGGCAATCCGCATTTCATCTTCGATCAGACAGTACTGAATGTAACAAGACATTTTGTAAGCTGAAGAGCACATGCATTAGTAAGGCTATGCTTGAGATCAGGAGTGTAACAGACCAGCTTAGCTACAGCGTTCCCCCTCAGTCCCCTGTGCTATGCGCATGCAGCGCGCTTTCGGCACTCAAGACGCTGAAACGTTCGAAGCAGTAAATTGCTCAGACCATTACCACCGTGGGCTCGACATTGTGTCGATTCCTCAAGTGAGGAGATCGGCAACTAGAAACTGTTAGCAAAACGCGGAGCAGAGGAAGCTCGAAGGACCCACCATTCATAGGCATCTCGTCGATCTGAGTTGAATAGTACACTATATGGATTAGTCTGACGCTGTTGAGATGATTGAGGCTTCACTCACATTCAATGTCACGCAAAATGCGGACATCCTCACTCGTGACGAAGTTGATCGCAACACCTTTCCGTCCGAAGCGACCGCTACGACCGATTCGATGAATGTAGTTCTCACGATTGCTAGGCAGATCGTAATTGATGACAAGCGAAACTTGCTGCACGTCAATTCCACGCGCCCAGACATCCGTCGATATCAAGACCCTCGAGTTGCCCTGACGAAAGTCCTGCATGATGCTGTCTCGCTCTTTTTGCGGCATCTCGCCGTGCATCGAGGATACTGTGAAATTAGCTTCACGCATCTTGTCCGTAAGCCAATCAACTTTGCGCCGGGTATTGCAAAAGATGACCGCTTGGGTGATTGTCAATGTGTCGTATAGATCGCATAACGTGTCGAACTTCCACTCCTCTTTTTCCACGGCTATGAAATACTGCTTCAAGCCTTCCAGTGTAAGCTCGTCACGCTTGACAAGGATCCTGACTGGGTCGGTCATGAATTTTGTGGTCATATCCAGGACGTCGTAGGGTAAAGTAGCCGAAACGACGACCACCTGCGTCGCGGGAGGTAGATAGCGGTATACATCGTAGATTTGCTCTCTGAAGCCACGATTCAACAGCTCATCAGCTTCATCGAGGACCAGCATCTTGATATGACGGGTGCGAAGATTGCGGCGCCTGATCATGTCTGCGACACGGCCAGGAGTTCCGGACACGACATGCTGGCCATAGTCAAGCTTTCGGATATCTTCTCCAACGTTTGTCCCACCAATGCATGCGTGGCATTGCACATTCATGTAGTCGCCCAGCGCCATGATCACAGACTGGATTTGAGTAGCGAGTTCCCGGGTAGGAGACAGTACCAGCGCTGTAGGAGGAAGCGTTAGAATGATCATACGAGTCGTACAGAACGCCTGTGCAAGCGGAGCAATACCTTGCGTCTCCCTTACTGCCGTGTCGATGACTTGGAGTATGCTGATCGAAAACGTGGCTGTCTTTCCGGTACCCGACTGAGCCTGCGCAATCGTATCGCGTCCCTTGCAGATTTGGACAATTGCGCGAGATTGCACGGCAGATGGAGACTCGTATCCGTATGCGTATATGCCTCGCAGTAGGTTTTCTAAAAAAGTCAGGGACAATGGTCCATCATACCCATCCTGGAGTTAGTACCTTTCAGGTGCATGGCCTCGACTGCAGGATAGCACTCAGCATGATTCAGAGCAGGTCCTTGGCTCTCACTTACATGTCGGAGCACTGGCAGAGCATGGTCAGCAGCTGAACAAGAGAATGGAGCTGAGCGAAACTCACACAGTCACCTCCTTCGAAGTTGAGAACTCCATTCTCTCTATTTGGATCAGCTTCGTGCCGTGACAGCGCGAGAACGGGCAGAGCTAACCTTCTGCTTTCCTATCTATGCCGTCCGCCATATTGACTGAATGCGCTGGAGCAGAGAATAAACCACTCCGGTACTGTGACTGAAAAAATGTAATCGCTTGCGATAAGTTAGGCTGTAGTGAAGAACGGCGTTTGGTGGAAGTTTTATTTTGATGCAGAGCGGCAAGTTCCGCGGTAGATTTGGCCTCGGCCATCGGAGGTATCCATGGTTCTTGACAATCTGCAATTCTAAATCCTACCCCAAAGTTCCATGCAATTCGCATAGACTCCAGAATCAACACCAGCCAGACTGTCGCAAGATGTTACTCGAGGAGCAGAGAGGTCTTCACGAGGATCTGGAGCGATTGGAACAGGCTATTGCAGATCGCGTCCTTGATGATCCAAAGCATGTAAGTTTTCAAGAGGCTTGAAATATTATGGCCCGACTAATGCAGCAATAGATACGCGATCGATTAAGTCGTGATCATCAGATCGCGGGCTTTCTAAATCGCATACAAGAGCAGTCCGAACGTCTACTGGAGATCTACAAAGATGCCGACGGCGCAAGGACCAGGGAAATCCAGTCCATCTCGACGGGAGATCCCTTTGATGAGTTTTACAAGCAGTATCACGAGATAAAAGACTTTCATCGCCGATATCCAAACGAGCCGGTGGAGAATCTCGAACGGGCCTACAAGCGCCGTGCGCCGGGGGAGGGAAATGAAGCCTTGCTATCGGAAATCGACAGCATGTTCACGGGCGAAGAGGGCTATGGGCGCTATTTCGACCTGACTACGCTTCACGAGGATTATCTCAATCTACCGGGAGTGAAGGGGGCGCGACGGTTGACGTACCTACAGTATTTAGACTCGTTCGACGCCTTTTCGCCACCCCAGTGCCCCATCAAAAGGCCTGACAAGATGACAGATTCGTATTTCCAGTACGTCGGTGCCTTGGCCTCATACCTTGAAAGCTTCATGCGCCGAACCAAACCGCTGGAAGATCTGGAAGCGCTGTTTAGCCGCTTCGATGAGGGGTTCCAGAAGGCTTGGGAGGCAGATGATATTCCAGAGTGGAGCGCACACCAGAACTCGACGCTTGCTCAGCCAAACCCGGAAACAAGTGGTGAAGGTGTGTGGTGTGCGGACTGCGAGAAGGAGTTCAAAAACGAGAACGTGTACAAAAGTCATCTCTCAGGCAAAAAGCATATTCGAGCGGCAGCGGACAGGAAGGCGCGCGGAGAAAACGGAACCTCGAATGGCGCGGCAGCTGCGCCGAACGGGAGCACAAGGTCGTCACTACAGCGCCTACGAGAGAGGGCGGTGGCGGAGCGAGAGTTTCGCATTAAGAAGCTGGCCTCGGCGATGCAAACGGAAAGGAGCGATACACGGGTCAACGTGGAGCGGAAGCAAGGAATGACGGACCGTGAGAGGCAACAAGAGCTGGCGGCATTGTATGCCGAGACTGCCGAGACTGCCGGCCAGAGTCGCGAGGAAGATGCTGACTCGGACGGAGAGGAAAAGATATACAACCCGCTCAAGCTTCCCTTGGCATGGGATGGAAAGCCCATTCCGTTCTGGCTGTACAAGCTGCACGGCCTTGGGGTGGAGTTTCCATGCGAGATCTGCGGCAACTTCGTTTACATGGGCCGGCGCGCGTTCGACAAACACTTCAACGAAGCCAGGCATATCTTCGGCCTCAAATGCCTCGGGATCACCAATACGACACTGTTCAGGGAGATCACGGGGATCGATGATGCTCTGAAATTATGGGATAAAATACAACGGGACAAGAAGAAAGAAAAGTCTAGCGTGGAGAACGTCGTTCAGATGGAGGACGCGGAGGGCAACGTCATGCCGGAGAAGGTTTATTATGACCTTCAAAAGCAAGGACTGCTGTAATTCGATCATAGATGTAGAATACTTCAGAGATTACTGTGCGACTACGATTGAGCGTGCCGTCGGTTTTCTTAAGACGGCCTTCTATTTGGTCTGTCTGTATCCCGTGGAGAAAAGCCCCTTTAGCAGAAGTGCCTGATCTCTATCCACAATATTCAGGCCTGCAGAGGGCTATTACATTCGACTATCCCAGCTTGATAGCCCAAGCTTGCTTGAAGCGAAGTGTGATCGCAACATTTCCACCCGGTCCCAGCGCCCTCTGAACCAGCGCAAACCTCCACTTTCCATCTTTCGTTCTCCAAACCCTCAAGAAACGGACGAAGGATTTTGCAAACAATCCAATCATGGCGGCTACGGCTGAACAGGTCAAAGAATGGCAGAATCGGTCTTCGTCTATGACGACTCTAAATCTCAAGGCGATTGAAGGCTCTCTCGCTGAACTTGATGCCCATCTTACTCTGCGCTCGTTTCTTGTGGGCTACGAGATGACGGATGCGGATACTACCGTCTGGAAAGTTCTTAGGGAGAACCGCGTCGCTCATTCATACATAAAGCAGGGCCTTATGGTAAATCTGGCCAGGTGGTTCAAGTTCATCGAAGAAACAAACCCATCCATTTCTCTTGCCGAGCGTCCGCTGAAGGGCGGTAAGGGCGCCGATGGCGAGAAGACTGTGGAGAAGGACGAAGGAGGTAGCTATGAGATTGGACTGCAGGACACTGAACATGGAGTGGTCACAAGATTCCCGCCTGAACCCAGGTGAGTAGACAGATCCTGGAGGCTATGGGTCGGTAGCTCACGGTCAAAGTGGCTTCTTGCACATTGGGCACGCGAAAGCTGCCTTGCTCAATGATTATTTCGCGCACAAAAAGTATCAAGGCACGCTGATATTGCGGTTTGACGATACCAACCCGTTGAAAGAGAAGCAAGAGTTCGAAGACTCAATCTTGGAAGACTTGGCGTTGATGGGAGTTGTCCCAGACAAGACCACGCATACCAGTGACTACTTCAAAGAGCTCTATGAATATTGTTTGCAGCTGCTGAAGGAGGGCACTGCTTACGCGGATGACACTGTCCAAGAAGTCATGCGACAGCAACGTATGGACGGCATCGCGAGCCAACGAAGAGACGCGACACCAGAGGAGAACCTTGCTCGCTTCGAGGAGATGAAAGCTGGGACTGACGAAGGCAAACGTTGGGCCATTCGAGCGAAGATCTCTGTTGATGATCCTAACAAGGCGATGCGCGACCCGGTCATCTATCGGTGCAGCGGCAACTCTCATCATCGCACGGGCGATGCATGGAAGATGTACCCTACGTACGACTTCTGCTGTCCCATCGTGGACTCAATCGAGGGAGTCACACACGCCCTACGTACAACCGAATATCACGATCGCGACGCGCAGTACCAGTGGATGATCTCCGCATTGCGCTTGCGTCCGGTGCATATCTGGGACTTTGCGAGACTGAATTTCGTGCGGACGCTGCTGTCCAAGCGGAAGCTCACGGCTTTTGTCGACTCTGGACGGGTGTCGGGCTGGGATGACCCTCGAATGCCCACTGTACGTGGCATTCGCCGGCGAGGATGCACGATTCCGGCGCTTCAGGAATACATCCTCAGGCAAGGTCCAAGCAAGAACATAGTCAATCTAGAGTGGGCCGGCTTCTGGGCGACCAACAAGAAGTATATTGACCCAGTCGCCGCGCGTTACACAGCCATAGACACGGAGGACAAAGTCACTGTACGCGTCATCGGTGCAAGAGAATCCGCGTACAGCGACATGAAGCCCAAGCACGCCAAAAACGCGGAGCTGGGCAACAAGAAAGTCGTGTACTCTTCGGAGATTCTGCTTGAACAAGCGGACGCACTGACACTCGAGCAAGACGAAGAGATAACGCTGATGAACTGGGGAAATGCCATAGTGCGCAAGATATCGCCCGTCACAACGCTCAACCCGCTCGCGGCGCGCAAGATCGCGACTGTGGAAGTTGAGCTTCATCTGCAGGGAAACCCTAAGTTGACCAAGAAAAAGATCACATGGCTCAGTACTGCGCAGGATCTGATTCCGGTCGAACTTGTCGACTTTGACTATCTGATCACAAAGGACAAGCTTGGAGAAGATGATAAGCTGGAAGACTTTCTTACTCCTCAAACGGAGTTTCGAACGAGCGCGCTTGCTGACTGCAATGTTGCTGCACTGAATGTGGACGACATCATACAGTTCGACCGGAAAGCATTCTTCAGGGTCGATAAGGCGTTCAGTCATGGAGAACCGATGGTACTGTTCAACATCCCTACAGGGAGAGCGAAGTGAGCACCAAGAATGCTCGATATCTTGAGGGCATCCGCATAAGAAATTCATCGTAGCAAAAACATTGACGAAGACAAAAACTGATTAGATCTGCTTGAATCATTGCCCTCAAACGTGACTTACTGTCAAATCTCGATAAACTTTTTGATATTCGGTTTAACACTCCTAACTCTGGCTGCCTTGATTGTATCACGAGAAATTGCTATCGGTCTAGCTATCGGTCCAACGATCGATGAAGTCCGGAATCTTAGGGCGCCTTCAAGATTGCGACCGATATACGATCATGTCAGCGTTGACGTTATTCTATTCCTTTCTAGAATCAGGGACTATCATGTGGTCTGGTGAACCAGGATACCTCTTCCAACCGTTTCTGCTCTATCATGCAAATCCTACCATTGTGTGCATATACAGGTCTGGTAGGTCAAAGCCCGTAAGTGGCACGAACTGCTAGCAAAGTTCTGCAAGATAGATAGATCAGAAATTACCTGTTCCGCACATAAGCTCTCGCTGACACTGCGTCCTTGCAAGTTGCTACCAGGCTTCTTCTCCGTCAACATCATCATCTTCGCCTCCCACGTCTTCGTCCCAGTCCTGGGCTTCCTCATCCTCAATCCCCAGTATCTCATTCGCTTTTGCCAAATCCTTTTCCAGAGTGGCTCGCTCTTTATTCGACAAACCTCCTTTGTTCAACTTTTGGAGCCACCCGGCTCTGTTCCTCGCAACTTTTCGCCTCTCCTTCCGTTGCTCTCTGGACAATTTGATCTCTTTCATAGGGACACCATTCCTCTTGAGGCGCTTTTCTTCGGTTCTTGCACTCTCGTACAACTTGCTGCTCTCAGACCATTGGGCACGTTGCGCAGACGTCAGGTTCACCTTCGCCTGCTTATTTCGCTTGTAGATGCGACTTCTCCTGGTCGGGCGTAGTCGCGTATAAACCGCTCTTTTTGTGAGGTAGCTGGTGCCGGAGTGGGGGCCGGCCATTCGTTCCTGCGTACGTGAAGTCGTTCCGCGCCCACGGCGTCAACGACGCGTACTCTTCGTTGCCAACCCTGCTATTGGTTGAGAAAGCCCCCAGCCACGACATCACAAGTTGCTCGCAGAGGAAGCAGGTCATCTTGATTCTATCGACGTCCTCGATGATACCGGTAAGGGCTTGCGTCCTTGTGACAATCCAATATTCTTGGGTGCGCGGCTGCGCGAAATCGTCAAGTAGCCTGTATTGGAAAGACTTACCATGGCAATATCGCCCAATTGAAGAAGCCATGGAGAGTGTATACTGACAAGTCTGGGTCGTTTTCTCGATATTTGGCGCTGAGATGTTCTCCTACACGTTCCCGATGGAAACCATATGCGGGCCGCGTGGCCGAGCCGACATATATAAACTGAGTGCTCCCAGCTCGCCCGTTGGTGGTTTGAAGGAGTTGGAGAGAACGAGACTGAGGACAGCGAAGGATTATACCATGGCAGCGGTACCGGGTAAAGCCCAGTGGGATGGAGAGGCGGCCTCCCAAAATGTAAAAAGCCGAGATGCGTGCACCCGCTTTACAAGGCAGCCGTCGGCTGTATCCTGGTCTGTGAGCTTTGAAGAGGGTAAGATCCACCGTATGAGTGTATTGGAATTAAGAGTCCGTAATACCAAGACACCGTCCATTTGATTCGGACAGCTACTGCATGAAGTGGGAGAGGTGACTTACGCCCCAAGCAATCACTTCATGAAATTCACACGAGTCAGCAGTCAAGGAGGCACGGCGACGTCACTACCTACACACCGGCGTGAATAACCAGCGCTGGGTAGTCGTTGATGAAAACGCGGTGACATGTAAGTGCATAGTTACCCGCAGTATTTGATCGCACCCGGATCTTACCCGTGATAGCACGGCTCATGGATGATAGCAGAGTATGTCGGGTAAGGGACCACATGTTGGGACCTAGGCAGCGCCAGTCAACCTGACACGATTCTGATGGTCAGCTGTTAAAGTACATAAATCATTCAAGGGAATCTGTTATATGACTGAGCTTAAGCGGGGCGTTATCGATGGTGTTGAATGAATACAACATATTGTTAAAATTACCAAGATTCTTCAACAGTGAAGCAAGACCTTCTCTCAACATCCGATGTAGTCTAATGGTTAGGACATACCGCTCTCAACCAGAGCATAGCTCCGGTAAGGTCGGGGTTCAATTCCCCGCTTCGGAATTCTTCTCTCTTTTGAATTAATTTTTCAATAATCTATATCTTGAACTTGCTTGAATATTGCATTTTGAAAGGTTTGAAAGGATAAAAACTCTGGTGTTGTGCTGTGCACTGCCTTTTAGCCACATTCACTCGAAGGCTTTCCAAAGTTTGTTTGGTACTCCGTAGTAACGTCGGAACTAAGCTGATCCGCATGCCTGCGACTAGTACTACCTACTCTGGACAGAGAAGTTCGACCTCGGGATGAGTCGGCCTAACCATAGACGGAAAGGCGCGGCAGCGACTTTCGCGACAGCCGGTCCCCATCACTCTGGAGTTTCGATGTGAGCTGCTTTCAATCTGCATATAAACTGATAAATGCGCGTCGTGCTCTCGAGCACCAAAAACCCTACCTTCCTTCAACACCGGTGAAGGCGCATACTTTCGATATGCTCTGGATGCTCAGTCTTTAGTCCACTTTCCATTAAAATTCTTTCCGGTAGTTTTGACATAGAACGTGGTCTGGTTGCTGGATCCTGCATCTGCTCGAACATCGGCCCAATGCACAGCGCCTGGCAATCATTCAGCAATTTGGACACACCCGACGGCTCGGAGCGCGCAAAGGTTCTGAATACAGCTGCAGTCAACTCTGGCCGTTATGGCCGGAGACCGAAGCATGGAGTTCTTTGTCGCGAAGCTGGATGATCCCAACGTGGGTAAGTGAGAGACGATGCGCTCGCACCGGCACAGGCTCCAAGACTTCAAAACTGACGATGGATTCACAGATCTCAAGACCAAATGTACTGTTGCGACAGACCTTCGGGACAACATCGAGCTCTGGTGCCAACCTGCGACATATGCGTCTTTCCTGCAAAGATTCGTACCGATATTCCTGAAGCTGCTGGAAGGTCAGCCTGTGTTCATAAGCACTTCTCCAGAGCAAGTCAGTATCAACATAGGAATATACCTAAGACGTGGCTAACGTGAGGTGGCCCAACAGCGACTTCGGAATTGCATACTCGAGATCCTGCACAGATTGCCCATGACACCGTCGGAAACCCTCGAGCCGTACGCGCCACAGATTGTCGACAAGTTGATGAGTCTGGCAAAGATCGAAAATGAAGACAACGCGGTACTTTGCATGAAGGCGATAATGGACTTCCTCAGGCACCAGACAAGGTCTCTTGCCGATAGAGTTCAGCCATTTCTGGACCTTGTGCAGGAGATGTTTCAGACGATGGAGACTACGGTCAAGGACACCTTCGATGCCCCAGTTTCGGGAAATACTTCGGGCGTGCCATCCACACCTGGCAACGTCCAATATTCTCAGTCACCACGGCCTGGTTCCCCGGTCGCACTCGCGTCAGAGATGGGCGGAGAGCAGCATCAGGCCCGCCAGCTCCTGAAAGGCATGCAGTCATTCAAAGTGCTGGCGGAGTGTCCCATTATCGTGGTGTCGCTCTTTCAAGCGTATCGAAACTGTGTGCAGAAGAACGTCAAGGCTTTCGTTCCTCTGATCAAGAATGTCTTGATTCTGCAAGCAAAGCCGCAGGAGAAAGCGCACGCCGAGGCCAGCTCACAAGGTAAGATTCATACCGGCATCAGCAAGGAAATCAAGAACCGGATAGCTTTCGGAGACTTCATCACGGCTCAGGTGAAGACCATGAGTTTTCTGGCCTATCTGCTGCGCGTATATGCCCAGCAGTTCACAGACTTTCTCCCGACACTGCCGGACATTGTTGTGCGTCTTCTCAAGGATTGTCCGCGGGAGAAATCCGGGGCGAGGAAAGAGCTGCTTGTTGCCATCCGGCACATCATCAATTTCAACTTTCGTAAGATCTTCAGGAAGAAGATTGACGAGCTCCTGGACGAGAGAACCCTGATCGGCGATGGCTTGACCGTGTACGAGACTATGCGGCCCCTAGCATACAGCATGTTGGCCGACTTGATCCACCATCTCAGAGACACGCTCAATCGGGAGCAGATCCGGAGAACGATAGAGGTGTACACGAAAAATCTGCATGACGACTTTCCCGGCACGAGTTTTCAGACTATGAGTGCCAAGCTCCTTCTGAACATGGCCGAGTGTATCGCCAAGCTCGAGTCCAAGGAAGAAGCCCGTCATTTCCTAATAATGATTTTGAACGCGATAGGGGATAAGTTTGCCGCCATGAACGCTCAGTACAACAACGCGAAGAAGATTTCCGAGAAATCTCCGCAAGCGTCTATCGATGCCGTCGCTGAGTGCTACACGGCGGAAAAGGAGGATCCTCCTGATTGGGACGAGGTCGACATCTTCAATGCCACCCCCATCAAGACTTCGAACCCTCGGGAGCGCAACTCCGACCCGATTGCGGATAACAAATTCCTGTTCAAGAATCTACTTCACGGTCTGAAGAACCTCTTCTATCAACTGCGCATAACGAATCCGGCGCGACTTAAAGATGAGATGGAGGTTTCCAACGCCCCTGCTAACTGGCGCGAAGTGTCCTTTGGCTACAACGCGGAGGAAGTCAATGTTCTTGTCAAGCTCTTTCGCGAGGGCGCAAAGGTGTTTCGATATTACGGCCCGGACAAGCACAACGCCGACTCTCAGCAGTTCTCGCCCGGTGAGCTCCTCGGAAACCAGCACATGACCAGCGGAAAGGAGGAGAAGGAATTGCTGGAGCTTTTCGCGACGGTATTCCACCACATCGACCCGGCCACATTCCATGAAGTATTTCAGTCGGAGATTCCGAGAATGTACGACATGATGTTCGAGCATGCCGCACTCCTACACGTCCCACAGTTTCTCCTTGCCAGTGAGGCAACATCCCCGGCCTTTGCCGGCATGCTGTTACAGTTTCTCATGGGAAGGATAGAAGAAGTCGGCACCGCTGACACCAGAAAGTCATCGATTCTGCTGCGCTTGTTCAAACTGTCTTTCATGGCAGTCACATTGTTCTCCCAGCAGAATGAGCAAGTCCTCCTCCCGCATGTCACTTGCATCATCACCAAGTGTATCAATCTGTCGACCACGGCCGAGGACCCGATGAACTACTTCTTGCTTCTGAGATCGTTGTTCCGCAGTATCGGTGGCGGCCGCTTCGAGCAACTGTACACGGAAGTCCTGCCGCTTCTGGAGATGATGTTGGAGGTTCTAAACAACCTTCTACTGGCAGCACGGAAACCACAGGAACGAGATCTGTTCGTTGAACTCACCTTGACAGTTCCTGCGCGCTTGAGCAACCTTCTGCCCCATCTCAGCTATCTGATGCGGCCTTTGGTTGTCGCCCTTCGCGCTGGCTCAGACCTCATAGGTCAAGGCCTTCGGACGTTGGAGCTTTGCGTGGACAACCTCAACGCGGACTATCTCGATCCCATCATGGCGCCTGTCATAGATGAGTTGATGGCAGCTCTGTGGGACCACCTGAAACCGAATCCCTACAGTCACTTTCATGCCCACACGACCATGCGGATTTTGGGGAAGCTTGGTGGAAGGAACCGAAGATTTCTCACCGGCCCTCCCCAGGTACACTACGTACCCTACGCCGACGACGAGAGCAGTTTCGACATCAGGCTGATCGGCTCCACCAAAGACCGTGCTTTCCCGGCCTCCATCGGGATCGAGCATGCCATAGCCAAGCTTTCCGAAGTCCCAAAACATCCCGCCGCGAAGAAGTCGGACGCGTTCCACAAGCAGCAAGCATTCAAACTGATCAAAACTCACACGAAACTTCTGATAGGGTTCGACAACCTCCCCGACGATTTCGCCCAGCTCGTCCGGCTTCAGGCCAACGATCTCTGCGATGGCAAATTCGATGCGGGTGTGGACCTTACGCCGCTCCAAGACAGAGAAAAGTCAATGGTCAAGCGGAACGAGCAGCAGGAGCTCCTCAAAAAGCTTCTGAAAGCCTGCATGTTTGCCTCTTCTGTCTCCACACTCGAAGCGGAAGCATCTTCGCTGCTCCAAAACCTGTCGCGGCATTTTGCATTGCTGGAGGTTGGCCGAGGGCTGCACCAGGCCCGGAGCAGTCGCCGACCTTTCGAGGTCAACATCGGAGAGGGACTGGTGAACATTGAGAGCTCAGTCATCGCGGACGCGATCGGGGAATCCTTGGCGTCGGAGGTGGACACAGTGAGGGAGACTGCCCGGTCTTGCATTGTGAGAATGTGCGAAGCCGCTGGGACTATCTTCGGGTTCCCAGAAAAGTTAGAGAAGTGGCCCTTCTTGTACCATCTCGCCAAAACATTCTGCCACAATTGCCACAAGGAAGAATGGTTTATCAAATCGGCGGGCGCTCTCGGGCTCGAGATCATGACCACAAAACTCGGCCTTAGCGATGCCTGGATGATGGAGAGGCAATACGACTTTGTCCGGGCCTTGCTCTATGTCATCAAGGACATGCCCCAGGACCTAACCGCAAAGGCTCGCATGCAGGCTCAAGACACTCTCGAACTCCTCATCCGCCGTTGCAACAAGCATTCGCCCAAGTCGGAGCTCGAAAACCCCAAGAGCAAGCAAATGGAACTTCTGGGAATGTTAGCGACGGAGCTGTCACACATGAACAAGCATGTCCGCTCTGCTGCACAGAAGGCTTTCGCTGTCGTGGCGGAAGTCGTCGGGCTCGAGGTACACGAGTTGATTTCCCCAGTGAAGAGTAGTCTCTTGACCCCAATCTTCAACAAGCCTCTGCGTGCGCTACCTTTTGCGGTACAGATTGGTTACATCGACGCAATCACGTTCTGTTTGAACCTGGACCACCACCTCCTGGAATTCAACGACCAGCTCAACCGGCTTTTGATGGAATCGCTTGCGCTGGCTGATGCCGATGACGAGAACCTGTCCACCAAACCCTACGAGCAGAGGAATGCCGAAGCGATTGTCAATCTTCGCGTCTCCTGTATTCGTCTGCTATCCACAGCTCAGGGGTTTCCTGAATTCGGAAGCTCTCCGCCTAATCAGAGTCGATCCCGGATCATTGCGGTTTTCTTTCGCTCGCTGTACTCCAAATCGCCCGAGGTGGTGGAGGCCGCCAACACCGCACTGCAAGGCGTGTTGGCTGCCACGAATAAGCTGCCTAAAGACTTACTTCAGGCCGGCCTCCGACCCATCCTGATGAACCTCCAAGATCCTAGGAAGCTCACTGTCGAGGGCTTGGATGGACTTGCCAGGCTTCTCAAACTCTTGACGAACTACTTCAAGGTCGAGGTGGGATTTCGCTTACTTGAGCACATGAAGATCATTGCGGAGCCTTCAGCGTTGCAGAAGATCTCGTTTACACTGATCGAGCAGAACAAGCAGATGAAGGTCGTCAATGCAATCTTCAACGTGTTCCATCTTCTGCCGCCCGCTGCCGTAAGTTTCCTCGGCGCTTTCGTGCGAAAGGTCATGGAGTTGGAGGCAGCTCTCCGCAGAACACACTTCAGTCCATTCAGAGAGCCTCTGATCAAGTTCCTCAACCACTATCCCAAGGAATCATGGGATCACTTTGCACCGATGTTGCAGTCTCACGCTTACGGGCGCTTCTTCGCTCAGATCCTCGCTGACCCTAACAGCGGCCCCTTGCGCGAGAAAGTGGTTGAAGATGCCCCCGGCTTCATGGCTTCTTTTATGCTGGACTCGAAGGACAAGGAGCGGTGGTCAGCCGTCATCAATGCTATACATGTTGCGTCCTCCATCAGCGGATTTCAGGAATCGAGCGATTGGCTAGTCGCATCTGAACCGCTGCGAAAAGCTTTACTTGAATCGGCAAAGGCTTTGGAGGTCAAGATTCGCCAAAACACCATCGACCAGAACTTGCGTCTGGCCGCAGAGCAAGCTGGGGAGCAGATTATGCAAGTCCTTACGAACTACCTTTCCCACGAACCTCACAACCTTGATTTTTTCTTCGACATCGTTGATGCCGTCACCTCGGAAGAACTCCGACCCACCGCGCCCTTCTACGACTTCATCTACAAGCACATGATCTCAAGTCCGTCGATAGATTACTGGCGAACGCTGATCACACGATGCATCGATCTGTATACTGGACGGCATACCAGTCAAAAGACGAAAACTTTTGCGTTTCATTACATAGTCAACCCAATCCTTGCCATGGACGTCAAGAACAATTGGGAGCGTTTGTCCGGTGTGGCCAAGGGTACGAGGCTGATGGACAAGAGCATGACTGAATCGATACACAACAAGCTGTGGCGACCTCAGTCCTTGAGTGATACATCTGACGACACCGCCCAGTCTGGCGTTGACCATTCCCGCATGGAGCTGCTTCAGATGACGACGTTGCTCATCAAGTACCATCACAACCTCATTCAAGAAAGTCGGAAAGATATCATCAAGTTCGGTTGGAATTACATCAGGCTTGAGGACATCATCAACAAACATGCCGCCTACGTCCTCATTGCGTACTTTATCGCACACTACGACACTCCGGCCAAGATAGCTATCCAGGTATATCAGGCGCTGCTCAAAGCGCATCAGAACGAGGGACGCGCGCTTGTCATGCAAGCTCTTGAGCTGCTCGCGCCGGTATTGAAGAAACGTGTCGGCAGTGGTGATGCCAAGATTCCCATGTGGGCTCGGATACCCAGAAAGATTCTGACCGAAGAGAGCTCCAATCTGCAGCAGCTCATGAGCATCTATAACTTTCTCGTTCGGCATGAGGATCTCTTTTACGAAGCTCGTGAGCCTTTCGCACAGATCATCATACCTTCACTTCCGAAAATAGCACAATTGCCGAGCCCTTCGACCGAAAACAAGAAGCTCGTTCTGAATCTCACAAGCCTGATCTGGAAATGGGAGCAGATGGCAGCGGGGCATTTGGGAACATCAGGCGACCGAAACTCTGGTTCGCCACATCCGTCGCAAAGGAAACGTCACTCTTCCATGAACTCTCCACAGTCACCCATCACAGCCCGCAACTATGTTGCCCCAGCACCACTGCGAATGTTGCTTGTGAAGTATCTTGTGCAGTTCATTGCAGCTCTTCCGGAGCGCTATCCAGTCGGGTCTGTCAAAAGCAAGGAGGGCAGCAACTCTCTGAATGCGTCTCCGCCGTATTCTGCAGACATCTGCAAGAAAGCTGTCCATCTGCTTCGCAATCTTCTCTCGCCCCCTTACTGGAGCGATTTGGATATTGATGCGATATACTTGAAGGTTACAGAGCCTATACTGACTTCCGACTCCAAGCCGGAGGAAAAGCCGGATATTTGGGTGACTCGCATCATCAACAGCCTTCAAATCGTCAGGGTAATCATCAGCGTCAAACCGGATGACTGGATCCTGGAACGCATACCGCAACTTCGACATCTGTTTAAGAAACCCCTCAAGCTTGAGGACGAGGACGTTCAAGACTGCTTATACGAGACCGAAAGCTCCGATGATAGCTCATATGCTGTGCAGTCGGTGGTGAAACGCTTGCTAGACGTGATACCGATGCCGGCACCGGAGGAAGAGGGAACCACAGAAGACGCGCCGGGCCCAGATTTCGTCAAATTCTGCACCGCCATCGCCACGGAAGCTCTGTCCAGTGGTCAGCTGATATCGGGGGTAAACCTTGTGTGGGCCCTCTCACAGCGTTGGCCCACAGAAGTGGACCAGCACATCCCTCAACTAATGAAGATACTGAATTCGAAGCTGGCCAAAGATCATCTTGCGGCTTGCGCAAACATGCCCGGTCAGATGGGCAATAGACCCGGCGATGTCACAGCCAGTGCAGAACCGCAAAATAACGAGCTACAGATAAGGCTGATCATCAAGGTCATTGAGATCCTTGCCTCGCGCATGTCTCAGCTAGGGGAGAGCAGGAGGCCATTTCTGATAGTCCTGGCTTCGCTGGTGGAGCGGTCGACCAGCAACAGTCTGTGTTTGAAAATCTTGGGCTACGTGGAAAATTGGATATTCGAGTCGACAGAGCCCCTTCCTTCCCTCAAAGAGAAAACTGCCGTCCTGCAAAAGATGCTACTCTTCGAACACAGGTCCGACCCGACACTACTGAATCAGTATCTGGACCTGGTCATCCGGATCTATGAAGATCCCAAAGTGACTCGTTCCGAGCTCACCGTTCGTATGGAGCATGCATTTTTAGTCGGTTGTCGAGCACAAGACGTTGAGATGCGCAATCGCTTCATGGGCATTTTTAACAAGAGCTTGAGCCGCACCGCGAGTAGCCGAATGAACTACGTGATAAGCTCGCAGAACTGGGACTGCCTAGCAGATACTTACTGGCTTAGCCAAGTCATCCAGCTTCTTTTTGGCTGCATCGAGATGGGTGGCACGGCCCAGCTTCATCCGGAAGATTTGAGGACCATCCCCGCCTCCGAACTTTTCTCCACATACGGAAAGGATCCACGCATCGGGAGTCTCATGGTTGAGGACAAGTTCGAAAAGTTGATTTCTGATTACAGTCGGTTCTTGAACGAAATCAGGGATGTCAAAGTCGGCGATATCATGGAACCTTTGAGCCATCTGCAACATACCGACTCCAGTCTTGCACATGAGATCTGGCTGGCCTATTTCCCCCTGTGCTGGGCCGCTCTTTCCAGAGATGATCGGGCAGACCTCGAGAAAGGCATGGTGGCCCTACTCACAAAGGACTATCACCAGAGGCAGATTGACAAACGGCCAAATTGTGTTCAAACGATTTTGGAAGCGATTGGGCATGCCAGACCCAGGTTTCGCTTCCCGCCGCACGTGATGAAGTTTCTTGCTAGATCCTACAATGCTTGGTATACGGCAGCCTGCTACCTGGAACAAGCCGCTATTCATCCTGTCATTGACACCGCCCCGGTCCGCGAGAGCAACCTCGATGCGTTACTGGAAATCTACTCGGGTCTTCAGGAGGATGACCTGTTCTACGGTACCTGGAGAAGAAGATGTCAGTACGTGGAGAGCAATGCTGCGCTCTCTTACGAACAGCACGGAATGTGGGACAAAGCGCAGATGATGTACGAAGGAGCACAGATCAAGGCCAGGACAGGAGCGTTGCCGTTTCCCCAAGGCGAATATATGCTCTGGGAAGATCACTGGGTTATTTGTGCGCAAAAGCTCCAGCAGTGGGACATCTTGAGCGATTTTGCGAAACACGAGAATTTCAACGATTTATATCTCGAATCAACCTGGAGGAACTTCGAGGCCTGGGCGAACAACGAACAGCGTGAGCAGATCGACTCCATTATTAAGGCAGTATCGGACGCTCCGACACCGCGTCGGACATTTTTCCAGGCGTTCATGTCCCTGCTCAAGCTCCACGGCAAGACGGAGTCGCCGCAAGACTTCAATCGCGTCTGTGATGAAGCAATCCAGTTGTCCATCCGAAAGTGGCATCAGCTTCCTAGACGCATCACGAATGCGCACATCCCAATCCTGCAGAACTTTCAGCAACTGGTCGAGCTTCATGATGCGAGCGTCATCTGTTCCAGTCTCGCACAAACCACACAAGCCAACCTGGATCAGAAGTCCCAGGAGCTCAAGCTCCTCCTCACCACTTGGCGCGACAGGATGCCTAACTTCTGGGACGACATCAATGCCTGGCAAGATTTGGTGACCTGGCGGCAGCATGTGTTCCAACTCATCAACGGGACATATCTGCATCTCGTGCCGCCCCAGCAGGGCAATGCTCCGACCAACTCATACGCATATCGCGGGTATCATGAGACCGCCTGGCTGATCAATCGGTTCGCGCACGTGGCTCGAAAGCATAATCTACCGGAAGTCTGTATCAGTCAGCTGGGGCGGATTTACACGCTGCCGAATATTGAGATCCAGGAAGCATTCCTCAAACTCCGAGAGCAGGCCAAATGCCACTACCAGGGACGAAACGAGTACAGCAGCGGTTTGGATGTCATCAACAACACCAATCTCAACTACTTCGGCCAGCAGCAAAAGGCCGAGTTCTACACTCTCAAGGGAATGTTCTTGGCAAAGCTTGGCCAGAAGCTCGAGGCTAATGACGCTTTCGGCAGCGCATTGTACTTTGACATAAAACTGCCCAAGGCCTGGGCCGAATGGGGCAGGTACAACGATCTGCTATTCAAGGAAGATCAAAGCCTCGAAAAAGCTGCCGCTGCAATCAGCTGCTATCTTGAAGCGGCTGGGCAGTACAAGAGCGCCAAGTCAAGGAAACTGCTCAGTCGCGTGTTGTGGCTACTGAGTCTCGACGATGCCGAGGGAACATTGGCAAAGGCTTTCACCGATTTCAAAGGGGACTTCCCTGTATGGTACTGGATCACGTTCATTCCGCAGTTGCTAACAAGTCTGTCACGTCCTGAATCTCCACTGGCAAGGATAATTCTGGTCAAACTGGCTAAGACCTATCCGCAAGCACTCTACTTCCAGTTACGGACGAGTCGAGAGGACATGCACGCAATCAAGAAGCAGCAAGAGGCCAAAGAGGCGCGTGACAAAGCCGCCCGCAACAAACAGGGTCATGGCTCCCCTTCAGTGAAGCAGGGTTCCCCGGAGTCGAGGCCGCAAACCGCAAGTGGACCCACGTCTAGACCGGGAACAGCTAACGGCGACGGAGGTCCTAACGGAGTTCAAGCCGCTGCTGGTTCTGGTGCGACGCCGAAGGTTGAGCCAACCGAACAGAACGCACCGAATGGCACTCCGCAAGGGAGCGCGGATCTCACACCAAAGAAGCCCTGGGACTATCTCGAAGAGATAATGTCGGCTCTCAAAACAGCGTTCCCGCTACTCGCTTTATCCATGGAGACCATGGTGGATCAGATTCAGAAACACTTCAAATGCCCACCGGATGAAGATGCTTATCGCCTCACGGTTGCTCTACTTAACGATGGCCTGTCTTACGTCGGTCGATCGCCGAGTAACGTCGGTCCAGACGCAAAGCTACCCCCTTCGACTGAAGCAAACATATCGCGGTTTGCCGAGTCAATCATGCCCCATCACATTCGGCGGGCTTTTGAAGCCGACTTTGTGAGACATAAACCAACGATGCAGGAATACATCCAGAGGCTTCGTCGGTGGAGGGACAGGCTGGCAGAGCGGCTGGATCGTCGGAGTGCAACCAAGGAGCTCGAGTCGTACAGCACTCATCTCAGCGAGTTCAGATTCCAGAAGTTCGACGAAGTGGAGGTACCGGGTCAATACCTCCTTCATCGTGATCAGAATAAAGACTTCGTTCGGATTGAACGCTTCTTACCGGATGTAGAGCTCGTGAGAGGCGTCATCACGTGCCACCGCAGGATCCGGATCCGTGGTCATGACGGCAGCATCCATATCTTCGCCGTTCAATCGCCCGCTGCGCGACATTGCCGACGGGAGGAGCGGATCTTGCAGCTCTTCAGGATGTTCAACGTCATCCTGATGAAGCGTAAGGAGAGTCGGAGACGGAACCTGCAATTTCACTTACCGCTGATGGTCCCATTGTCGCCGAACGTCCGTCTGGTTCAAGATGACGTATCTTATGTCACGCTCCAAGGCATTTACGATGATTACTGTCGTCGCAACGGGATGAACAAAGATGATCCAGTCTTGTATACCATGGAGAAACTGAGAGCCCTCAACTCGGTGAGCACAAGTCCCCCCACAAACATGACTGTGTCGACCGCTGACTTTGGTTCGCCTCTGCAGAAAAGTCTCGACCAGATCAACGCGGTCCGCCTGGAGTCATTCGTGGCCATTCAAGAGAAATTTGTGCCGCCCACCGTCGTCTTGGAGTATTTCCAAGTTACCCATAAATCCTTCGCAGACTTTTGGTTGTTCCGCCGCACCACGTCGTACAACCTTGCTGCTCTCACCTTCATGACTTACATCCTCTACATGAACGGCCGCTACCCTCACAAAATCGCCTTCGCTCGCTCAACAGGTCTTATCTGGGGCAGCGAACTCATCCCCGCCATGGCAGGCGCAAAACCTTACTTTCACAACCCGGAGCCTGTGCCGTTTCGATTCACGCCAAACTTGCAGACTCTTCTCGGGCCACTTGCTACCGAGGGCATCTTCGCGCCATCCCTCATGGCCATTGCACGGTGTCTCACCGAACCCGAAGGAGAGCTTGAACTACAGTTGAGCCTGTTCGTTCGGGATGAGATGACATTCTGGTACACCCAGCAGCATCGCCAGAGCGTCAGCGACGGACAGTTGAGGGAGAGCGTACAGTTCAACTGCGAACAGATCGTTAGGCGTGCGGTCAGCCTTGCTCAACCCCCAAGCGCTGGCAACTTGCCAGCGAATCAGACGGTGGTAGATTTGGTGGCGCAGGCGGCCAGCCCAATCAAGTTGAGTCAATGCGACTCGTTATGGATGGCGTATTTGTGATCCTTCATGGCCACACAGTGGTGGGTCCAGGGCGTTTGTCCCGGGGAGGGGTTTTGCTTAATGTTGTTCGGTGTTTATTGAAAGTCGATGTCGGAGTACTTGAATTGGAAAAAGGGGCTACCCTGCGGAGTTGATTGATGGAGTTTTGTTATATCTGTGCATCGGGATGCTCACCGGTGGTCATGGTTCAACACGGAGTCAATTAGAGATCCACTATTGCTGGGCAGCTTGTGCCTCGACACTTTTGTAAAAAGCTGTACTATAATGATCAATCAAATTGGCGTTGCTACTTCCACGCTCCATGGAGGAATCGGCATGGATCAATAATAGACGAACATTCACTATCACCTTGGCGTTGGGTTGATTCTTTCAAACAATTGATTCCCTTCTACGGAATCCGCATCAAGCTGACATGTGAAGCAAAGCGTCGAAGTGAATGGAGCCTACAAATGATCTTGTCACACTCGGGTTTCTAGTAGCCAGCAACAACTCCGCATCGCATAAGCCATGTGATCACATCACTCAGGTGCTTTCCGAATCCACAGTTTCACTCATTCATGAGTGAAACTTCCTCATACCAACTTCGGCGTCAGATCAGCACCACTCAATTCTTTTCTTCGTCGAACTTACCTGGTAGACCTTGTTAGTCGAATTCCTAGACTCACTGAATTTGAGCAAAGGATCGTCAAGTCTCGTCCAGCAAAGTCAGAGTCAGGTGTTCCCCACATAGGCTTGTCCTTGGTCTAACATTTGAACAAAACGCCAACTTCCCGATCGAAGACATCCTCTCCCGACGCCGATCTCAAACAACAGCAATGCCATCTGATCAAGACTCTTTCTCGTTCTCGGGGTCCTCCCAGGACCCACAAACCCCAGCAGACCAGAACGAGGGGACGGCTGGACGCCCCGAGCCACGCCGTCGCCGCCACCGCCGAACAGATAGCCGCACAGAACCATATCCAACATCAACTCCACGAAGACACAACCGGAGTGGAGTGACTGCAACAGGGCCGGTAGGAAGAGATGCCCAGGCGACAGCAGGCAGCTCGGGGATACTCGGAGACGCCGTGCAGAGAGGAGGGGGCATGGATGAAAATTCCGAAGATGATGTCAAGCACGCACATATCGAGGAAATAATACAGCA
>QQTW01000584.1_pt1 | contig 23262 bp, 16 predicted proteins | sample 1904831 | NCBI WGS metagenome assembly QQTW01 (sample SAMN09435610, study PRJNA476489) | Subsurface metagenome, whole genome shotgun sequencing project. | reverse complement strand
ACCCAATTATTCATCACTTTAGGAGCAATTTTTGGTGGCTTATCGGTGGCTGCGGGCGCTTTTGCTACTCACGCCTTGAAATCTACATTGAGTATCCGCGCTCTAGAAATATTTGAGACGGCGGCGAGATATCAGATGTATCATGCGATCGCTTTACTCATCGTCGCGCTATTACTACTGCGTACCGATTCGCCAACTATTTTAATTGTCACTGGATGGGCTTTTATTATTGGGATTGCGATATTTTCTGGTAGTTTGTACGCTTTGAGTTTCACCGATATCAAAATCTTGGGAGCGATTACCCCTATTGGTGGCGCGGCATTTATTATTGGTTGGTTGTGCCTTGCTTATGCGGGTTCTAATATCAAGTAATTTCTCCTACCTCTATCTTTGGTAGCGACCTCTACATCTATCTTTTGCAGGGTTAATTTAGCCGCTCTGATTGATTAAACCTAAGTTATTGCCACGCAATAAAAACAATCAGACACTTTTAACTATGACCTTTGCTACTGACGAAAACACAAAGCAATCTCTAGAAACATTCAAAGGCTTTGATGTAGATACACAATTAGCCATTCTCTGGTTTGGTTATCTCGATCTCAAAGATAAACTCAATCCTGGCAATGCTGCTTCGGCTCAAGATACCGCCGGAGCGCTATATGATCGCATTAAAGCATTGTCCCCAGAAGAACAGTTACAAGCACAGCGCGATATTGCTGGCGGTACGGATTCCGATATTAGCCGCAGCTACAGCGCCTTAAGTTCTAGCGGTAGGTTGGATGTATGGTTGCGTTTAGCTCAAGGTATGGATGAAGGCGTAATTATTCAAGTACCTTCCGACTACCAATTGCCTTCCGAAACTGATGAGTTTGTAAATCAAATCAAACAACTTGACTTTGAACAACGCATTAACTTCATGCGGAGTTTAGTAGTTGAAATGGGTGCTAAATCTTAGGATTCTCAATACCTAAACCAGCGAAGGAACTTAGAGCATTATCAAAGTATTTTCTCTAAGTTCTTTGGCTGCTCAATGTAGATTTTTTAACTATTGCTATTTAACTGTTTCAATAACCGCCTAATTACCGGAGCATCTTGGGCATCGGGGACTTCTTGTAAATAAGTTTCAAAATCTTGTACTGCTGATACCCAGCGCCCAATTTGATAGTATAGCAAACCGCGATCGCGTATTTCTGCCGCGCTTTGTGGAAACAAAAGTAAAATGCGCTCAACGGCAGCTAAGGCTTTTTCTAATTGTTGACTGTGGAGATAAATAAGTTTTAAGTTACTCAACATTCGAGCTAAAAATTGCCGATTACTTACCTTTGCCAAAAACTCCGGTTGCATAGCTATAGGTTGTCCGTAAACTTGCACGAGCCTTGCTTGACAATCATCCAAAAATAGCACTTCACCTTGATTAAAAGGATCGACGAATATTTCCATTTCTCCTACTTGAGGACGGATCAAAAAATGTCCTGGCATTCCTACACCTACCATCGGAAAATTAATTCGTTTGGCAATTTCTAGGTAGATTAAAGATAGAGTAATTGGAATTCCTACCTGTCGCTCAATGACTGCGTTTAAAAAACTATTAAGAGGATCGTAGTAGTCAGTAACATTACCGCCAAACTTTAGCTCGCCGTACAAATAACTATTAATCGCTTGAATTATTTTTAGAGGATAATTTTGAGATGGCAACCGCTCTTTTACGGCTAATGCCATAGTATCCAAAACATCAAGATATTTGACTGCATTTAAGTTGGGGTATTCTTCTTGAGCAATATACAGCGCAGACAATGCTAAATCGATTTGCTCGTCTGGTTGACTGATTTCTTGCTGAAAAAACTGCCGCGATCGCAAATAACTCATAATTTATTTTTTTGCTTACTTAAATAATTAAATCAGTAATTAGTTAGGAACTTAGTAGCAAGGTGACAATTAGCGCTTGTACCCTGTTTTGGACGCTAAAACTACGCAGTTACCAAATCTTCTCTCCGTCACTCTTAAAGCCTAAATCCATTTTTGAGCGATTGTCCATAACCTAAAAGGCGATCGCCCTAACATATTATTCGTAGCAACAGTGATTGTGTTGCGCTTGGCAAGATAAATTACGGATATTTTTACAAAAATTTTATATCCTACCACAGACAGATAATATTGTCTAACTTTATAACGTATGTGTTCGTAGATACCAATGAACTAATCAGTGCTAATAAACAGCAATGACTTGAGTATTTATACTAACCCCTAAACCAACTGTAAAAAGCTTAAATGTATAGCTTGAGCGTTTTTAGAACTTAATCAAATATACACATAAGTTAGACATAATCTAACCACTAAATGGCTATAAAGTTGTCATCCTAGATAAGTAGGAGTTAATAAATCTTAACTAAAACCTACTTTTATAACCAAAATTACAATGCTATCTGCTAAGAGAGAACATAAAAATGACCCCTATATCTAGAAGACAAGCTCTCAAGCTAGGAGCGCTTGCAGGCGGCTCTTTATTATTGCCAATTACTTTTCAACGTCGTAGCTATGCTGGAGATGCTGGAAGCCCAAAAGTTACTCCATTTACACTTCCATTTCGCGTCCCCCCGGTACTCAATCCCGTACGGAGTGATAGCACCACGGACTATTACGAAATCACGATGAGAAAAGCTTCGGTAGAAATCTTACCAAAGCTAAAAACTGAAATTTGGGCGTACAATGGCATTACTCCCGGTCCGACAATTAAACAACGTAAAGATCGGCGCTCGGTAGTTAGATTTATAAATAATAGTGTAGGCGTTCCTACATCTGTTCACTTGCATGGCATGGCATCGCTGCCACAATACGATGGCTATGCTGAAGACCTAACAAAGCCAGGTCAATATAAAGATTATATTTATCCTAATAACCGCTCTGCTAGCTTGTGGTATCACGACCACGCTATTCATGCTACCGCCCGCAATGTCTACATGGGACTAGCAGGATTGTATTTAGTGCAAGACCAAGACGAACTAAACTTGCCGTTGCCCAAAGGTGATTATGACGTTCCGTTACTGATTCAAGACAAGCAGTTTAGCTCTAGTGGTAAATTAATATTTGACGACCAAGGCGAAGACGGTCAATTTGGCGACGTTATTTTAGTTAACGGCGTACCTTGGCCCAAAATGCAGGTTGCAAATCGTAAGTACCGTTTCCGCATCTTAAATGGTTCGCTTTCGCGCTCTTACGGTCTATACCTCAGCACTGGTGAGCCTTTAATTGTCATTGGTACAGATGCAGGGTTGATGAGTGCGCCCGTGCCAACAAAAGAGATGCGGATTGGCATGGCAGAGCGCTATGAAGTAATAATCGACTTTTCTAAATACAAAGTCGGAACCAAAATTGTGCTGAAAAATAACCATCCCAAGAATAATGATGAGTACGACGGCACAGAAAATATTATGCAGTTCGAGGTAGTGCGGACGGAGAGCGATCCTAGTTCTATCCCCAGCACGCTGCGTTTCGTCCAACCTATTGCCGAGTCTTCTGCGGTAAGAACCCGCGAATTTAGATACGAACGTTCTAATGGTTTGTGGGTAATTAATGGAAAAATTTGGGACAATCAACGCTTTGATGCCAACCCCAAGTTAGGTGATGTGGAAATTTGGAAGATATATAACAACGCTGGCGGTTGGTTTCACCCAATTCATATGCACCTATTAGATATGCAACTGCTCGATCGCAATGGCGCACCTCCTTTTGCCTACGAAAGAGGCTGGAAAGATGTTTTTTATGTAGGTGAAAACGAAACTCTCAGAGTCATTGGTAAATTTGGACCTAATTCGGGTACATATATGTCTCACTGTCATAATTCAGTCCACGAAGACCATGACATGATGAATCAATTTAAGGTGAACGAAGCTACAGTCAACCTTACTTCTTTAGCACCAGCCAAACCTCTCCCAGCGCCAGCCCTGTAGAGTCATAATTTTGGACGTAATCTTATCCCGTAGCGCGATCGCGTTACGGGAATAACATTCAATCATAGGCGATCGCCAAGTCAACTAATTATTTCTATAAAAACAGTCAGTAGCTTAATAGTCAGTATTTTTTAGATTTAACAAACTTACACCAAAGCAAAACTTGATAAACAACTCAATTTCAAAGATGCAAAACCATCATCGCTCAATCTGGCAACGCTTAAAAAATAGAGAAATAACCTGCGACCAAGCATTAAAAATATTGGTAGATGACCAAGGCTTTGTCAATTTAGAATTGCTCGATCCAGAAGTAAGCCAAAGATTTTTGCGCGAATTTCCCGATCGCAAAACTCTACCTGCGGTAATTCCTTTATTATTGTGGCGTAATTGCTACTTTCTAGGTAGTTCTGTACCGCTAACTCCTGAAGCCATCAAAAAATTAAGCCAGCAGACTTTAACAGATATAAAATTTATTCCGATTCAACACAAAAGCTATCGCGCTTGGGTTCACCGTCACAACCAAGTTGATAATAACCATCTCCATGCTGCGCCTGTAGTCAATCCTTTAACTGGCGAACTAGAAAAAGAGCATATCCAAGAAGAAGATATCAGCGAATCAACAGAATTTTCTTTATCAAAAGCCGCCGATCAAATTAGTAGGATTAAAGCAATTATTTCTAGCGCCTTGCGGAGTAGAGCAAGCGACATTCACTTGGAGCCAATGCCTAACGGATTGAGAGTGCGCTATCGCATCGATGGCATTTTGCGAAACATTACAACTTTGCCCTTGGAAGTGAGCCGCAAAGCAATTATTGCGCTCAAAGTTATGTCTGATATGGATATTTCCGAAAGTCGCCGCCCTCAAGACGCGAGAATTGGTGACAAATATATGTCAGAACAAAATGGCGAGCAAGGATTAGATATGCGAGTAAGCACTTTGCCCTGTATTGGTGGAGAAAAAGCAGTAATTCGGCTTTTACCTAGAGAAAATAATTTCTCTAGTATCGAAGAATTAGGCTTTAGCGATCGCACTTTAGCAACTTACAAGCATTGGTTGCAGCAGCCCCAAGGGATGATTATTTTTACAGGGCCCACAGGTTCCGGTAAAACCAGCACCCTTTACACCAGTTTGCAAAGATTGGCAAAAGAACACGTCAATTTGGTAACGGTAGAAAACCCTGTAGAATACGTGCTGCCGGGGATTACTCAAACTCAAGTCCACGAGCCTGCGGGAATGACTTTTGCGGCGGGGTTAAGAGCAATTTTGCGTCAAGATCCAGACATTATTATGATTGGAGAAATACGCGATCGCGAAACGGCGGAAACGGCGGTAAGAGCCGCTTTGACGGGACACTTGGTATTAACAACTTTGCATACTAATGACGCGATTAGTGCAATTCCACGTTTAAAAGACCTTTGCCCGGATGCGGGATTTATTAGCGACGCGCTTTTAGGGGTTGTAGCTCAACGTTTAGTCCGTAAAGTGTGTCCTCATTGTACGGAAAAGTATACTCCGACAGAAGCAGATTTAAAGGTTTTAGGCTTGGATATAGAGCAAGCAAAATCAGATAATTGGAGACATGGTAAGGGTTGCCCAAAATGCTTTAGCTCTGGATATTTGGGACGCGAAGCGCTGGTAGAACTACTAAATATAGATGAAAATGTCCGGCGGATAATTTATGAAGGGACAATGACGCAGTTGCAGCACTATGTTAATGAAGTTAATTTTGATTCTTTTCGACTAGCTGCAATTAAAAAGGTGACTACAGGTGTAACAACGGTGCAAGAAATTCTGCGCGTTTTGCCTCATAGCTCTTTATATGCCAAACCTGTAAGTAGTCCGAAGTTAGAGCATCATATAAAGCTAGTAAGTGCAAGTTAAAAAAGTTCTAGTTCCAGGTTGAAGTGGATAATTTAAGGCAGGTAAAATATGTATAAGTTTAGTCAGGCGATCGCTTTAACAGCAGCAATTGGTGTAAGTTTATTAGTTAGCAATACAGGAATTGCTCAAAATCACGGCGGACATCATTCTATGCCTAGTCCATCAGTTACTCCCAAAAACGCGGAAAGTTCTCGCGTTACCGAAAGTCATGTTAATGATGGACTAACTAAGCGGCATCAAAAAGATTACAAAGGTGCAATTGAAAGCTTTGGCAAAGCTATTGAAATGCAGTCTAATCATCATTTAGCTTATACCTATCGTGCGGATATTCACCTGTTGCTAAAAAATTATCAAGCCGCGATTGAAGACTATACCAAAGCAATTGAACTTAATCCTGCCCATTCTCATCTCCGCAATAGTCGGGGTGTCGCCTACAGAGCTTTAGGTGACTATACTTCTGCAATTGAAGACCATACCCAAGCAATTAGTATTTATCCTGAAGAAGGGGCGGGCTACCGTTATCGAGGAATTGCCTATGCCAAAGTTGGTGAAAAGGAGAAAGCAATAGAAGACTTAAATAATGCGATTTCTCGTAATGAAAGAGACGCAGAAGCTTATCTGACTCGCGGTGAAGTTTTTGCCAAGTTAAAAAATCCTGAAAATGCGATCGCTGATTATCAACAAGCGGCGAAAATTTATTCAACTAAGTCAAACCTCCTTGGCTACACCAAAGCTGTAAATTTAGCTAAGTCGCTCCAACCTCAACTTAATCCCGCAGCTTCTAAATAAGTTTATTGAGTAAGTTTAATTGTGGTGCGAGGGCTTTGCTCGTACCACAGTTTTTTTGTATGGCAGATTTAACCTACGCTTGTTTGACTGCCTACTAAATTTTTAATTTCCCTCGCCATACAGGTCGTCATCAAATTTTTGGATATTGACATTATTGTAGGGATTAGTAACAGCAACTGTCTGCGTAGAATTGTTTTCTTTCGGTGTTTGTTCGCACAAGCTATTGAGATTCCAGGTTTTTCCGTCTGGCGTTTGTAAATAACATAGCGGGACTTCTACCTCAGCTTTTACTACTTCCGCAGGTTCGGACTTTTGAGGTTCAGTGTTACTAAAAGCTGTATCAACTGAGAGCGCAGTTAAAGCAACAGATAAAGATAATAGAATTAATTTTCTCATTGCTTTTGATTAATATAATATATATTTTAAATATAGCAATTATTTATTAATGAATGTCTCTGTCTAAAGCAACAAAATTAATTACACAAGCGGTTAAGTCCAATTATTAATAAAAGTTTTTATATTATGGATGGAGATTAAACAATTCCTAGCCTGATATTGGATTAGCATCGAAAAATATAAAGTGAATTCAAGTAAAAAGTCATTATAATTACATCTACTGCTGTTAACCGCATCGAATTTTACTGAATTAGGCTGACTTTTTGATGAACTTTGTAAAGATACTAAATGTTTTGTGGCAACACCTAACTTTCACTTGTTTGTTGGTGATGTGCTTATTATTACTAGGGATGCCTGCAGCTAACGCAGAGATTGATAGCGATCGCTTTGAAGGGAATATTTTTGTGTTGTATGCTGGCAATGGCTCGTTAGTGCCGTCTAAAGTGACCTTGGCAAAGTCTATAGCTGGAGATAAACCAACGATATTAGTTTATTATGTCGATGACAGCAGCGATTGCAAGCAGTATGCGATCGTTGTCTCTAATATGCAGGCTTTTTATGGACGTGCCGCCGATATTATCCCTGTAAATGTGGACGCAATTCCCGTTCAAAGCAGCTACAAGCCGACCGAAGCCGGGTATTACTACAAAGATATCGTTCCGCAAGTGGTGATATTAGATAAATCGGGAAAGGTAGTATTTGACCAGCAAGGACAAGTACCTTACGAGGAAGTAGACGACAAATTACGCGAAGTATTTAACTTAATACCTCGCTCGGAGTCGAAAGAATTGAAATTGCGCCCAGTCAATGAATTTAACAACGAGCTAGTCGAGCAATCGACAAAGTAGCACGCCAAACTGCTCTTTTGCATCGGTCCATACGTGCATTGTTTTTAATCCTTGCGCCTGCAATTCTTGTCCAATTCGCTCTAAGTCAAATTTGCGGGAGATTTCTGTAAAGATAGTTTCACCTGGTGCAAGTTCGATAGTTAAATCTAAAGCATTTAACGTCACTTTTTGCGATCGCAAACTCCGCAGGTGCATTTCAATTTGGCGCTGAGTTTGATTATAAAAAGCTAAGTGTTCAAATTGCGATACATCAAAATTGCCTTCAAACCGTTGATTTAAGTGGTTGAGCATATTGAGATTAAAAGCTGCGGTAACGCCTTGACTGTCGTTATAAGCAGCTTCTAATACATCAATAGACTTGTGTAAATCTATACCTAATAAAAAGTATTCGCCCCTTTGCAGAGCTTTGGTAATTTGGGCGAAAAATACTTGACACTCTTGCTCGTTAAGATTACCTAAAGAACTACCAATAAAACAAAGAACTCGATTAGGCAATTGCGACGGTTGTAGTTGTTTTAGAGCAAGTTCGTAGGTACTAACAAGAGCGCGGACGTGCAGCGAGGGATAATCAGCCAAAAGTGCTTTGGCACTACTTTCTAAAATACCTGCACTCACATCAATAGACTGATAGCGTAGAGGATAGCCTAATTGATTGTAAGCGTCCAACAGAATGCGGGTTTTAGTTGAGCTACCACTGCCTAATTCGACAAGTTCGCAAGCGCCTGTAATTTGGGCGATAGACTTGGCACATTCTTGTAAAATAGCTGTTTCCGCGCGCGTCAGGTAGTATTCTGGTAAATCGCAAATTTGCTCGAATAGTTGCGAACCATAATCGTCATAAAAGTAACGAGCTTGGACATACTTAGGCTTTTGAGTTAATCCGGCAATAACATCACTTTTTTCCGTAAGGGCGGAAGCGGTAAGGGTAGCCGCATTTAATAAATGCTCGATTTGCAAGCGATCTTCTAAATTAAGGGAAGTATTACTGCTTGCAGTATTAAACATTGACATTGACACTCCTACTTAGGAAACAAACTTTGATTACATCACATGGTCTTATGCCTACAATCCAATTTTTTAAGAAATAAGATTGCAGAAATAAAAATCTAAAATCCTTTATTTAGCGCGCTGCACAACGAAAACCTGCTAAAATTTGCCGCACGCCGGGATGATACCAGTTACGAAAACTCGAACGTAGCGCCCAAGGACGAGTTGCCCAACTACCACCTTTTAGCACCCAATGCTCTCCATCAAAATATACTTGAGAATAGCCGGGATAAGGATAGCCAGAAAAACCCTCATAACCCTCAAATACGGTAGATGTCCATTCCCAAACATTGCCTAGCATATCGTAACAGCCATAAATACTTTGTCCGGCGGGGTAAGCGTTTACAGGCGTTGTTTGACTAACGGCGTTATTGTGATTGCAATGTTTCTCGGCGATCAATTCTTCGCCCCACGGATAAGTATTACCCCCGGCTGCTTTTTCCCATTCGGCTTCCGTAGGTAGCCGTTTACCGACAAATCGGGCATAAGCATCGGCTTCGTACCAACTCACCCCACAAACTGGATGATTCTCCCAACGCAGGTCATCAGACCAATATAAGGGTTTTGTTACTTGCTGAGATTGCACCCATCGCCACCCAGAATTTGACCACCAATGAGAATTTGCATAGCCCCCAGCTTCAATAAAAGCTCTATACTGTCTGCAAGTTACTGGGTAGCGGTCGATATAGTAAGTATCAAGACTGACTTGATGAGGAGAGCGCTCGTTATCTAAAGCGTCTAAAGAGTCATTTCCTTGGGTAAATAAGCCCGATTCAATGCAAACCATTTCGGACTCTAAAGCATTTGCTGGAACCGTCGTCGGGGTAGAATTAGGAGCAGGATGCACGGTAAAATTAGCTTGAGTATTAAGATTTTGCCAACTTGCACCCACTGGAGCGCGATCGTGCCAACGCCCAAGTTGCAGGACAAAAGAAATTATTTCTGTATGCTGGCTTTCGTGTTGCAGTAGCCACCGCCAGAGACGCTCCTCTTGTTCTAGATCGATAGTTTCTAGACGCAAGAGAACTTTACTTCTAATTACTTCAAGATAACTTTTAATCTCTCTTAGGGGGGGTAATTTGACGCGCTCGGATTTGGGTAAACCATCAGCGACAAACAAACGCCGATATTCGGGAAACATTGGTTTTTCCCCAGCTTGGCGTTCTAGCAGCCACAATGATTCTGTATAGCCAATGTGTCCCAAATGCCAACCCACCGGACTAAATTCCGAATGAGCTTGATGGCAAAATGTTGTTTCGTCTATGGACTCAAATAGGTCTAAAGTTCCCGCTCGACATTGATGAAACCACTGCTTTAATTTTTGGCGTTTTTGGTCAAGAATCAGTGGCGAGTCTTGAGCGCTACTTGGTTGAAAGTTGATGGATTTCGATCTCAAGGTCTTCTCCCACACTAAGAATACTCTGTTCGGAAAAACGATGCCAATCGCCTTTAAATACAGGTTCAGAGGCGATAATTACGGACTTTGGATAAGCTAGGTCGTCCCTAGTCCAATATAAAGAAGGACACTCGATCCCGCTTGCAAAACGAGCAGCAATTAACCGCTTACCATTGCTAATAATGATATTAGCGGAGGCAGAAACTTGATGAGATTTAGCTAATCGATCCAGTTTGAGCAATGCTCTTTGCAAAGCTTGTTCTAAAGTCCCATCGGGGTTGTTTAGCTGTTCGTCAAGAAATAGCCCAAAAAAGTGTTCCGAATCAGTGCTACCTTTGATAGATTTATAAGCAGTGTCGCTAAGGTTTTCGCTAATAGGGCGCATGAGCGTCTGCTTAAAGTTTTCAATTTTACCATTATGGATAAATAATAGGTTTTCAAACTTAAAAGGCTGACAATTGCTCATATCTACCGCTTGCCCGGCGGTTGCACTGCGGACGTAGCCTAAAATGCAGTTTGATTCTACATATCGCCCCAAACTAGATAAATTTACATCATTCCAAATCGGGATAACGTTTTTGTAAATGAAGGGGGGGGTATCTTTTTCGGGGTGATACCAACCAATGCCAAAACCATCGGCGTTGACTACTCCTGAATTCATTTCTAACGGTTGATAGCTTTGGACGATCAAAGAGTGTTCTGGTTTGGATAAAATGTAGTCCAGTGGAATTGATGAGCCGATATAGCCTAATAATCTACACATAAATTGGCGCGATCGCACCTTCTTCGTCCCTAATAGTCGTTCCTATTGTATTTGTTTAATTAGGTTACGTGTTGTCCCAAATTCTGTCTTAGGAATGAAGACATGAAAATAATCTACTTTTGTAGTATTTTTGTAGTATGTAAGCTACATTAAATACTGAGGTTAAAGTATTATTTTTGCTAAATGCTGCTAACGATCGCTACTACCCATAACCCCGCAACAGATTTAGGCTACTTGTTGCACAAGCACCCAGATAAGTTACAGTCTTTTGGCTTGTCTTTTGGTAAGGCTCACGTATTTTATCCAGAAGCAAGTTTAGAGCATTGTACGGCGGCTTTGCTATTGGACATCGATCCGGTAGGATTGGTGAGAAAGAAGGGCAATGCAGGGTTAGAGGCGTATGTAAGCGATCGCCCTTATGTGGCCTCATCATTTTTGAGCGTAGCGATTTCTCAAGTATTTGGGAGTGCTTTGGCTGGACGTTGCAAAGATAAACCAGAACTTACCCAAGTACCAATACCATTAACTGCAAAGCTTTCTACTGTCCCTTCTCGTGGTGGTGAAGCCTTATTGCAGAGTTTGTTTGCACCTTTAGGTTACAAGCTGAATATTGAACGTTGCGTTTTAGACGCTAAGTTTCCTCAATGGGAAGAAAGTTACTACTACAACGTCGAACTGCATCATACTATCCCTTTGCAAGAGCTTTTATCGCATCTCTACGTTTTGATTCCCGTTTTGGACGATGAGAAACACTATTGGGTAGGAGAAGACGAAGTAGATAAATTGCTGCGTCATGGGGAAGGTTGGTTAGCCAAGCATCCCGAACAAAATTTAATTGCTAAACGTTATTTAAAACGCCAAGGGCGCTTAATACGTTCGGCTTTGGCACAATTAGTAGAAGATAATATCGATAATACCGAGCAACACGAACAAGAAGAAGCCGTAGTTGAGGAACGCATCAGCCTTAATAAACAGCGTTTAGCGGCGGTTTTGGGGGTATTAAAGCAGCATGGAGCGGCAAAAGTAATAGATTTGGGGTGTGGTGAGGGCAAGCTGTTAAAAGAGCTATTACTAGATAAGAGTTTTAAAGAGATTGTTGGGGTAGATGTATCTTATCGGGTTTTGGAAATTGCAAGTTCAAGACTGCATTTAGAAAGGATGCCAGCAATGCAGCGCGATCGCCTTAAACTATTACAAGGATCGCTTACTTACCGCGATAAACGTCTGTGTGGGTATGATGTGGCGACGGTAGTAGAAGTAATCGAGCATTTAGATATAGCACGTCTGGCGGCTTTTGAGCGCGTACTCTTTGAATTTGCTAAACCAAATACGATAGTTCTAACAACGCCAAATGTAGAGTACAACGTCAAGTTTGAAACCTTACCTGGGGGAAAGTTGCGCCACAAAGATCATCGATTTGAATGGACGCGCTTAGAATTTCACCAGTGGGCAAATAAAGTAGCAGAAAAATATAATTATTCAGTGCAATTTTTGCCCATTGGTGATGAAGATTCCGAAGTAGGAGCGCCTACACAAATGGCTGTATTTAATAACTAATTTACTTGTTCCAAAAGTTTTGCAAACATCATTTTTTTAATTATGCTTTCTCAGCAATTAATCGAAATAGCTAATAATCAACCTTATCCGTTACTTTTTGCCTCTATTAGCGGAGCGCATTTGTATGGGTTTCCTTCGCCGGATTCTGATTACGATTTGCGCGGCGTTCATATCCTCCCAGTTCAAGAAGTTGTTGGTTTTGATATTGGACGAGAAACTATTGAAGTTACTGAGTTTAGAGGAGATTTAGAACTAGATTTGGTTACTCACGATGTTAAAAAAATCTTTGCAATGCTGTTAAAAAAGAACGGGTATGTTTTAGAACAATTATATTCACCTTTAATAGTACATACTACGCCAGAGCATGAAGAATTAAAAATAATTGCTCATCAATGTATTACTCGCCATCACGTACATCATTATTTAGGTTTTGCTCAAAGTCAGTGGCAGCTTTTTTTTAAGGAAAATTCACCAAAAATAAAACCTTTGCTATACATTTATCGAGTATTGCTAACAGGCATTTATTTGATGCAAAGTGGTGTTTTAGAAACCAATTTAGTAGAATTGAATAAAATATTTAATCTACCTTATATTTCTGACTTAGTTGCTTACAAATTAGCAGGAGCAGAGAAAGCAGTGATAATGGATATAAATTTGATATTTCATCAGCAAGAATACGAGCGTTTATGCAGTGAATTAAAAGAAGCGAGTCAAAATAGCAGCTTACCAGAAATACCTAGTTGTAAAAGGGAGTTAAACGATTTGCTTATTCGGCTAAGATTACAGTCTAGCTAAAACTTAATAATTACAAGCAAATAACAATATATGAAAATTACTATACCAGAACTATCTTTAGTTGTCCTAATTGGTGCTTCTGGCGCTGGAAAGTCTAGCTTTGCAAAACAGCATTTTAAACCCACAGAAGTTATCTCATCGGATTTTTGCCGAGGATTGATTTGCGATGATGAGAATGACCAATCTGTAAGTAAAGATGCTTTTGCTGTGCTGCACTATATCGCCGCCAAAAGATTAGCCGCCGGAAAGTTGACGGTAATTGATGCAACTAACGTGCAAAAAGAAGACCGAAAACACTTGCTAGAACTAGCACGAGAATATCATTGTTTGCCTGTGGCGATCGCTCTTAATTTACCAGAATACATTTGTGGCGATCGCAATCTGCACCGCCCAGATCGAAATTTTGGCATTCATGTGATTAAAAGACAACGGGAAGCAATGCGCCAAAGCCTCAAACATCTCAAACGCGAAGGTTTCCGTTATAGCTATATTCTAAATTCTGTAGAAGATATAGAAGCTGTTAGCATTTATCTTCAACCATTGTGGAATAATCGCAAAACTGAGCATGGCCCCTTTGATATTATTGGCGATATACACGGCTGTTGTGATGAATTAGAAATCTTATTGCAACGTCTGGGTTATGAAATCTCCCCACAAAACCATTATTTCCATCCTCAAGGTAGAAAAGCGCTGTTTTTAGGGGATTTGGTGGATAGAGGAAACCGGATTTTAGATACTTTGGCGCTAGTGCAAAATATGGTGGTAGCAGGTACGGCTTTATGCGTTCCTGGCAATCATGACATGAAACTGATGCGGAAGTTGCAAGGGAAGAATGTTAAAGTTACGCACGGATTAGATAAAACTCTCGCCGAAATAGAGAGTTTACCCGACAATAAACGCAAAGCTTTTTCTCAAGCAACAATTAAATTTCTCGATTCTTTAATTAGCCACTACGTTTTAGATGGCGGTAACTTAGTTGTAGCTCATGCGGGGATGAAAGAAGCCTTGCAAGGACGGGGTTCTCTTAGAGTGAGGGATTTTGCCTTGTATGGCGAAACAACTGGGGAAACCGATGATTTTGGGCTACCTGTGCGCTACGATTGGGCAGCAGAATATAGAGGAAAAGCGATCGTTGTTTACGGTCATACACCCGTAGTAGAAGCGCAATGGCTCAATGGTACGATTGATATAGATACAGGCTGCGTTTATGGTGGCTTCTTAACCGCCTTGCGTTACCCAGAAAAAGAATTAGTATCGGTAGCGGCGAAACAAGTTTATTGCGAGTCATCTAAGCCATTTTTACCTACAGAAAACTTGCTAACTACTCAACAACAGTTAGATGATGTCATAGATATAGACGATGTGCTAGGTAAGCGAATCATTGAGACTCGTTTGCGTGGCAAAATTGGGATAAGGGCAGAAAATGCGATCGCAGCCTTGGAAGTTATGAGTCGTTTTGCGGCTAATCCCAAATGGCTAATCTACCTTCCCCCTACCATGTCCCCTTGCGAAACCTCCAAGCAAGAAGGTTTACTCGAACATCCATCCCAAGCTTTTAGTTATTACCAAAACCAAGGCGTAACTCAAGTTATTTGCGAAGAAAAACACATGGGTTCTCGCGCGATAGTAATTATTTGTCGCGATGAGGAAGCGGCTTGGCGGCGTTTTGGCGTAACGGATGAAGGGATTGGAATTTGCTACACCCGCACTGGAAGGCGGTTTTTTAGCGATGCTGAACTTGAAAGTCAAATGCTGGCAAAATTACAAAATGCCCTAGAAATCTCTGGCTTTTGGCAAGAGTTTAATACAAGTTGGGTAGCTTTAGATTGCGAACTAATGCCTTGGTCAGCGAAGGCTCAAGAACTCTTGCAGCGTCAATATGCGGCGGTGGGAGCAGCAGCTAATTCTTCCCTCAATCAGGCAGTGGCAGCCCTGGAAATGGCAGCTAAACGCATAAATGGAGTAGAGACATTTTTAACTCACTATCAAAACCGTGCAGAGATGGCGGCGCAATATGTTGAAGCTTATCAGCGTTATTGCTGGCAAGTGGAATCTTTAGCAGACTTGAAACTTGCACCCTTTCATATTTTGGCAACCGAAGGCGAAGTTCATAACGATAAAAGTCATGTTTGGCACATGGAAACTCTAGCGCACCTATGCAAAGCTGAACCCGACTTATTACTCGCAACGGCTTATAAGGTTGTAGATGTTAATGACATTTCTACCGGGATCTCTTGGTGGGAAGAACTTACAAATAAAGGCGGAGAGGGAATTGTAGTTAAACCGTTAGATTTTATCGTTAAAGACCGCACTTTGGTACAACCTGCCGTAAAATGTCGCGGTAGAGAATACTTGCGGATTATTTACGGCGCGGAATACACAGCACCGGAGAATTTGGAAAGATTGCGATCGCGTGGTTTGTCGAGAAAGCGCTCTTTAGCCCTGCGAGAATTTGCTTTGGGAATGGAAGCGTTAGAACGTTTTACAAAAAAAGAGCCTTTGCGCCGCGTTCACGAATGCGTTTTTGGGGTTTTGGCGCTAGAAAGCGAACCTGTAGATCCGCGATTGTAGTACGTAGGGGCGCAATACTTTACGCCCCTACGGTTGGGCTTCGGCGACACGCTTAAGACGTTGCAACTGACTTTTCATATCCATTTTTGTTAAAGAAGCGGCAAATATATTAAACCCCCAACGAATTACAGGATTGGGAATCTCAAACTTAAAAGTATTGACTAAAAGCGTACCTTGCGGCGTTTCTTGACATTCCCAAACGTCGCATCCTTGAAAAAAGCCCTCAAATCCCCAAACAATCAAGCCTGGTTTTTGCTCCTTGACTACCGCTTCAAGGGTTGGTTGAATTATGGGAATTTTAATTATAAAATTGCTGCGGCTACCTACTTCCGTACTCCAATCGCCCACAGGTTCGCATTTTAGGAGTGGGTTTAGCCATTGGTGCATTAGAGTGCGATTTCTTATACAATGCTCTACGACTTTGGGACTAGCATTAATTTCAATTGATTGTGCAAATTGCTGGGATGACATAGTAGTTATAAAAGTTAAAGAAAATTATAAATTCTAACTTTAGCAATTTAGACAATAACAGGTTATTAAAAGTAGTCTTAATTACCAAAAATTATTAAATAACTGAATTTTTTACCGTAACTATCTACAAGGGTAGATGTGCAATTAGTTTTTTCATTATAACTCTGTATAGAGGCAGATTATGATGTCTTACTGGTCAACTTATAGCTACAAAGCAAGTAAAAATAGCCAGAATAAATGTAGTAACGAAAGCAATTAGGAGTTTTTGTAAAGACAATGTTTGTCCAGTGGTGTCTAACCTTAATTTAAAAAAATCATGAACGTAACTTGGCAAGAAATCATCCCGATCGTGGGGATGAATGTATCAATAAAGACTCAGCAGTTGTTAGCGCAAAATACACCAGCGCCAGGAATAGATGTAACGCAGCCACAAGAGGTAGTAGAAAATAGCGTCGATTACGCTCAAGGAATAATTCAAAGGCTAATAGCATTTATTCCTAACTTACTTGCTGCTGTAGCAATTTTACTAGTAGGCTTAATTATTGCGTATATTGCAAAAGCCATAATTAAGGGGATTCTTAATCGTACCAATATAGACAATCGGATTGCGGCGGGGTTAACGGGTCATAGCGATCGCGGTGAATTACCCAAAGTCGAGGAATTAATTGGTAGTATCGTTTTTTGGATTGTTATCCTATTTACGGTAGTAGCGGTTCTACAAACTTTAGAGCTAGAAGTAGTCTCTAGACCTCTTGGTAATTTCCTCAATCAAGTAACCGGATTTTTACCAAAATTATTAGGGGCGTTAATATTTTTAGGTGTGGCTTGGGTAGTCGCCACCGTAGTCAAACTTATAACCACACGCGGATTGCAAGCAGCTAGGTTAGATGAGCGGGTAAATCAACAACCTGCAGGTACTCCCGCACAGTCAAATCAGTTATCTCTAAGCGAGACGATTGGTAATGCGCTATATTGGTTCATCTTTTTACTATTTCTCATTCCAATTTTAGACACTCTAGGATTACAGCAAGCGTTGCAGCCTGTAGAAAACCTAGTTAGCGAAATTCTCTCAATTTTGCCCAATATTTTAGCCGCCGTGCTAATTGCGGGGGTAGGTTGGTTGTTGGCGCAAGTAGTACGCCGGATTGTCACCAACTTACTTGCAACTACCGGAATTGACGGGGCGGGAGTGAGATTTGGCTTGCGTCGGACGGCGGGAGGACAAACCCTATCGGGAATTATTGGCACAATTACTTACGTGTTGATTTTAATTCCGGTAGCGATCGCCGCTCTTAATGCTTTACAAATTGCCGCGATTTCTGTTCCTGCGATCGCTATGTTGGAACAAATCTTGAATGCGTTACCGGGAATCTTTACCGCCGCCTTGATTTTAGTGGTGGCTTATTTTATCGGTCATTTTTTGGCAGACTTGGTTACAAGCATCCTCACAAGTTTAGGATTCAATAATATTTTCTCAGTACTGGGACTGCCATCACCTTCTAGACAAAGAGTTGTCCCACCTCCTGCGGTTATTCCCCCACCAACTACCGGATCGCAAACTGTTTTGCAGCCGGATTCTGCTAGCGCCGCCCAGCAATTGGCAACTAGAACCCCCTCAGAGCTTGTAGGCATTATTACCTTAGTGGGAATTATGCTATTTGCGACTCTAGCGGCGGTGAATATTTTAAATATTCCCGCTCTAACAGCCTTAGTCGGCGGATTAGTGTTGATATTAGGACGCATTCTGTCAGGGTTGGTAGTATTTGGTGTAGGTTTATTTTTGGCGAACTTGGTGTTTAACCTGATTAGTAGTTCGGGCGATCGCCAAGCGCAAATTTTGGCTCAAGTTGCCCGGATTGCAATTATTGCGTTTGTATCAGCTTTAGCACTCAACCAAATCGGGATTGCCAGCGATATTGTTAATCTAGCCTTTGGCTTGCTTTTAGGTGCTTTGGCGGTTGCTCTTGCACTGGCTTTTGGTTTAGGCGGACGCGATATTGCCAAAGAGCAAACAAGAGAATTACTAGATTCCTTCAAACAACAGCGTAACCAGCCACCGCGAGTTTAGAATTTCTAAATCCCCCTGAAAAGCCACACCCAAAGAGCCAACGAAGCGGTAGGTTTGCGGGGGGAAAATCTCTAATTGAGCGCTCCGGCGTTCGGCAAAGCTCCGTCGAGCCACCCAGTCTTTCCTTGCCTTTTGGGGAATTGCAAGCCGATTTCCCTTTAATTGAGCCGGGGGCAAAAGATGATTCCCAAGCCTAGATAGATTAAATATTGTGATTGCATTTAAAACGGCTGATAGCGTAGAGAAAAATATAAACCGTTTTCTTGCAGTGAGTCTCCGCGATCGCCAACGGAAATTAACGGAATACCATAGTCTAAAAGTAAGGATAAATTTGGCTTAATTAGCCAACGCAAACCCAATCCTAAACTAGCAATTGTTGTCGAATCGCGATCAACTTCTCGATTATTCCAAACCGTACCGATTTCAAAAAAAGGCGCAAGTTGCAAGGTTCTTGGATCGGACGTGAGGGGAAAGCGCACTTCAACCGAACCTAGGATGCCATTATCCGCAACTAATTGGTTTTGTCCGTAGCCGCGAACGGTATCAACTCCCCCTATACTGAAACGTTCTAGAGATAGTAAAGAATCAGGAGTTAACTGAGTCGCAACTCTCGCTACTAAAAGATTTCTAGATGATAACTGCTGTACCAATTGAAATTGTCCCAACCAAGAGAAAAATTGCCCATCTGGATCTGTGTCGTTGATGGTGGCATCAAAGGCATTTATCCCGATACTGAATTGAGAGCGAGCAGCTAAGACTGTTCGGACATCGCGATTGACCCAGTCTTGAGAAAGCCGAATTACTGTTACCTTGGATTCCCCCTGTTGGGGACCTGCGGTGAAGGAATAAGGAATGTCATCAAGTATGTACGTTTGGCTGCGACGTAAATCTAAGCCTAAACTCAAGGCAAATTCGCTGTTTGGTGTTCTTGAAAGCGGCTGACGGAAACCAAGAGAATAGGTTTGAGCTTCGCTTCTGATCCCCACATCTTGGAAATCATCTTCAATAATGCGGCTATCGTCGTTGTTGTAGCGAAAGCTAAGAGTGCCATTAAGAGCGTTCACAGGGATGTTATAGCCAATGTCGTAGAGGTTTAAAGCTTCAGTACGACCGTATCTAGCACTGAGAAAGTCGCCAAATCCTAGGGCGTTATCATGGCTAACTTCGACGCTGCCTTGGATAGAGCCGATACTGGGAGGCTGGTTATTTTCAAAAGCGATCGCACTATGAAAAGCGGGTGATTCAGTGAGACTAACCCTTAAAATACTGCGTCCCTGAATGCTACCTGGAGATATATTACCTTCCACCTGCTCGATGAGCGGATCGTTTTCCAATAGTTGCAAGGCTTCTCTTAGACGTGGCTCATTTAGGGGGGTAGAGGTGGCGCGTTTGAGGCGCGAAGTCACGTATTGACTTCGCAATCGCCTTAGCCCACCAATTTCAATCCGTTCAACTTCGTCTTCTATAACTTGAATTTGGGCAATACCAGTGCTGAGGTCTTGATTGTTGGGCAAGAAGGCGGCAGAGGTTATATAACCTCTTTCAATATAAAGTTTAGAGATACTCAAGCGCAGTTCGAGCAAGTTTTCAAGCGTGAGTTCGCGGTTTTCGTAAAGCTGAGTTAAGCCCGCAATCTCATCCTGCAAGATGGTATTGCCCCGCACTTCCACTTTTTTGATGAAAAAGCGATCGGTATTTGGCAGCGCTTCGCGATCGCTCGATGGGGGATCTTGGGTTGAGGGAGGTGGCAGTTGGAGTTGGGGCGGTAATGGGGGCGTTTCCGAGGGGAGAGGACGGGGTGATTGAGTAGGTTTGGGAATTGTCTGCTCTACCGCATCGGGGGCTGTTGGAGGAATATTAACATCTGCTGGCGGTGTGGATTGAGCTATTGCACCTAGGGCAAGGCAAACCCAGGCTGCTAGGCAAGAACCGGAAATGGCAGCCCATTTTATAATTAGGTACATATTCATATCATTAAATTAACTGCATTCTCGACTCAATACCAGCTTTCCATTCGGTAGTCGATACACCCCTTGAGGTTCGACAATCGGGTCGCCTTTTTGCCAAGCACGATTTGGGCTGGTATTTGATGGTGTGTGATCGCCTGGTAGAGTTTCCACATCTACCGTCGGAAAGCTAGACATCTGGGCATCTCCAGGGCGCTGTGGTAAGCCACCCGTACCCGTAATTGTGAAGCTGCCCCGCGCTCGTCGATCGCGGCGGACAATACAGCTATTGGCGAGGATGGTGTCAGTGTTTAGTTGATTTTCTGGTAATTCAATTAGGCTGTTTTGGATGAAGCTAACATCGGGTAGGACGATGATGCCGCTAACAGCGCCCGTGGCATCGATATCGACTCGGTTATTGTTATTGAGGGTATCGGGGTTAGTATTACTTGGTGCAGGACGGTAGTTTTCGCCAAAGAAGGCAGGAGTATTGAAGGTAATGTCTCCACCTCTGCCATCACGGGCAAAAGCGAGGATATCGCTGTCGTCGAAAGCAAGGATAGATTTAGATGTCAGAGTAATAGCACCGCCGTTGTCAGCACCAGAAGCGACATTACTGACGATATCAGAGTCGCCAACCAGGCGGATATCTCCAGCCTTGATGGCGATCTCACCTCCAGCAGAGCGACTTGTGTTAGTTTGAATTGTGCCATTGTTAGCTTCCAGCGTGTCTCGAACGGTAATGTCAATATTGCCTGCTTTTCCTGCTCCAATGCTGCGGCTAGAGATGACTGCCCCATCCTGCACCCGCAGTCGTCCTGTATCAATCTTCAAGACATCCCCTGCATTCCCGCTTCCGTTACTAACCGTAAACAAGCCACCAGGATTACTGGCTGTGGTACCAGACAACTCAACCGAATCCGTTGCTCTAACCAGCAAGCTGCCGCCCTTGCCTTGATCAAGAGTACTGGCAGAGACCACTGCCCCACCCTGCACCCGTAATCGTCCTGTATCAATCGTCAAGTCTCCTGCATTCCCACTGCCTTCACTTTGAGTAAATAAGCCACTAACACCCCGACCATCGGCTGTAGTTCCACTTACCTCGATCGAGTCAGCCGCCGTGATCTGCAAACTGCCGCCATTTCCTGTGCCAAAAGTACCTACTCCTATCTGTGCTCCACCTTGTACCCCCAAGCGCTGCGTGTCAATTCTCATGTTCCCTGCATCTCCACTCCCTCCACTTCTAACAGACAATACACTGCGAATTTTACCATTGACTGAAGTACCACTCACTTCAACCGAATCAGCCGTAATCTGCAAGCTGCCGCCCGAACCCGCCCCTAAAGTATTGGCTAAGATCTGCCCCCCATCCTGCACCCGCAACTGCCCTGTGTTAATCCTCACATTTCCCGTATCTCCACTGCCTTCACTCGAAGCAGACACGACACTGGCAAACTGATCATTATCTGTAGCACCACTTACCTCAACCGAGTCAACAGCATTAATCTGCAAACTGCCACCCTTACCTTGACTGAAAGTACTGGCTAATATTTGTGCGCCACCCTCCAACAACAAGCGCCGCGTATCAATCCTTAACTCCCCTGCATCCCCACTCCCCCCACTCCTAGCAAGCAAGCTACTGGGAACCTGACCATTGGCTGAGACTCCCCTCGCCTCGATCGAATTAGTAGCGGTAATCTGCAAGCTGCCCCCCTTGCCTGCATCCAAATTACTAGCGCTTATCAACGCTCCACCCTCTAACAGCAAGCGATCCGTGTCAATCGTAATGACTCCTCCCGTTCCTGTGCCAAACACGTCAGCAGTCAGGAGCGAACCATCACTCAAAACAATCTCTGTTGTGCGTACCAGTATGTCGCCGCCATTTTCTGACCCCAAAGTATCAGCCCAAATATTGGAGCTTTGTGTCATCTCCAACCTAGCACTGCGAATTTGAACGTCACCGCCCCCCTCACCACTAGCATCCACAAACGCTCCGTTGGAGAGCGAAATATTGCCAAAATCAGCGATCGCCTCATATCCTAGCTCAAAGCGGTTTCCATTTTGGGTCAAACTCACTTCCCCTACTCCAGCGACGCTACCAAGTTCAATTCGTCCTCCGGCGGCGGTTAAGTTTCCTCCCTCTATCAAAACGTTTCCACCCACTAGCCCTAAAGTTTGACCCGATCGCACTTGCAATCCTGGATTAACACCTACTGAGTTAGGCTGACCGATCGCACTTTGAGCAAGCGATTGATTGACAATTGGTTGAGCCGCAATAGTATTAAATAATATTGCCGATGGATTGACAGTAAGTAAATTACTTGTAGCTGGTTGGGTGGCGCTAAATAGTCCCGTATCACCCAGCTTAATTGCATTACCTGTCGTGGCTAAAAACGAACCCTGTACGTCTAAACTCGCTTCAGAGCCGAACACAATGCCATTGGGATTAATCAAAAATAAGTTGGCATTGCCTATGCCTAATACTCCTAACCTGCCCAAGATTTCCGAACGGTTAGCCCCCGTCACGCGCGAGAAAATGTTTTCAATTCCTGGGGGATTAGTAAAATAAGCCCCTCGCCCCGTACCAACATTAAATTGCTCAAAACTATGAAATAAATTAACGCCGCGAATTGCGCCATTGTCTATGCGATCGCTCTCTATACCCCGGATAACATCGGGTGTAACCACAGAACTTTCCGCACCTAGCGTATTATCAGGTATGACTTGAGCTAAAACACTGCTAGTTGCTCCTATGGATAGCGCTCCAACTAAACACCCACACCACC
>QQTW01000583.1_pt1 | contig 23273 bp, 18 predicted proteins | sample 1904831 | NCBI WGS metagenome assembly QQTW01 (sample SAMN09435610, study PRJNA476489) | Subsurface metagenome, whole genome shotgun sequencing project. | reverse complement strand
CGCTTTCGTGCATACAATCTCGCCGAGCACGTTATAGATGGCAGGCTACTGCAGTTCGAAGGCTAACGCGGTATCATTTGCCGATCATTGCCTTTTCACCATTATGACAGCGACAGCAAGAGCCTGGAATTATCTCCGATATAATGTGATGTGATGATGCAGAAGATTTGAATCAACAGGAAGATTATTCATATTTGAAGACCGTCTCTTCGTACCCCCATCTTCAAAACTGTCTTGACAGCACGTCAGATGCATACTTGATAATGTCCCGCGCAAGGTACATCTTCCGCATTTGCCACTACACGCAGCCAAGAGCCTCTCCTGCATGGTAGCCTACTTGTCCCTGGGTTCCAACTTGCAGTAGAATTTGGGCAGGGCAAACTTTGCCTCCGAATCCAACTCCGCGCCCAGGTCCTGCCTCTTTGCAGCATGCAAGTCTGGCTTGCCGTGGACGTCGCAGCTCGTCCATTTGTACGCAGCCAGTGCGTGGGCGACAAGGATGTGCTGTTGAAGCTTGCCCCAGCGCTTGCCCGCACAAGGGTGCATACCGGCGCCCCAGCCAAAGACTGGAGCGCAGGTGTCAGCATCGAGTGTCAAGCACACCAAGCTTGCTGGGAAGACTTACATCCGTGAGGCTCCTTCTCAAATTCTCTGCGGCCCTCCGTGAAGCGAAGAGGATCGAACTTGCGCGGTTCCGGGAATACCTTGGGGTCAAAGTTCAGTTCTGTGGAGTTCCACACGGCGTAGGCGCCGCCAGGGATGACCTCGTCGGATCCTGGAATGGCAATCGGCTGATCGCTTACGTTGAGTCGACCGACAGCGAATGACGTCCACACTCGGATGATCTCGTATAGACAGAGTTCAAAGTTCGGGAATGATGTTTCCCAGGCCTTGAGCGGGACGTCGGCTAGCTGGTCCACCAACGGGACATTTTTGTTTTTGGAGTATCTATCGGCGACAGCAACAATCTCCTGGTAGCATTTCTCCTGCCACTCGGGGTAGAGAGCCAGGGTCTCAATCATCTGGGGGAAGATGATATGAGCGTTGGTGGTCGTGATGAAAGTGCCGCTAGCGCAGAACTCTGTGATGAACTCCTTGGAGTCACCGTTATCGATCATGAGCTGCAGCGCATCATCCTTGTGGGCAGGTCGTATCTGCAGCCGCTTGTGGTACAATCTCTGGGCGGTGCTTCGGAGTCCCCAGCGGGCTAGACGGCGCCTGATCATGCTAGGCTCCAGGATCCAGTGGTGGAAGGCATACAAGGGGCTGTACGAGTGTAAAATGACCTCCAGGTAGTCGGCTGTTTTTTTGAACAATGCCGGATCCTCTGCAAAATCATCGGCGAAGAACAGACGGGTGGCTTGCTTGAAGACCGACCGCCAGAGGTCGGGGGAGTTGACTACGCCAGCGGGATTGTTCGGCAGGAGTGCCTTGAAGTCTTCACGAGCATCCTTGACGAGGTCGGGTAGCGCTCTCTCCAGCCTCTGCGTCTTCATCAAAGGGAGCAGGGTCTTCAGGAAATGGGTATTGTTCCGTGCCCTATCGCCCATCTGGTGGAATATCGGGTGGATCGGAGGCCAGAAGTGCATGCCAAAAGCGAGCAGACTCTGGGCAGCAACAAAGTCCAGATTAGGATGTTCAAGGATCAGTTTCCGGGCAGAGGTGCCAGAGACCCCCACGATATGGATCTTGCCCTGCCAGAAACTGAAGTTTCCCGTCTTGGACTCCTTCAGAGCATCCTTCCAGAACGACCTATGTGTTGCCGTCAGCGTATCATTCATCGCAGACGCTTCGCAAGGATGTCCCACCATTGCCGAGTGACGAATCCAATGGAGCCAAGAATTGGATATGTGTCAGATATGAACGCCGGCGACTTTGGATGCACGGATGGCCTGTAGGCCTGATAGGCTAAGAAGCTGGTGATGGCTGCCAGAAACCCGGTAATTCCCACAGTGACAGGAGACTGGAACGAATCTGCCTTTGTGAAGCTTGCGATGATGGGCGGAGCGGTGAAGCCTGGACCGAAGTAGGTCTCATTGATCATGGTGACGAAGTCCATATCGTTGCGTACACGCTTGATTGAGTACAGAAACGTCGAGGCACTGACACTAGTGCTTACAAGATGGATGAAGAGGCTGTAAAGGTGCGTGATATGATCCTTCGAAGTCGAGATATATGATGCTCACATACCCGGCCGCTGTCAGCAAGAGCGATAAGCGGACATTCGCAGCTTTCTGGCCCCCACCAAGAACTACCTTCCGATGCTTTCGTTCGCCGGTCTCCGGGTTGGACTCCAAGAATAGAATAGTATACTGGTTCGGCCCGATAAATACGGGCCATTTCGAAGTGATGCCAAGTCTTCACCTCGAGCCAGAGCGTGACCGCCATCCGCTCCAGTTGCGGCCGGGCTTTTGCAGATTGACTGTAGTTCAGACTGAGGTGGCTGTCTACTCAGCATAACCGATATGCCTCAGGCTGAAGCTGAAAGCTGACTTGTGGTCTGACGTGTCTGACCTCATATATGCCGATTCCGAAGCAATGCTCAACTCGGAGCATTCAGACGCTGCGGCGCAGATCTCACCACGTGCAAAATGGCAACTGACTCTTCTTGACCAAAGACCTGCCTCGTCGTCGTTGTAAGCAACCAAAGCCTGTCCACCTTACCGCAAGAGTTTGCTTGCAATCTTGGACTCAGACTTCAGACTTCGCTCCATCCACAATTCGTTCACTATGGTTCTTGAAAGAAGTCAGACCGAGGACAAGGGCGGATACAGACAGATCAACAAAGCCCTCAACATCTGCGCCTTCGACGATTACCTCAAGAGTCAGTTTGCAAGCCTTCCACAAATTCCAGACGTGGAGCAACTCACGCCACGGGTCTTGCGCGTTCTTGGACAAAACCCCGGCAAGTTCACCTTCCAAGGAACGAACACATTTGTGATCGGCACCGGCCGGGATCGGATACTGGTCGACACATCAGGCGGAGAGCCCGAGTACGCTACGCTACTTGCTTCTGTGCTCGAAGAACGCGGTATCCGCCTCAAGTATGTCCTGATCACGCATTGGCATGGAGACCATTCCGGAGGTGCTCCGGATATCGCACGAATGTACCCACACGTCAAAGATCATATCCACAAGAATGATCCAGAGCCCGGCCAGCAGGACATCCGAGACGGCCAAACCTTCCGCGTTGAGGGCGCCACGGTCACTGCGCTGTACGCTCCCGGCCATTCGGATGACCACATGTGCTTCATACTCGAAGAAGAATCGGCCATGTTTACGGGCGACAACGTCCTAGGGACGGGTACCACTGCAGTCGAGGACCTCGGTCTGTACACCGACAGCTTGCACAAGATGGCAAACAAGAAGTGCTCCACTGGCTATCCAGCTCATGGAAAGACCATCCACGACTTTCCCGCCAAGATGGAGAGAGAGATCGCGCAGAAGCTGAAGCGGGAGAAGCAGGTCCTGAGCACGTTGGAGCGCCTCCGTGCCAATGGTGAGAAGAGCGTGGTCGTGAAGGAATTGGTGACGGGCATGTATGGAGACACTGTTGATGAGACGACACGCACGCTAGCTCTCGAGCCGTTTATCGGCGAAGTCCTGCGCAAGCTTGCGGGTGATGGGAAAGTCGGATTCGAGATTCGGAAAGGCTGTAAGAAGTGGTATCCGGTGCCGGCGGCAAGGTCCAAAGTGGCGCCGTTCCTGCGAATGCACACTGTGGCTTGATCTGTACGCAATTCTTATTAGTCTAGCGCTTCAACTGTCCATGCATCTGCTCGCGGCTGGGTGCCGTTTCTGAAGGTACTAGACTTACGGTAGCGAGGTACGGAGTGAAGACTATAGAAAGCCTTCAGCATGCGAGTATCTAGTAGCTAAACCGCTTCAATGTTCAATGTTCAATGTTTGAATTTAAACCGTAATGTGAGATGGTCGACGCCAAGCAGCCAGCGCTAGGGCCCTTGGCATCAACCTCACCTCTTTCACCCGCTTGAGGCTTGTACTCGACAGCAACGGGTGGGTTCTTCGTCCTTGAGCGAAGACCAGCGGCATTCGACGCTATTGCTACGATGTTGATGCCGTTCGCAAGATAAGGCTCAGTCTTACGAATCTGTCCAGAAGCAACCCACGATAGCAGCCGTTGCGCCATCCAGGCCTGGGCGCAAGTGACTCAGCAACATAAGCGGCAGGCTGATGTGCAATCTAGATCACCGCTCTTCTGTTCCAAAGCGAGGCCGTCCGCCACATGGAATCCGGCGTCGCAACGGACAGAGACACCAGCATTCGCAGCATTGCGGGGCAATGGTTACCACACGAGGTGACCGGTGAATCAAAGCGCCGCGATGATGAGCTCACATCTGGCTGACTGGCGATTTCCCGTGGGGCAACCGCCACGGGCCTTTTTGCAGTGCCGTCAGCCCCGGGACCACCCGTTGTACTGGGTCTCCCAATTGCTATGGCTGCACAGGGCAATGCATGTCCGTGAGCTTCTGCTTAAAATGGCCCGAGGCCCTTATATCTTGTACCACAGAAGCGATACAGAGTGGTTGAATCTTGCTTTCTGTGACTCAGCATTTCTCTCTTCATTTTCTGGCCGTCAATGCCGGAAACGCTTGCTCCAAACGCAAGCTTTGATTCTTGATCGTTTGGGAAAATTCTGATACCCAGGAGCACTCGATTGAACCTCCTTCTGCCAGTACGATGCCGGTCATTTATTTCAGCAACGAGTTCCCCAAGGAAGACTTGCAAGACGTTTTTCGTCAATTGCATAAGCAGAGCAAGGACCGTCGCCATCATCTGCTCGCTCAATTTCTATTTGAAGCCACGCAGGCAGTCAAGGAGGAGGTTTCCCGGCTTCCAGCTCGACTGAGGGAGCTTATCCCGCCCTTTCAGACCCTCTTCAGCTGGGCAGAAAATGCCGAGCTTCGTGAGGGCCTACTCTGCGGCTCAATCGATGGCGTTTTACTCGTCCTCGTCCAGATCTCTTCATACATTCGGTAAGTACGAAGACTAGCTGTCGTGTTCTGCAACTGATGTATGCAGCCATGTTGAGGACCATCCCGAATCGCATGGAGGCGATCCCCAAACACATCTCTCTGCCCTGGGAGTCGGATTATTAGCAGCCACTGCGGTCTCCCTGTCTTCGGACGTTGCCGATCTACCTCTACACGGAGCCGATGCTGTCCGCATTGCCTTCCGCATGGGCATCCATGTCCAAGCAATCTCGCATCAGATCGAGGCTAGGGATCTCTCCGAGTCTCCCGATACCTGGGCCTACGTTGTACACAACGTTGAGCCTGATCAAGCCCAAACGGAGCTGGATGCCATGCGTGCTGCCGCTCCAGCATCTAGCACAGGTAGAATCTTCATCAGTGCTGTCAGCCGCAGCTCTGTCACCGTCAGCGGCCCTCCGTCGAGGCTGAAGGGTCTCTTCCTGAAGTCGAAGATGTTCCGGGACGCTACGTCGATTCCATTGCCAGTGTACGGAGGCCTCTGCCATGCTCCTCACCTTTACGGCCGTCAGGATACCACGACCATTGTGCACGGTGGCGCAGCGCAGTTGCACGCGAACTCTCACGCAGACAAATTACCCGTCATGCCGCTGCACTCCACAAGTACAGGAGCACCCTACCTGGTGAGCAGCGGCGTCGAGCTCTTGGAGAGCGTCGTCACAGAGCTCTTGACCCAGGCCATCAAGTGGGACACGGTTATCTCGAATCTTGTCAGTGCCGCGGAGAAGATCGATAGTAACTTCAACATGTCTATCGGCTGCTTTGGCAACTCGATACCTCTGCGTGATCTTGAGCAAGCTCTGCAAGAGAGCCTGGACGGCAATATCCACATCTCCCATACGAACTACATAGGATCACTGCTCGAGTCGGCGCCTCAAGACGCAGCACCGCGTGGGACGGCGCAGAGCAAACTTGCGATTGTCGGCATGTCGTGCAGGCTCCCCGGTGGCGCAACGGATACCGAAAAATTCTGGGAGCTCCTTGAGAGTGGGCTCGATGTCTCACGCGAGATTCCTGCCGACCGCTTCGATATCGAGACACATTTTGATGCGGACGGAAAAGACATGAACAAGACAATGACCAAGTACGGATGTTTCATCGACGACCCTGCATCATTCGATGCTGCCTTCTTCAACATGTCCCCGAGGGAGGCGCTGGCTGTAGACCCGCAGATGCGCTTGTCGATGGTCACCGCATACGAAGCTCTCGAGAGGTCCGGCTTCGTCGCGAACCGTACCCTCTCGACGCGGTCCGAGCGCATCGGCACCTACTACGGCCAGGCCGCGGACGACTATCGAGAGGTCAACCAGGGGCAGGAAGTGGGTACCTACTACATCCCCGGCGGATGCAGGGCCTTCGGACCCGGTCGGATCAATTATTTCTTCAAATTCGCCGGGCCGAGCTACAGCATCGACACGGCCTGCTCTTCGGGTCTCGCAGCAATAGAGGTCGCTTGTCAGGCATTGTGGAACGGAGACGTCGATATGGCGGTAGCCGGCGGAGTTAACATCTTGACCAATCCTGACGGTTTCACAGGACTATGCAAGGGCCATTTCCTTACCAAGACGCACAACGCCTGCAAAACCTGGGACGCCTCCGCGGATGGCTATTGTCGTGCGGATGGCGTGGGATCTGTGGTCATCAAGAGACTGGAGGATGCTCAAGCCGACAACGATCCCATCCTCGGCGTCGTTCTCTCCGCCGGCACGAATCATTCTGCAGAGGCTGTCTCCATCACGCACCCGCACGCTGGTCATCAATCCTATCTGTCGCGACAAGTGCTTCGCCAGGCCGGTATCAATCCACTGGACGTATCGTACGTCGAGCTGCACGGCACCGGTACGCAAGCTGGAGACTTCGAGGAAATGCAGGGCGTTCTGGACGTTTACGCTCCGGACACCTCTCCTCGTCGGCGATCCGATCAGCCGCTGCATATCGGCAGCTGCAAGGCCAACATCGGCCACGGCGAGTCCGTCGCCGGCACGACAGCGCTTATCAAGGTGCTTCTGATGCTACAGAAGAACGCAATACCGCCACATATCGGCATCAAGACGGAGATCAATCCCAGGCTGCCGACCAATCTCGACAAGCGGAATTGCCATATTCCGTTCGAAAGAGCCGCTTGGCCAACAAGTGAGAAGAAGCGGCTCGCTGCGGTCAACAATTTCGGCGCTGCTGGCGGGAACACGATGATGATCTTGGAGGAGGCGCCCCGGGACACTCTGCCTCGAGCGCAGGATCCACGGCCAACGCACGTTATTGCACTGTCGGCCAAGACGAAGGGCTCATTGGCCAACAACATCAAGCGCTTCATCTCCCATCTGGACGACAGCGATGACGAGGTCAATCTTGCCGATCTGGCGTACACGACGACGGCGCGCAAGTACCAGCACAGTTTCCGCGTGGCAATCACTGCCTCGAGCGTCGCTCAGGTGAAGCAGAAGCTCATCAGTCAATTGGACACCGTCGACGCTCTACGGCCGGTCGGCAAATCAGGCTCGACGTCTGTGGCCTTTGCCATGACCGGGCAAGGTGCCTCTCACCAGTCGATGAATCTGGAGCTGTACCGGGATGCGCCAGCTTTCCGAGAACAGATCCAGCACCTGGATGCAATCGCTCAGGCACAAGGCTTCCCGTCCTTCATCCCGGCCCTCGACGGCTCGTTCCCTAGCGACCACGTGCACCCACCAGTCATCACACAGTTGGCTCTCGTCTGCACTGAGATTGCGCTGGCGCACTACTGGTCCTCGCTCGGGATTGTGCCGGACATCGTTATCGGCCATTCTCTGGGCGAATACGCTGCGATGCAGGTCGCCGGTGTGATCAGCGCCAACGATGCCATATTCATGGTCGGTACACGAGCCCAGATGCTGATGGACGCATGCGAGAGTGGCAGTCACTGCATGTTGGCTGTCAAGGCGTCGCTGGCAGCAATTACCGATGCGGCACAGGGCAAGCCACATACTGTGGCCTGCGTCAATGGACTAAACGACACCGTGCTCAGTGGGACAAAAGAAGAAATGGACGACATTACTATCACGCTCGAGGCTTCTGGATTTCGCTGCATCAAGCTCCCCGTGGCTTTCGCTTTCCACTCGGAGCAGATGGACCCCATCCTTGACGATTTCGAAGCGGCTTGCAAGAGCGGCGTTTTGTTTCATGAGCCAAAGTTGCCTGTCATCTCTCCGCTGCTCGGGAAGGTGGTCTGCGACGGCCGTACGTTCAATGCAAACTACGCTCGTCGCGCTACCAGAGAAACTGTCGATTTTGTGTCGGCGTTGGAAAGCGCTGCTGACATGTCCATCGGGGATGACACCGTCTGGATCGAGATCGGGCCACATCCAGTTTGTGCCGCCTTCATCAAATCCACATTACCTTCGACAAGATGCGCTCTGCCGTCGATCCGTCGTGGGGACGACAACTGGAAGACGCTGTCCGAGACGCTATCCACGCTGCACCTCACCGGTATCGGTTTGAACTGGAGCGAATTCCACAGTCCCTTTGAGGATAGGCTTCGTACGGTTGACCTGCCAACATATGCTTGGGATGAGAAGAAGTACTGGATGCAGTACAATGGCGACTGGTGCCTGACCAAGGGGAACACGTACTACCACGACAATCTGGAGACGACGAGGCCTCCTGTTACTGCGCTGCCAGCGTATGAGTTCTTGACCTCGTCCGTGCAGAAGATCATCGATGTGGAAATGGACGGCACTACAGGCACTGTGGTCATGCAGTCCGATCTGATGCAGAAAGACTTCCTGGCCGCAGCACATGGACACCGAATGAACGACTGCGGCGTCGTGACATCGGTGAGTTCACTGTGGCTTCTCTCTGCACTGATGCTAACCTTTTCTCAGTCAATCCATGCCGACATTGCGTACACGCTAGGCGAGTACCTGTATCGCAAGTTCTATCCGAATGCTGGTAAGCCGGACATGAACGTCTCCAATCTCGTGGTCACGAAAGGTCTCGTCGCACAGAAAGGGTCTACAACGAAGCCACAGCTGATCCAGGTCACGGCGCACACTACCGGCATCCATTCGGGTCTTGTGGATTTGACTTGGCAGAACGTTCACGGCGACGGCACCGCAAGCGACGAGCCGTTCGCCACAGCGACACTTGCCTACGGTCAAGGCGACCAATGGCTGGCAAGCTGGGCTCCTATGGCGCATCTCGTCCAACATCGCATTGCCGAGCTCGAGTCCCTTGCCACCCAGGGCCGGGCGAGCCGTCTGTCCCGCAACATGGCTTACACCCTGTTCGGCAAGAACCTGGTCGACTATGCCGAGAAGTACCGAGGAATGCAATCGGTCGTGATCGCCGGATTGGAGGCGTTTGCCGATGTGGAACTCAGCACCAAGGAGGACAGCGCCAAGTGGACTGTGCCGCCGTACTTCATCGACAGTGTCGCACATCTCGCCGGCTTCATCATGAACTGCTCCGACGACATGGACACCGCCAACAACTACTGCGTCACGCCCGGCTGGGGCTCCATGCGCTTCGCCGAGCCGTTGCTCCCCGGAGGCCGCTACCGGTCGTACGTGAAGATGATACCGACCAAGGAAGATCCGCAGATATACGCTGGCGATGTGTACATTCTGCGCGCAGACGACAGCACGATCGTCGGCATGGTCGGCGCCATCATGTTCCGCCGCTTCCCACGCCTGCTGCTGAACCGCTTCTTCACTGCTCCATACGTGAGCGACGATACGCCAGCAACCCCGGCAAAGACCGCCGCGCCCAGGAAGAAAGCGGTTGCCCTCGTGCAAGCGCCAGTCCCTGCACAGGACGGTAGCAGCAGCGACTCCGACTCGGGCTTCGACGAGCCTCGCAAGTCGACCAAGCAGTCGAAAGTCGATTCAGCAGCCACGACCGCAACGGCATCGACGCCAGCAACCAGCGTCGACGAAGCGGCCGCGCCACCGGCTGGAGGCAAGAGCATGGCCGACAAGGCGCTGGACCTCGTCGCGCGTGAGACGGCGCTCAACCGAGCGGATCTGCAGGACAGTGCGGAGTTCGCGGGCTTGGGAGTCGACAGCCTGATGTCGCTGGTGCTGGCGGAGAAGTTCCGCATCGAGCTGGATGTGAAGGTGAATGGCAGTTTGTTTCTCGACTACCCGACTGTGGGCGATATGAGGAAGTGGCTGGATGATTACTATTGAGCACGCCGCGGTGGGAGATGAGGGGGATGTGGGGATTGGGCGCAGACAGGCTCTGCTGTGACGGCAAAACACAGACTGGACTCACGACCTAGACAACGTCTTTTATCTCAGATTGATAGAATGTAGAGCGCTTCTTTCTCTATCTACTGGCCGGTGTGCTGCGATCACTCATAGATATCACTAAGCAATCAAACTTCCAATACGACTATGCCCTAACTCTGTTGAGAGTGCCTCAAGCAAACATGCTTAGTCACCTTCACGTGTTGCCGGGGCCTCCATCCTGCATTTAGCCATCCTTTCAGTAGCTTGTATTATACAAGAGTCCATAAGTTGTCAAACTCGAAGCGCTGGATGGTACGGAGTATGTTCTTTTACATCGCAGATCACGCGAGGCTACTGCAACGCAATCGAGACCGAGACGGCTGTCAGCACGAGGCGGGAGCATGGAGATGGCCGTTGCCAGATGATCGGGGCAAAAGGCCCGATGGTTCGGGCTATTCCTCGTGCTAACGCATTTGTGGTGATGATCGGCAGAATCGATCCCGAGGGCGTTGTCGAGCGATCCGAGCTATCTCGCATGGAGCTGCATCTTCAACAAAGCTACAGATATGCGGTTTTTGAGCTACAGCTATCACCCGCATGAGAGCGGTTCATCGGCGTGCAATTGAAACATTCAAGTGTGAAGTCGATGGACACAGCATCACTGATGGAATTGACAAAAGTAAGATCCCAAAAGTCCAAGGTCGGACGATTTATCCCTCGGTCATCGACACCCAGGGCTTATCCATGCTCTCTCTGACCTGCCCGTCGTTTGTCCATTCCTCGATCCATCCGATAGTCATCCTGCGCATCTGGGTTCAGATTGCGCCCAATCACAGAAGGGACGCATGGGAAGAAACATACAGACTCCTCTGCGTATCCGCAAAGTTCTCATGATCGTTAAAGAGGTGCTCCTTGTAGTACGGATCGGCCTTCATCGCCTTGTAATGCTCCAGACTCTGGAAGACGACCTGGCTGAAGCAGTCGTGGTCGGCCACGTTGGCCATCTGCCGGTCGAAGAGCTGGGTCATGAGGGCGCGGGTCTGCAGCGGGTTGTGGATGACGGTCCATCGCCGCACGCCGTACTTGACCATCAGGTCTTTGGTCAGAGGCGCCGAGACCTCGATCATGTGGCGCCGGTAGGCCTCCTCGCTCACGCCGGGCTTGCGGTAGCCGAGGATGGTGAGGCAGAGGTATTTGCTGGGCGGCAGGCCGGGGTCCTGCTCGTTTGGGGGGAGGGCGTCCTCCTGTGCGCTGAGGGTCATTGTCGCTGTCGCCATGGTGGATGATAAGGGTCGATGCCAGATTGTTTCGATCCTGGCACAGATCGTGTGTTGGAGAAGTCCTGGAGGGGTTCTTGAGATAGCCTCATCGCATTTTATCTAGATGCTCGGTGTATATCACGGGTACTCCCAGATGCTCGCAGATGCCCAATCGGAGTAGGGCCGGTGCTTTCGGCACAGTCATTCTCTATCCAAGGTTGCGCTTGCTAGCCCTGGAGCGGATGCCGGCCTTATCGCCCATCGTCCCGCTGGCGACGCTGCGCATGAATAAGTCGATCCCTAAAGCTTTGTGTTGGTTGAAACTTAAAGGCAGGAGTGTTGGGAGCAAGACAACGCTCTTGGCGGCCGGATCCCGACGGATACCGACGAGAAGTCAATTCACTTGAATACGTCAATGACATTCCAGGAGATCGGTTGGCGGGTTTGGTGGTTGCCATATGAAAACAAAACAATCTCCATAAATAAGCATGCTCACGGAGTGTGCTTTGAAGATCCCAAAGAACTCGACATATCCCGCGTCGTGAACCAAGATGCCTACACACGCGGTAAGTGCCAAGCGAGGCCATATCCATGAGCATATGGCCAATGAGGTCGATGTAAATATATCTGCTAACGCTCATTTTCACAAACGAAGATCTTAGGAGCGACAGGCGCTACAGGAGCCGCGACGCTGCACTATCTCCTGGAAACACAGCCGGAGGACTTACGGATCAACATCTTCGTGCGGAACAAAACGAAGCTCCTGACAGCATTCCCCCAGCTGGAGAAGATCACGAACCCTGAGATCCACATCTACGTCGCGCCCATCACCGACCGCCAGACGCTGACGGAATGCCTTCGCGGCGCCGAAGTCATCTACAACTGCATCGCGGACAACCGATCGAAACGCGGGATGGACATCGCCCAGCAGGGCGCGGCCGCCATCATCGACGCGCTCAAGCGGCTCAAGACCGACGCGCTCGACGAGCCGCCCGTCGTGCTGATGAACCGGACCATGTTCTACAACGAGACGATCGAGAACGAGATGTCCGGCTTCCAGCGCAAGATCGCCCTCTTCTTCCTGTACTACCCCTACACCGACATCAAGAAGGCGGAGCTGCTGTACCGCCACGAGGCCGAGCAGCCCAAGCCCGTGCTCAGCTACATCCTCATGGACGGGCCGGGCCTGCACGACTCCGTGAGCATGGAGCGGACCGGCCACAGGCTCGTCATCGCGCGTGAGAAGATCGGCAAGGAGCTGAATTACGCCGACTTTGGCGCGGCGTGGGTCGAGGCGGCGCTCAGGAAGGACGAGCTGCGCAATCGCGAGGTCGCGGTGGGTTCGACGGGGAAGGTCAGGGCGGAGTATTCGGTGCTTTTGGGTTATCTCTGGCAAGGTCTTCTGGCGCATATCATCCCGTGGTAGAGTTCGACGCTAGGCGACGGCGTCGAGGACTTTGTTGACTTCTGTAAGATCAAGGAACGGGCCGAACCCACTAAATTCTCCAGCCATCGAGCTAAACTTAGAGTAATAGACACTAAGCTTCTTATAGTAATTTGCACTGTTTGACTACTCTGCAACTTTTGCTATTATTCCCGAGCTGTAAAAACTCACGATAATCATACAACACCTGTATGAGCGGAATTCCGTGAGCCTTGCTTCGGCTTCCTAGTGCGTACGAGTACATTCAATGGTAGTGGCGGTGCAGATGGTAAAGATGAAGCTCGTGATAACTCCAGCATTGCCCGCGGACCGCAGATCGGCCACACACTATCGAATACCCACGACATCGACAGACCAGCCGCCCACCCATCTCTCCGACGAGCCCGACCGAGCCAGTCAAGCAATAGTAGCAACAGCCGAAAGCAGCGCCCCCATGCCGGCCAACGTGGCGCGCACAAAGTTCAACCCCTTCCACCGGACCAGCAACCTCCTCACGTCCTCCTCGCTCGCACCCAGATGCTCAGCCTTGACTCCGCTGTTCGCCTGGGCGCCCAACTGCAGCAGCTGGCGGTTGACCGCCGGCTCCATGTAGAGCACCGTGAAGGGGATGATGGCCATGACGGATATCGCCGCGGCGACGTACAGCAGGAACGGCGTCGCCATACCGCCGATGAGGGCGTGTTTGTTGCGCGACCGGTACGCGGAGAAGCCGTTGCATAGTGTCGCCGTGAGCGCGAGAGGCGGCGACGACGTCTTGCCGATGTTATACATGAGCGAGAATTGCTGGACGAGCGTCTTGAGTGGCGCCTTGGTGAGCGTCGCGACGCCGGCGTAGCTGAAGCATCCTACGTAGCCTGATTTAAGAGTTGTCAGCGAGAAAGAGTGCAAGAAGCTACTGTCTTTGACATGCCTGCCAATATTGCTGCTCCGAGGATACCTCCGATCTGAGCGGCTTTGGCGATGGGGTCTGCCATTGTGAGCTTGTGGTTGTGATTTCTACTGTGATCATCAAGGCCAGAACAAGGTCATTTAATAAGACTCTTTCTTGACATTAACGCTCTTCCACCCACGCCGCCGGGACCACCCGTCGCGGAACGTCGGATGAGGCAGCGCCCGAGACGTCGGCATATTTGATCGATATTACCCGACCTCGGGAACGTCGGCCATCGCTTGGTCGGAAGCTGGATTGTCACGATTGTCAAATCATGAATGCTGCAGCTTACATCGAACAGACCAATGGATGAGACAGTGAGAGCTCATGACATACAAACAGTGCTTGACAGATTTTGCATCATCCAAGTAGCATAGTGATAAGCATAGCAGACTTTTAGCCGTCTCCCGAGGTCAGGCTCCATTCGTCCCATTCGTACCGTTCGCGGCATTCATGGGAGCAAGCGTGGCTCTCACAACCTCGACGAGATCCTCCTCTTCTATGCCCAAAACCTTTCTGTCTTCCTGAGCCTTGGCCTCGTAATCTCCACCCATGCCCTCGCCAATGTAGTAACAATACATCAAGTCCAGCCCACCATATACATCACCCTGCGCAAACCTCTCCTTCGCCGTCGATATTCTTTGATCGATGGATGACTCTTTGATCGACCATTCGGCGTCCGAAGTGTCGGTTGCTTGTTTGACGGCTTCGAATAGTCTCTGTTGAGTCAAGAGAAAGGATGAGATGTACACGAAATTGTTCGTGTAGTGCTCCAGCGATGCTCTGCTGTCTGACGAGGTGACTGGGAGGGAGAGCAAACCCGCCATGCCGCGACCCACCTGCTCTTGGGAAGAGCTGTTGAAGGGGCCTGCGCCGGAGTAGTGCGTGTACGTCTTCTCGGCGATGTTGATGCCGAAGAGGCCGTACATAAGGCTCTGCAGGCGACTTAGGCGTTGAACTTACAATGGATGGGTGGTAGGGTCATGTGTTCACCATCTCAATCCAGGGGTTCGTTGCCACGCCGATCCACTTCAGGCCACGATCTTCGATCTGCTTGCGTGCAGCGAGTTTGGGTATCATGAAGGGTGTGCGGAGACCAGGGTTGTCGGGATTCATGTTGTCGCCGCCGAATCTAGGACATGGACGGAATGAGGCCCCAAGGGCGCGAAATGCAGACGGTACTCACTCGTTTGGAATGATCCACTTTACGCCAGCCTATCGTTGTGTCAGCAAGGAAACAGTAAGCCTTGAGGCGAATATCCTACCTTTGCTGCCGCATCGATGAGTCTCGGCTGCTCGACATCCATGGCGAAGACGTTGATGACCAACACGGCAAGCTCTGCGCCTTGAAAGGCAGACTGCAAGAACTCAGGGTCCTCAAAGGAGCCCTTCTTGACGGAGATCTGCGGCGAAGAGGGAAACGTAGCGGTGGAGGCATCGCGCGTGATGACGGTGACGTTTATGTCCGAGTTGCGTTGAAGGAGGTATTTCAGCGTTGCCGTCCCGATTTTGCTGCTGGCCTGTCTCACGGTTAGTGGATGTGGGTAGGCTTGAGATATGTATATGACATACGCCAACGAAGGCGATGCTCTTGAGCTTGGTATCTGTCATGATGAAGATGCGGCAAAGTAGAGCTATTGTGTAGCCAGGAGTTCATGTGATGGAGTAGCTTTGAAGAAGGGCAATCTCAGCCCATCGACGCCTATTTACAGACGTGTTTGTTCCTTGAACCATGGGGAGCATCCAGATCAGACGATACAACTGGTGTATACAGCGATGTCTGGCTCCATGCGTATGGTCCGCGGCAAATCGTGCCGATTAAGTTTTCGGAGCATTCACTATGAGCCGAGCCGAACGCAACAACAGCCTTTCAACATTCACGACGCGATGGGCGTCACGATGCAAAGGTGTTTGGGCAAACATCTTCCAAGCCAGCATGTCAAGTCTCAAAGTGCTGGTGGTGGGCGCTTCCATCGCAGGCCCAATGGCGGCCTACTGGCTAGCCAAAGCTGGCGCGGAGGTGACTATCATCGAGCGTTACGCAGCTTTGCGATCGGGAGGTCAGAATATCGACATACGAACTTGTGGCGTGACTGTGGTGCGAAAGATCCCGGGCTTGGAGGCTGCAATCAAGGCGTCTCTGGCTCCGATAGAAGGTGAGTGAGTGAACTGCTGACAGACTGAAATTTAAAGCCTGCTAACACCGATAACAAAGGCATGAAGATTGTCGATGATCACAATCGCCCGTATATCACGATCAAAGGCACAGGCGACGCAGAGCAGCAGTCGCTGGTCTCAGAATACGAGATCTTTCGTGATGATCTGTCGCGAATCTTGCACGATTTCACCAAGGGCAACGAAAGGATTCGGTATGTTTTTGGCGAGCAAGTGGCCTCCTTGCGCCAGGAGAAAGACCGCGTCTTCGTCGAGTTCGCAAATGGCAAGCTCCCGCCGTCCAGTTTCGATCTTGTTGTAGCGGCCGACGGCGCCACGTCTCGTACAAGAGCTCTCGGCATGAATTGCAAGGTTGATGACCATATCGAGCCATTGAATGCCTGGGCGGGATACTGCACGGTTCCGCAAAACTTGCTGCGAGGTGACAAGATGGCACTCTTCAGTACCTCGACTCCCGGCCGAGCCATAATCATCGCTCCCGACCACCATCCTGAGCAGAACCGTATCGTGTTGATGAGCTCATATCCTCGAAGCGCCGCAACAGGAGAAGTGATGCGACCTTTCCGTGAAGCGGTCAAAGCTGGAGACGAAGCATTGAAGCAGTTTCTGGCCCGGCACTTTCGAGGTCATCCGCGATATGCTGAGATCATGCCTGCAGTGCGAGCTTCCGATAACCTGTACGCTTCAGAAGCCGTACAAGTAAAAGCGCCTTCTCTACACAAGGGGCGGTTTGTGCTGATCGGCGATGCTGGCTACGCCGCAGGACCCGTCGGCACTGGTACCAGTCTTGCCATCACGGGCGCCTATCTGCTTGCCGGCGAGATCAACAATCATCCCGGCGACCTGGCCGCGGGATTGAGGAGCTACGAGAGCAGGATGCGGCCCATCATTCGAGATATGCAGCAGATACCGCCTGGTTTCCCCGGCATCATGACACCGCAGGCTCCTTGGGCGCTATCACTTCGCAATACCCTGATTCAAGTCATTGCGGCGTTGATCACAGTCAGCGAGTTTGTGCCGATTGCGAAACTCTTCTCCTTGGTGGCGGCGACGTTTTCGAGCAGTTTCGGCACGGACAAATATAACATTCCGGAGTATGACTGGAAGAGCTGAAGTTGTTCCGGAAGTGGAATTCCGGCAGACAGCTGGCTGCCATATCGATATATGCTCTGAGATGCGGTTCGTAGTGGCGGAAACGTCTGATACAGAGTCTTGATATGCATTCGCAACTTGCGATTAGGCTCATAATGTCGCATATCTCGCTGCACTGCCATCTCTCCCGTCCGTCGAGATCTCCGCTATCATTTCTCAGCAATGCTGTTTTACCTTGGGAGGCGTGCGGAGGTTGTCAACGAGACCCGCAACGTTGATGTAAATAATTCGAGCGAACCTTTGTGGATGACTTGGAGGTCTGTGCTCGTTCACCGCACGTGATACTCACATACGGTCACAGTCGTGACTCTCCGACCTCCTGATGTCAGTCCATATCTGCCATGCCAGTAGCAGAGATCGGTAACTCCTTATAGTAACGATACGATGTAACGAATCTGTGTGCGAGGTGAAGAATTCACGAGGTTCCAGCAAGGGTTTCTCGGGCGCCTCAATACTGTGAAATCGAACGACGAATGTGGCAACAATTGCAAAGACGAAGATTTCACTTTTGAGTAAGCAAGACGAGCTACTTTAGACTAGCCTCTATGACGGCAAAAGTGTTGTGCTCCCCAGCCCTGTACACGCCATCAAGCTTCAACCCAGCAGCGTCGATGACGTCCCTGAAGTCCTTCTCGGTCCTCTCCTTACCACCAATGGCCATCATCATCATGTCCATCACAGCGGTGTTGCCACTCTGCGGGCCTTCAGGAATGATGTTGTCGGCGATCAGAATCTTGCTGTCCCTCTCCATGACCGGAACGATCTGCTTCAGAACACGGATCGTGTTCTGGTCACTGAGATCGTGGGCAATGGCTCGCATGAAGTATGCCCTTGCGCCCTTGACCGGGTTGGGCGAGAAGAAATCGTGGACTTGCTTCTCGACCTCGAACGGTAGGTCTTTGTTGCCCTTCTGGGCGAAGTCGATCACCGCCTCCGAGTCCTGGAGCACGCACTGGCCAGGCTTGATGTCCGGATGCGCTTGCAAAATTGAAGAAATTGCGTGTCCGTGGCCGCCGCCAACGTCCACGAACACGATCCTACCCTCCTCCTGCGTGGCTAGCTTGGAGAAATCGTAGAAGCCGACCCATGGATGAAGGTGAGCACTGGCGCCAAGGTTGCTCTGGAATTCCTGCATCTTCACGGGGTCTTTCTCCATCAGCTGGAACGTGGACGATCGACCATGCTCGCCAACAGCGTAGGTGCACAAGTTCCAGTAGGTGTTGTCCACGCTCGCACCGGGTTCTTCGACTCTGCCAGTGATCTCAGCCTGATACTTCAAGAACTGCGGCAGCCGAACGATTGGTCCGAGGCCGGTCTCGTAGATCTGCTTGAACATGTTGGGTACCACCGGATGGAGGAAGCTCGCAGAGACATGAGTGTGGGAGTAGTCGCCGTTCTCGTTCTGGCCTATGGCACCAGAGTTCACCAGGATACGGAAGAGGCGTACGAGCAGAGTCGTGTCGACACCCGTCTTCTTCTCCAGGTCTGGGGCGCTGATAGACCCTTCCGTTGGAATTGACTGAATGACGTTGAACTCCAGAAGGGTGCGCAGACAGACTGTCTCCGTTGTGGTGCGAGTCAGGGTGCTCATGTAATCGACTGTCGACTGCGCCTGCATGATCAGCTCCTTCGCCTTTGTGATCAGTGGGTCTTCTGCGGCCCATGAATTTGGCGGCGCCGGCTGGTACGTATCGGTCAGCTTCAACACCTCCTCCGCCAAAGTACGAAGACCCGCACGAATGTTCTCGATTTCAGTTTTGGCCATTGCGATGGTAATGTGGCAAGATGAGGATCTGGTCGGAGATGCGTCACGTCACACCAGGGATGGCGAGGCGGATGCTTATAAGCTCCTTTCAGTCAACATCTGCCATCTCAACCCAAGATGCGTCGGATGCTGCATCGCTGAGATACAAGCCGTACCATCGCTATCGTCCGATGAGATGCACCGTACACACGATGTTCATGTCCATTTTCCGAGTGCCGAAGCCTTGGCAGCTTCGGAGTCTTGGACGCCTCGTGAAGATTAATCGGCGCAAAAATCGGAACAAAACCGTCACGGAACCCGTTCATCCTGCGAGCTCGGTGGCTGATGCAGACATCGCTGGCGCTGAAGTTTAAATCCACCTGCGTCTCGATGTCCGCGCATGTGGTCCCTGACGACTCTGGGCCGGTGCTGTCCACCATGGGCATGATTCCAACGCGGGTCTGAGGATAGCATTCCAAGGTTGTGAGCAATTTGCCGCCCTCACACGCATACTGAATCCTGTCTCGGATCGTGCGAACCGTCCTCGTAGCACAAAGATCTCATGCTCAGAGATGAAGTAGCAGAATACGTACGTTGCATGGGAATTAGAGATGGAACGGCAAGGACAAAGTGAATGCTGCAAAATGGCCTCGCCGTGCTATTGGTGACTGAAGTTTGTGGGCCGTGCACTGAGCTTTGACCTACAGGCTACAGGCTACTCGAAGGCCACTTCAACTTCAACTTCAACTTCAACCATCACTTGCACTTGCACACTTGCACTTGCTCCAGGGACTGTGTAGGTTTTGTGTGCCTATTGATAGATGAGGGTACGACTCTAATCAGCGCTGACCTTCAGCAATGCTCTACATCGCCGCGATCTTAACCGAATGTAATCGCTCAGCCCCCAGTCGCCCGTTACCCTCTTTCTGTGCCTCCTTCACCAAGGGCGGAAGCTCCTGAGGAGCATTAATATGGAAGCCCGACAGGACCGCATACACCGGATCAGCAGCCAACGCCACCATCGTATCGGCGCATAGCTCCGGCGTCTGCATCTTCATATCTTTCGGATCAACGCCGGTGAACATGCCGAACAGCTTCTGCATGGCCGGATGCTGCATCTGCGCCGTGTTGATCTCGCCCTCGCGTGTGCCGATGCCGGTCCAGATGAAGCCGGGATACACGGCGTACGAGCGCGTGTTGGGCGACTCCGCCTCGAGCTCCTTGGCCAGCAGCTCGTGGAACTTGGACAGGGCCATCTTGGAGGAAGCATAGGCCGACATGGCGGGCTGGTCGAGGGTTCCGAGCGCGCTCGTGCTGATCACGACGCCCGTCTGTCGCTTCGTCATCGAAGGCAGGACCTCGCGACATAGCGACACCGGAGCCAGCACGTTGACTTCGTAGACGCGCCACCAGGCCTTCATGTCTTCCACGCTGACGGGCCCGATGCGGGTGATGCCGGCGTTGTTGATGAGGATATCGACAGGGCCAAGTGCTTCCTCTGTTTCCTGCACGATGCGGCGAGGGGCGCCCTCCTCGACGACATCTGCCACAATGGCGACGGCTTTGCCAGTCGCGCCGGCCTCCTCGATCTCCTTCACGAGTGAGAGGAGCTCGGGCTCACGGCGCGCAACGAGAGCCACAGATGCGCCGGCGGCTGCAAAGGCTTTGGCTATCGACCGGCCGATTCCGCCTGATGTGCCCGTGATGAGAGCCTGCACGCGAGTCAGGGCGAGATCGAAGAGATGGTTTGGATAGAGCTACTCACGACTTTGCCATTTAGCTTTCCAGCGTATTTCGCGGGAGCGATGCTCTCATAGGAGTCGTAGACTTGGGGAAGTGTTGATTCGTTTAGGGAGTCCATGCTTGCAAATATCGATCGACTTTCGATTCGTTTGATAGAGTAATGAAAGGTGATGTGGTCTCGATTGAAGTCGGACGAGAGAAACTGAATTGGCCAGCGTTAACATCATGTGCATGACCATTTCTTGCGTATATATGAACATTGTGCCGGTGAGTTCGAGCGATCACAAATCGTCCGTTCGGCTTGCCCATGCGCGCCAGATTAAACGCCCGGGACTTAGGAAGAAGCTGCTTGCCAAGATTCACGGTCGAGATCGTGCGTGTTCGGGTCACCGGGTGGTAATTGACATGCATGTTGAGGGCCGAGCCGGTCGAAAGCTGATTGGGCAGGCGTACGGAGTACTTCCCTAAATCCACTGCATGCGAGGCATTCTACTCATAGATTTGTTGACGATGCACCGGCAAAGTGTCTAGCAGAGGAAAGGGTTTGTTGAGCAGACAGAGACTACATTGTATACCAACTAATCCATCTATGTTGTAGTTCTAAAGGAGGACAGCAGTTACTCAGGCCCAAAGATTTTGTCGTAGTCGTGCTCTGACCAACGAATATCCGGTATCAGACCCGCAAACTTCCAAGTTCCATCGCAGCGGCGGTAGTAAATGGTCGCCTTGCCATGGGCATGCCCCTGATACTGCACCTCCTTGAGCTCGTCGTCCTTGTACTTCTGATGCGCGACCCGCATCTGGTGATACCCCGTCATCTCCTCGTCGCCGGTCTTGACCCATTTGCTGGCTCCGATGAAGTGCTGCGTCTTGATGCGAGGGTTGCCCAGGAAATGCGGGTTTGAGGCCAGACCTACGAACTCTTCGGCGGGTAGGCTCTCCCACATCTTGCCCATCACCGAGCGGTAGTCGACCTGGTGGCGTGAGTGACCGTGTTAGAGAGCCGGGTGTCCCTGTCGACGTTGATAGGGATGTCACGTACGTAGAGAGTGGGCGCGACGCTCTCTCCGAGACGTTGCCAATCTTTGGTGTCGAAGCTCTCCGCCCATTCAAAGACGGCCGCTTGACACGCTGCGACATCTGTATCGTCGCCAGTGAGGTGCGGCGCTGCAGGAATGCGGATTCCACTCACCCTCAAAATTCACAGTCTGCAGTTCCTTTCCCGGCATTGTGCGTATGCTTCTGTCTGTAGAGTTGATGTCGAGGGCAGCGGATGGTCACTGCTCTGCAAGACGTGCACAGGAGCGGGCGCATTTTGGTGTCATGCTGCCCGGGATATAACTGCCCGGGCGATAACTGCCATCGGGCTAAAAGTTATCGGTCGGAAGATGAGAACTTCATACGCCCTTCATACGCCCTTAGTGCTCTCGTAAGCATCTCTCGAAGACTCGCGGCAATCGAGCATCGCAATCAACGATGGCTCCTCGTTTCAGCCTTCTCGAAGTGAGCTTGTTCAAAGGTCGGTGGTTTAGACAAGGATCTTCAACCCAAGGTCTCACCTCACAAACGCGATCGTGCCGGGACTAGCGATCACACTAGCGATGCACTAACCTCTCCGAGAAGCACTAAAGCTGCATGTGTCTATGGATCTCTCCCAGTCACATTATTGGGTAGGAGGCTTTTGGATGTGCTTCAAAGTTCTACTAGGTATCGCCATAACCATGAGCTTTTCAAATAGGCTCTTTCCATGTCAAACTGCACTTGAACCGCGCATAAAGCCGTAAACATTTTCGTCTGAGGTCTTCTATCTTTATCTTCCCCCATTGGCCGATACGCAACGTCTAGAATACAGGTCGAAGGACAATAATGGGAGCCTCAGGGCAATCCATGGATATATCCACACAGCAAGAAGGCCTATGGCTGCCGAATTTTCCTCCTCCGCTAGTACGGCTAGTCGATATCCGCGGATTGCTGCAGTCAAAATCGCTGCTAAGTATCGATAGAAGATAAGGCAACCGACAACATTTCCCAGCGTTTACCCCTCATACAAGTTTCTCTTCTTCTACAGTCTCTTCTTCAATGAATATTAGTCTGTACTATGTCGTGGGAGAAAGTTATCAGAAGCGTGAGACCACCGCGGAGACAGCTATCAGTCGAGTCACGTGCTATATAACTAGACGCTGCTATTCGTGTCCGTCGAGCTGTCGTAAGACATTCGTCCGTACGCTGGACAAACCTATCAAGGTAGCCAGCTGGAAGAGCGCCATGGCGGACAGGATCAGGCGGGTATTTTCTAGCTCTTAGGCTTGCTAGCGACAGGATAACGGCGAGTAGGTATTCATATGCTCGGTCAGAGATATATGAGTTTGAGCCGCGAGATGAGGATGATTGCAAGGCAGACAAGATGATGACGACGTGGATACATAGCAATCTCATACCTATAATTAGACCTGGGCTAGGCCTAAAGCGGGCTGGTGTCTCGGGCCGGGGTGGGGCTGTTTGTCGTTAACGGAAGCGCTAAGTGCGAACGGTGTCTGTGCTTCTTGAGCCTCACACCCTCACTATCTCCATCTCCATCTCCATCTTTACGGAGTACTCTACAAAGT
>QQTW01000582.1_pt1 | contig 23274 bp, 26 predicted proteins | sample 1904831 | NCBI WGS metagenome assembly QQTW01 (sample SAMN09435610, study PRJNA476489) | Subsurface metagenome, whole genome shotgun sequencing project. | reverse complement strand
CGGAGAGCAGGCCGTTTCGCATTCCCTCCGGTGTCTTAGGATTGATGATGACCTCAATAAAGTCGAGCAGATCCTCCCTCACTATCGGCGTACAAACTGGCTTCACGCACTATGTTAGTAGCAAACTCGCTCGAGGAATCTCTCAGCTCCCTAGAATATGGGATGGGCTCTGTTCACGCTTACAGTGCATTCGAAGCTCGGGATCCGCCCCTTTCGTTTGGTCGCCGCAACAGCTTGCTTTAGTCCGACGTAACTGTTAGCAGATATACCTTCTAATCCGGGCACATATATATATTTAAGGATCAGATCCATCAACATATGCCTAGCCTCAAAAAATTCAACTCACCAGCTTGGAGACAAAGTCATCGAACTTGTCAGCGAACTCCGGAAACTGCTCCTGGTACTCGACGCCCAGCCTACGCAGATCGGCGGGCCTTCTGAGCATGGTGCAGGACAGCACGCATAGCTGGCAGAGCAGCTGTCCGAGCTCGAACTTGAAGTGGTGGAAAATCGCCCGCGCATCCTCCCTCTCGTTTGGAGAGGCGCCGGTTGAGAGATGGGCGAGGACGAGGATGATGCTAAGAAGACACATCGTGAACGTGTACCGTATCTTCATAGCTGAGAAACTTCTGCTGTTCCCTCGGTCTTCTTGAAACGGAACGGCTTGCAGAACTGTTGCTGCTGCCCGCCATTCCGGGGAAGTCCACACACCGAGGGCGTCGCTGGTTGTTTATATGCGGACCACATGGCAGGACCATCAGAACGGACCCGACGTTGTGAGAATGGGTCCGGAGCTCCATGCTCAAACCTTGTCCAGCACGTGTCCAGGTATGACCCAGAAAGGTGGGACTTGCACGGAGCGGTGCGAGGCCGCGATCAGTCTCCCGGCATCCGTGCTCGATCTTGAAACTTTGGTTTTGAAGACCCGCGTCATCTCAGGCCATCTTCCGCCCTTGGAGTCATAGGTGCTTAAGAATTTTTGCGCGCAAAGCCTGTCCAGGTGGATTTTTGACAACGAAACAAAAATGGCGGCTTATAGCGCCATTGGTAGCAATATAGGAGAGAGATGCGTGGGGAGGACTATGGTAAGCTCGAGGGAGAAGCATAGGCAGCTGGGTCCTGAGAATGCACATTATCAGTGAGATTTATAGTTGCGCTCTCTTGTGTGAAACAAGACATCTACAACCGTCAGACAGACCATATATCAGAAGCTATCGTCAAGCTCATGGTTGCGCCGCACAACACTAGGACTATCCTCGTCCACCGACTCCGTGATATCTCCCCCAGCAGTAAGAAGCAAGTCCTCCATGATCCGCTTCGAAGCCTCTCGCGCTATTTCCAGAGAAAATCACGTCAGCTCCACGAAGTGTAAACCCATGACATCCCTGCCAAATAAGAAACCAAACTCACCAGGTGTCTGCAACAATCTGCTCTGCGGCACATGAAACTGTAACGTCTTCGGCGGACTGAACGCATCACCTCCCTCCAACTCGTCGTCACTATCACTATCCCACATCCCACTCCTACCAGTCCTCCCATCCCCACGTAACCCCGTATACCCGCTCCGGGCCCCCGGCGTCGCGCCAGCCCGCACTCCCACTCCAGGCGTCCGCGGCGCCGCCCGCTCCGGCGATGAGAACAGCTCGGCGCGCAGCTGCGGCGGGGCCACATCGTCATCGTCATCGTCGTCGTCATCATCATCAGCAGAGGAGTCAAGCACTCCCGGCCGCCGTCGATCTCGCGTGACAGTAGCAGGCGTACCAGCTTGCTGCTGCGGCGGCCTGCGACGCTGTGCGGTGTGCGGCGTCGCCTGGATGCGGAACGTGCGGTCGAGCATCCTGTGCAGGAGCGGGTCGGTGTTTCCGAGACCTGCGGAGGTCGCCGAGGGCGGGATGGCGAAGGGCGATGACGCCGGGCTCATGGACATGTCTGGAAGAGGCTCGGCGGCGGATTTGCCCGGGGTGGAGGGCATGGCGGCGGAGATGCGGCCCATGGGTGAGGCCGTGGTGGACGGAGAGGAGCCGTGGATTTCTTGCTTCAGCGTCTCGTAGGGCGAGGGGAAGTCTGCGAATGTGGCGGGGTCGCGGGCGGGGCGTTTGGGTTTGGATTTGGAGTGCGAGGCCGGCATGCGTGGGGTGCTGTGGGCGTGGGCCACGGAGGGCGAGTCGAGGAGGGAGGAGTCTTGCTCGGTGGCATACTTGCGGTGGTCGCGCTGGGGTGAGATAGTGATTGTGTCGTCTGCGCGGGAGGAGGACGGGGTGACTGCGGTGCGGTCTGCGTCTGTTGTTTCCGTCTCCTCGTGCGACGGCTCTTCCGCTGCGCCGGCTTCTTCGTATCCGGACAGAGAGACGTTGGCGCTGGCTTCGAAGAATTGTTTCCAGAACTGGGGATCCGTGAGCATGACAGGCCGCGATGGGACTTGCTTGGTGCTTTTACCTTTGATCCTTCCCACACTGCGTCCGAATGCTTCGCGTACTGCTCGACGATGGGCAGGATGCTGGTCGTGACGATGCGATGGGCTTTGCTAAAGTTGTGATCGATTTCTGTACCCAGGATGGATCGTTAGCTTCGTGACGCGTCGCAAAATGGTTGAACGCGTGCCTTGTAGCGTGAGGGTAATAGACTGCTCCAGTTTCTCGAGCTCTTCGGTCAGCGTCAGGGCACGCGGATTGAGCGCAGATTGGCCTGACATGGTCTGGATTGTAGTGTAAGCCGTCAGATTTGTGGAGCAATGACTTTAGGGAACATCCTGACGTACGGAGCCCGTGTATCGGTGAGCATGAAGGTGGGAAGCAACCATGAAGTTGGGTCGTGCGGTTTGATGTGAGGTTTTCTGTAGTCGTCACTTCGCAGGACGCGCCTTCGCTTGAATCGGAACCATATTACCTTCCAACGAAGCTTTATTACTTGGCCTACAGAGTCTGAAGCAGGCGAGGTAAACTATTTCCTCTGATTCCGGACTACCATATGAGAGAAGTTATGCCGCTTGAAATTCACATTCAGAATTCGATGGTCAACGCATAGCCAAATCTACCATACGAACAACGTTTGACAATCATTCAATTTGTTGCCGGAGCTCACGCTGGCAGCAGCGACATATGTATCGTCGTGCAAGTAGCCGTTAACATAACACTAACCCTACCCTTCATCGCAAACAGTCTTCCTCAAGGATGCGCCCGCCCTTGTGCCCATCACATCAGATCCTTGGGAACATCACCGTAGAAAAACAGCTAAGTGGTATATTTCTTTTGGCGTCCTCGACCGAAACAGCATTGCCAGTCGATGACGGAAGACAACAAAACACGCTCAAGAAAGGGAGCCAGAGGAAAGAATAAAAGTCACAAACGCTCAGATCGTGTAGTGAGAAAAAGCCTGAAAGCACAGAGATAACCCCACAGCAGTCGTTTCAGGTATCGGTTCATTTCGTTTCGCAGCATGACAGTCTTGTAAAGGAAAGATTTCGTTCTCAACGAGGAGGCCCAATAGGGGCCGGGTATCCAGAAGCAGAATGAGAAGTACTAGGACGCCCGCTGTCGACGGAAGCACGGGGGTCATAACGAGGAGTGACGTCGCCGGGATGGGAAGGCGCGCCGTTGGTGAAAGGGAATTTGCTGTCGTATCGTTGGGCGGCGACCGACCAGCTGCTGCTGGCGGGGCCATGGTCGTCGTCCGGGAGGTTGACGCCGCTGTCATTCCACGGGTTGCGGTAGCCGCTGCCCTGCGACTCGAGACTGGCGAGAGACGCTTTGGATGCATTGCTCGATGCGTGTTTGAACAACGAGCCAGGTGAGTTGGAGCCGTTCTTGCGACGGTCAAGGAAAGAGGAGAATGATGAGATGCTGCCCGGCTTGCGCAACTTGTCGAAGATGCCGGACCGCTCGCCCGACTCTTCGCCAAACTGTGAGCGGGTCGGAGAGTCGGTTGCGACAGGCGGTTCCGCACGCTGAAGCAGTTTCGAGTCGAAGAAGGGAAGGGATTCTTCAAAGGAATCTGACTTGGGACGCGGGATCGCACCCCGAATGGTCGAAGCGTCCAAGCCGTGAGCCACTAGGCGGGAAGTAAGGAAGTCAATCGCATCTCTCAACCCACCGGCATTGTTCCTGGTATAGGCGAGGAGGAGGTTCTCTTCAGGGCTTTCAGTGGCGTCGGGTGTACCCCGTTGAGGCAGGTTGAGGTAAACCTCGACGACATATTGAGATTTGAGTTTCTCGACAACATCCTGTTGGAACTCGGGTGATCGAAGAAATTCTTTGAGTTCGGTGGATGCCGGAAATCCAATCTCGTGAGTCCTAGGGACCATCCCCTGTGATTTGTTTAGCATGTTCAAACTTGCACGAATACGCGGAACTTACCAAGAGCTCATCCACGAACTGCGGCACCTGATACTCGGGACCGGAAACGGTAACCGAATCACTGGCCTCCTCAGTGCTGGGAAAGGCAATCTTGCAGTTCCACTTCTTCTCCAGCTCTTCGATTTCCGGCATGCGGGTGATCAGTTCGCGATGGTATAGCCGGTCAATCGCCACCTGCTCCGACACGAACTCAGCATCAGCCTTTTCCACCATGTCCATAATCTCTTGCTTCACAAGGTCCAGGTTATGAGCATTGCGTGCTGGTGTCCGGCAGATGACATTATCGACTTTCACGTCGTCGTCTTCCTTGCCCAGACCTCCACGATCCATCGCATTCGAGAACTTGACGAAGACCGAATATCGCTTCATGATACGCTGTATGTGCTGGCCGCCGATGCCGATGATGCGCTTGTGGTATTGGTCCGGAACATGAAACGAGATGGACGCCGGCATCTCCTGCTCGACGAGATCGAGTCCACTCTTGATCGCCTCGTAGGACGCGCCTCTTACGTCGATATAGAAATTGTACTCGTTGAATCCATCAAACACAATCTGGACGTTACTGTGGCTCATTATCTTGTTAATCTTGCCGTTCTTCTTGCCTGACACGAATTCCTTGTGTTCGTTGGCCAGCTCAATCTTGACCCGCATCGTGTATTGTGACTTCTTAACGAACGGGATGCCGTTGATGACCATCATTGCTGCCTTGACGGCATCGTCCGAGCCGGTGATATGGAAGTTGAGTTTCTCAAAGCTTATCTCTGCACCGGAATTGATGCAGATATCGGATAACATTGCCCTCACGTCGCTAGCTGTCGGAGGCCGCTGAGACGGATCGGGATGCGTGATCCACCAGGACGCACTGTAGAACTGCCCAGCCTTTACGATGGTTAGCTGCTGACCTGATGCGATAGTAGGACGAGTCATATACCAAGGACATGATCTCGCGCACGGTTCGTTCAACGTTAAGGATGTCGGTAGCCTGCACCCTGACCATGCCTCGCTGCATTCCAAGCTGCGGCAGCAGGACGTATGACCCGTTACTCTCAATGATCTTACGGACTTTGTCCAGTCGTTCGAGCAGGATGTCGTCTATCTTGTTCGCTGTGATGACCACATCTTTTACGAAAGCTTTTGTGCTCAGAACTAGGTCATGAAGCTTCTTCTTGGCTTGAAGGATGTTGTCCGGGCTTTCTCCAGTGATGATGACTTCATCCTCGCCTCTTCGAATGGCGCCCGGGGGAGTGTAGCCGTACAGGCGAGGAAAGGGTGGAGGGAAATATATGGCGGTGTTGGTAGAAGATTCGATGTGTTTAATGTTTTTGCGCGCCCGGCCGCAGATTAACGTGTGCAATGACAATTCGAGTTTGAGAGTATCGACGTGACGATGAAGCTATACGCATGAATGAGTACAGTCTAGAAGGAAAGCAGGTAGCTAGCACTTACGATCTGATCGATCATGATCAGAACTCTGGTCTTGGCATGTTCGGCAGTCTCCATGTCTCCGAATATCGAGCAGCGAAGCCGCTGATCTAAGCTAGTGTCGAGGGTGCCGTTGAAGCTTGCAGACTCGATGTCGACCTGTTTCGGATGGAGGATGAAGATGTCGGCCTTGGTGCATTTTGCAATCTCGTCCAGATGGCTCAGAACGGCGGCCTTGACTCCGTTGTGAGTGGTGTCGATGATCAATGAGTAGTCTATGTCGACCGTAGCGCATCTCTGTAGATATTAATTGTTACCAGTAAGCCCGAGTCGCGACATGGGAACAATGAACACGATGACGCACCAATGATATCGGCGTCTCATTCAATATTCTTCCTCGCATCTTGTGCACGAACTCGGACTCGCCCGACAGGCAGATATTCGTCACCAACGCCTTCAGAGGCCCCCGCTGCAATCCCGGTATAGGTTTTGGCTCGGAGGAAACGACGGTGGCCTGCAACTGGCCGCCGGTGCTCTCGCTCATCTGCTTGCACAGCGACCGCAGGTTCTCGACGTTCTGCGCGTGCACGGGGAGCTTGTGGTTCGGCGTGTCGTCTGCCGTGCCCTCCGGGTGGGTCCATCGTTGGAAAGCGCCCGGGCTGGCGTATATTATGTCATCGACGTCAGGGCCGCCGAGGTTGGAGGAGAAGGGGACATTGAAGGAGAGATTGACGTTGTTGCCCGGCGTGGAGCCTGGTGAGGCGGCTGCCGAGCTGGATGGCTGCTTGATGGGTGGTGTTGCCGGCGGCATGTGGTGGTTGTGTGGCCTCGAGCCGAAGCCCATCGAGGGCGACACCTTCTCCCACCCATGCCTTGCCGAGCCGGTGAAGTTTGAGATTTTGTGCATGATGGAGGAGAGGAGCGGGGATGGATTGCAGATAAGAGAGGTTGCTGTCGAGAAAAGAGGAAAGGAGGGGACAGGACAAGGCCTGACTTGAAGAGGAAGTGGAAGCAGAAGCGGCGGAGGAGGAGTATGAGGAGAGGAGGATTCTGACTGCTGATGGGTTGGATGGTTCAGTCCTGGCAGTTTACCGAGAAGGTCGGCAACTCAACAACACCGTGCAGGTTGCGGATTCACCCACGCCCGGTTTCCTGCTGCGGCAAGTAAATCCCCGATTGGCGCTGCCAGGAGGTTGCATCGGCTGTGTACTCGTGTGTGCTGATATGTAGTAGTGTGCAGGTCCAAGTCTTCGAGAATGATGGCTTGGAGCTGTGGAAAAGCAAAGATGGCAATATCAACAGTGCATCACCGAAACGAAATGAGAGTAGATGCGCAGATGCAGAATCACGTTATATGACATCCCGTCTCGCATTCACGGCTGTTGTCGACTGTGCAGGTGTCCCACGCCATGAGATGTCAGCCATTATTAGCTGATTCTCATATCGGACAGCGCCCCGCTCCCAAATCTTGGAAAGACCATATCTCGACATGAAGACCAACGATTATCCAGTCAACCGAGAGCTCCTAACCTCTTGCCTATGCCCATGGCTGTATCTACAATTATATGCGGTGAGCCCGTCGATGTAGCACCAAAGCTGATGTGAGAGCGCCTATCGCACCATGATCCGCAGACGCCGGAAAAGGCTCCACAAGGCTGTGCTCGTCAACCCCTGTCTTCAAGTCAACTCAGATGCCTTGCTCGAGAAAGTTGGTAATCTATGCAGCACGCACTGTACCTACTCCCACCTGCTTCACCCAACTTCTAGCTACATATGGACTGTCGATGCCCACTTCGACAAGTGACACAGGTACAACATGCAGCTGTAGGGGGTGATAAGGGCTTCACTCATCGTCGGGAGCAAAGGCGTCTTCCATGATCCGCGCCGGGATGCATCTTCTCAAGCAACATCTTTTCACTGGAAGCCAACAGACAACGCGTTTATATCTACACAGATAAAGACATTACAACTATTCTTCTGTACAGGCTTGCCTCGATTCGAATTCAGTAAGACGTACTTTCCACTCCCCAAACGCGTTCTTCTCGTCGGATATTCAATAAGTCAAGAGCGCTATGCAGAACAAAATGTGCTGGACGCAGGACTATCATCCTGCCAGCAGCCATGACGCTCAGTAGCGGTAACTGGGCCGTCTGCTATCCAACCCGTACGGTTCCTGAACCCGCTCCACAACCATGTCTTCCTCGAGGTACTGTCTGTGAGGCGGCGCCTGCGCAAATCCCAGTCTTCTGTCCTCCGTGGCCACAAAGTCTCTTCTGTCCTTTGCTGCTACGTACTCCCTTCTGTCTTCCGCTGGTACGTAGTCCCTCCTGTCCTCCGCCGCTATGTATTCTCGACGATACAGACTGGTCTCCGGTATGGCCTGCGGCAGCCCTTCTGTTGCTCTGGCGACCATCTGGCGAGGTTGCATGCTCCCGAGTCGTCCGATATACCCGCTGGGAGCTTCAGGCGCCATCATCTCCGGCCGGATGCTGTATGACCTTGCCACCGGCCGTCGGATCAGTCTCTCATCCTCCAGTTCGGCGATCGGCCGCCTCTCATATGCCCCTCGGGAGGCTATGTAGTCGTCTCCAACCGGGATCAGTTCCGCCGGACGTACCGAGTATTGTCGTGGCCTGTGGACTTCTCGATCTATTATCCTCAACTCCGGCTGTGGTTCTATGTATCTCGTCGGGAGAGTGCCAGTCACGTGTTGGCTGCCATCGACCGCTCCATATGGCTCGACACGACCTGAGAGGTGCCGGCCCGGGCTCACCTCATAGACTCGCTCCCCTTCCAGACGACGAGCTGGTGGATAAGCAGCTTCTCTGTACTCCGGCACAGGCGCTTCAGCTAGGTATTGACGGCCGTACTGGTCCACGATCACGCGCCGGGGGACAGGAGGCGGGCCCATCTGTATCGGCGTTTGTGCACTTGCGGGATAGTGGTTGATAACCTGCACCGGGGACGGGGATCGTGCGGTGCGGTAGTAAGGAACGTCTTGTGGCCGCACCGATCGCTCATAGTACACTGGTCTCTCAACAAACGAATGGGACGCGGCACGGGCCGATCGCGTTTCCACAGGTAGGTAAGGCATGTTGGTCTGGGGAGAGTACGGTCTCCTGGCATGCTGCAAGCTGGCCACTCGCCTCAGATCACCCTCATCTCGTTCGATTCTCCTGTAGACTGGCCGTGGCTGCACTTCTACCAGTTGCGGAGACATAGGTTCTTCCATATCGTACCTGTACACGGATTGAGGACGCACGGGCTGGCGGTAGTAAGCGGGCTCCATTCTGCGATCTCGAGGAGAGATGGTTCCAACCCCATCGGGAGCGCCAATGACTCGTCGGCGGACCGGTGGAAGCTCTTCAAACATGACTGGCGAAATCGGCTCATCCTTGATATAAGGCTCGGGTGACCGATTCGGCGAGCGTGCAACTCGCTTTGTAGAAACGCGTCTGCGTTTCTCAGCGCCGTCCTGCTCCCTTCTCCGCTTCCGAGGATTGTGCACCGCTTGACGCGGGCCTGCGGGACTTTGACCGCCACGTATTCGCGGAGAAGGCGCCTCTGCTGGAGCAGCGTTAGCGGCATCTTGCCATGACTGGTATGGGGCGGGACGGTTCAGACCATTCTGGACGTGCGTGATCTGAGAGTTGACCCTGTCTAATTTTGGTAGCTTCGCAACGGCAAGAGGGGAGACTCGAGCAGGCTGCGGGGCAACTGGTGTCTCAATATGGTTCCTGATGATCGGCACAACAGGTGAGGGCAGCGAGGTCCGACCCGTCTGCTCGACTCTGTTTTGCGGTTGTGATCGTTCGTCAGGGGCCTGTCTCTGCCGCGCGTAAGCTTCCACTTGCGAAAAGTACTGAGGTTGGATGGAAGTGCCAAACGCGTCTGGAGCCGGCGGCGAGTACTCGGACTCTTCTCGCTCAGGAGCGATCCTGCCTGCAGACTTTGGAGAAATCACACTCTCGCCATGATTGATGGCTTGTGGAGGCTGTGGGAGTGTGGGGGGCTTGTGGGCAATCTCTCCGAGTCTTTGGGGCGCTGGCTCAGGTTCAAGCACTGCATCATCCACAACATGATGGGATATGTCCTGAGTTTGGCCGCTTGATTTGTTCGTGGTCTCATCGAGACTGCCTTCCTGCGGTATGGGCTCTTGCGCTGCAATTTCTCCGACTTCATCAGGAACACTAGCTTGACCAGTATTGTGATCATCCGAGGACCAGGCATTGTCCAGGCTGGAGTAGTAAGAGTTCTCATCGAATGAATCACTATTCGAGCTGCGGCCATTAGCGATCTGTGGAAGACCAGATACTGGCTTTACCCGCTCAAGAGCACTAGCGAAGGCTTCAGACAGATCAAAATCCGTGAATGTATCTACGCCAGCATCTCTATCCTGATCTTGCGCCAGCTTCTGTTCGAGCTGGTCCTTGAGCACTCGCTCGATACGCTGGCGTTTCAGCTGAAGCTCTGCCCTCAATAAGTCATCTGACTTGGTGAGCAAGACTGGATCAATGCCGGAAGGCGGAGGCTTCGCAGCAGGTGGAGGCTTTGCAGGAGGCGGAGGTTTGGCAGGAAGTGAAGCATGCGGCCTCTGAGTCGACGAGATCGCTGTTGTCGGAGCCTGCGAGCCTGCATCGCCGTTCAACGGCGCAGCAGACGCCGCCGAGGTGCCATTCACGATACCCTGAGAAGGGGCGGAGCAGGTCTGGGTAACGCGGACTGAGGGATCTTGTATCGCGGGTGCGTCCCTGCAAACACCTGCTCCTGTATGTGGAAGAGCTTCTCGTAGAACTCGTCTAGTCGATAGGCATCATCGACTCCTCGGTCGATGCCGTTGACAAACGGATGGCCTGCAGATGCCCCTGGCGCGACCGTGTTTGCCATGTCAACAAACGATTCTCGATCGCGCAAGCTGTCCGCCAGCAACGATCAAAGTGAAAGAGACGGAACTAGGAGGATACGGCTTTAGCCGAGGGCAGCGCATGAGAAGCATGCCTGCTCCGTATCTTGGTAGCCATATCTGGCGTGTTGTCAACTGGTGGTTGAGAGACTTCACTTCTGGATGAGCCAAGATTGAAAGGACAGCGGCCAGATTAGCCGAGGTTCCCCCGTGCTCGACCAAATGACGGGTCATTGCCAAGGTTGGTCAATGGTCATGAACTCACTCCAGATGTCATCTTCCACTTTATCAACGTGGGACAATTTACTAGATTTCGGTATTCCTCTCTACTTTCACCTCTACATTAAAATATATAATTTGACGGCGTAATCTGCTGCAATGTCAATGGACGAGCGAATAGTGTTTTTCTTCGACATCGACAACTGCGTACGAAAAGGACCCTAAGCTTGACTTTCCACATGGCTAACTTTACGCAGCTTTATCCCAAAAGTATGTGGGCTACTAATGCCAATATTCGCATCACTGACTCACGAAGTAATGACCAGGCACTCGAGTGCTACATTTGATGTCTGATTTAATCAGTAGGTCTCTTCTCATGATGGCCACAAATTTCATACACACATATGCCCGTCTCATACTGCAAAGACCAATATTTTCAGACCCATCTGGAGCTCTCCAAGGAAGATGCACATCAACTGCACATGAGGTATTACAAGGAGTACGGCCTTGCAATTGAGGGCCTCGTCCGTCATCACAAGGTGGATCCACTCGAATACAACCGCAAAGTGGACGATGCGTTGCCTCTGGAAGATATCATTTGTCCTGACCTGCGACTTCGAAAGCTACTCCAGGACATAGACAAGAGTAAAGTTAAGCTCTGGCTGCTTACAAACGCCTACGTCACTCATGCGAGGAGAGTCGTAAAGTTACTCGGGGTCGACGACCTCTTTGAAGGCCTCACCTACTGTGACTACGCCGCGGAGAGATTCGTATGTAAACCGCACAGCGACATGTACAAGAAGGCTATGAAGGAAGCAGGTATAAATTCAGTGGACAAATGTTACTTTGTCGGTACGTCTTCAGGACTCTCCGTGTCAGGTTTTTGAAGATCCCGGCTGATGGAGCTGATTCAATGGCGGCAGACGACTCAGGGGTTAACGCAGTTGGCGCAGAAGCCATGGGTTGGACTGCTGTTCATTTGGTTGAGGCCTCGGAACAGGCGCCTCCGACACCGGTCGTAGAGTATCAGATCCGGTCACTTGGGGAGCTGCGCCGTATCTTTCCCCATATCTTCAAGAACGACATTGACGCAGACATCGAACTCATTTGATATCAATGAAACTGCACTCCTTTCGCTCTCGTAGGGCCACGGATGGACCTGAATCTGACGCAAAGAACACGAAATAGAGATGCTTGTTGAGCGGTTCTCTACATGAGATATAGAGTAAAAATAGACTACTATTGCCTCTTCATTATCTTATTCCCTGAGTCAACTTGAGATTCCGAAAGACCAAAAAGCCAAAAGCGCAGGTCCCGGCAGGGAAAATGCTTCACGCTGCTTTTTCATGTCGTGAGTGAAGAACAGAGATGGATGGATGCTTCAACCAAAGAACGCTCTCATACTTGTACTTCACATTTGACACCTTGCTATACGATGCAATTCCTGGTGCAACACGACTACCTAGGTAGTTTTCCAAAGGCGGGCTTGGCACTTCGAAAGGTCGAATAGCTTGGGACACAACGATTTGGGCAGGGAGAAATGGAAAAAGAAGACCAATCCCTTCCAGATGGAAGTTTGAAATGAATCTGCTTCTCGTGGTTTATACGGCCGGCTGGCCAAGAAACGTCCAGACAATGCAACATTCAAAACTTCTGCTGTAAGAACCTGCTATCGAGTATCCAGCAAGAGCCCGAGCATACTGATTCTTCGCTCCTTCATTCTGCTGGACAAGCACATGCATTGAACTGGGTTGCCAGGACACACTGCGGAAAGCAAACGGCATGGAGGTCGCTGATAACAACTTGATATTGGCTCCGAAGTTTTCGCTTACCCGCCATTCATCCCCGTACTAGGGCCAAAGATACGTTATCTATGGGCGTCCAACGATTCTCAACTTTGATGGTGTCTCCGTACATCTCTAATTTTTGCTGTAGAGATCTCATTTGCGTTACGTGTTGTGTGCCTCCTGTAGCTTATTAAAAGTTGAGCTCAATGTCAATGAACCTGGCGTACATACGACGTGCTGTATCGAAGCGGACGTTTTGCTCTAGCGCTATACGCAACACAGACTTTACACATGCAGTGATTGGTGGTGGAGTGGTGGGCCTGGCAATTGCGCGACAATTGCAAGGCAGAGATGGAGCATCAACAGTCCTTATAGAGCGTCACGGAATGGTAGGAACGGAAACCAGCAGCAGAAACTCAGAGGTAAGACTTTCATGGCGTGCAATATATCGGGATAGTTCGTCTATGACTCTCTTTACTCCACCACGAGGATACATACTGCACGAAATAGAGAGAACGTTGATATTGATGTTTAAATAAGGTTATACATGCCGGTATCTATTATGGCGCCGACTCCCTAAAGACACGCCTATGCCTTCGAGGAAAGGACATGCTTTATGATTTTTGTACTACACACGACATCCCGCATCGACAGTGCGGCAAGTGGATAGTCGCGCAGGACGAGTTGCAGCGCGAAGCAATCGAGTCGACGCACAGATTCGCCTCTTCCGTTGGCGTGCCCACGCGCTTCGTTCCGCTGGACGAAGCCAAACGGCGCGAACCCGACGTTCAAGCACGGTCTGGCGTCCTGGAAAGCCCGACGACCGGGATCGTGGACTCGCATTCTCTGATGCAGGCTCTGCAAGGCCAGTTCGAAGAGCGTGGCGGCCTCTGCGCGTTTGACTCGCCGGTGTCGCGGATCGAGCCTGACCGACAGGGCATGGGCGGATGGCGCATCTGGACGTCCTCGGAAACGGATTCGGGAGAGGAATCTTCGATCCATACCGCCACCGTCATCAACGCTGCTGGGTCGGCCGCCATTCCCCTTTCAAACAGCGTTCTTCCTCCGAAACGGCATTTTACACCTCATTACGCCAAAGGTACCTATTACTCTTACTCGACCTCTCGCCCTCGGCCCTCAACACTCGTGTATCCTGCCCCACGTCCCGGATATGCCGGTCTTGGCACTCATCTGACGCTCGACTTGGCTGGGCGCGTCCGCTTCGGACCTGACGTTGAGTGGGTATCTTCGGCAGCAGACATAGAGCCCACGGCGTCTCCAGAGAAGCTGGCAGCTGCGCTGGACGAGGTCCAAACGTACCTGCCCGGTCTGGATCGTGAGGCGGTGGCAGTTGACTACGCTGGAATCCGGCCGAAGTTGGGCCGAGGCAGCGCGACAGCGGGAGGACCTGGGTTTCAAGATTTCTATATCAAGGAAGAGGAGGGCTTCGAAGGACTCGTAAACTTGCTGGGAATCGAGAGTCCAGGACTGACGAGCGCCTTGGCGATTGCTGAAATGGTGGAAAAGTTGCTCTATGAATGAGTGCCCCAGGTCCACGGCAAGCAATAGAGGAGACATTGTATGCTTCCAAAGAGAAGGGGTGTCTTGTGCAATTTTTTAAGTCGTTGGAGTCCAAGACGGGTAGTGCGACTTAGGATTGAGATTAGCGGCATGTATATATATGTACATACATAACGGCCGGACTTTGTTTTTTGAAAGACGAAGAGACCGTCAGAGGACTGGTCAGATTACTCACATGCTTGAAGGACACGATCATGCTTGATGCTCATCTTGATCTTCAAGCTCTGTCTTGAAGTGATCTTGCCTGACACACCACAAGCTGAGGAAGACGCCAAGGGCGCTCGCACCAAGGGTGATCCAGTAAGCTGCCTTGTAGCAATTGAGTCCCTGAGTGCACTCCCGGTCGCCATCTGGTAGGATGACCGAGTGATGGTCAAAGATAGCGCCATAGAACAGGTTGAATAGGTTTCCACATATCACCGGTGATAGCGTCATATAACCCCAGTTGAGCGAGAAGCCGTGGACCCCAAACGCATCGACAACCAGAGCCGGGTAGACGCCAAAAAGAGCGCCGTATGCGAGACCTGTAAGGCCTGACACTGCCCACAGAGAATTTGGGTTCTCTATCTTGACGGCACAAATTTGTGCGGCGGTGAAGATGAGAGATGAAGCGGTCAAACACCAGAAACGGCTTCCGTGCAGACGCTTAACGATAATATCGGAGCCAATGCCTTCTATTGGTCAGTGACAATTGTCCGGCAGTGCTTTGAGGGTCTGTACCGCTGAGTAATCGACCGCAGAAGCTCATGAATGAGATGATCGAAACATGCATGAGCTGTCGCTGAATAACTTTTCTTTTCGGTAAGCTGTCATCGTAGTGCTTCCACAATGCTTGTGCCTAGAGAGTGATAAGCGGAGCCGACTGACTAGGCAAAGATACTAACATCGTTGCCAATATTGCTGAGACGCGATTAGCCAAGCACTCAACGACTGCTGTCTAACTTACTTGATGGTCATCAATCCAACACCGGTCAGAAGGCCTAGCATCATCCACAGCTGCCAGAACTGCCTCAGTGGCAGGAGTGCCAAGCCCGTGACACCTGAACTACGTGAGTCACTACTCTTTGATCTTGCAGAATTGTGCTCCGCCGGAACGTCTCCCGGTCCGGAAGACAAGCTGGAAATTAGGGAGGCAGTTTCATCTTCAGTTGCGGCTGCAGCTTGAGAATTTACATGATCTGCACATAAGCGTTCGCGGCTGGAGCACTATCATAGAGTTGGAGTAGAAAGAACTGGGCTCAACATACCTGATATGCCTGATTTTGTTCCTTCGCGATGTTGTGATTGGCTCGACTTTGTTCGATGTAATTGATTCGACTCTCGGAAAATACTAGATCGATCTTCTTCGCCAGTAGGCAATGCACTGTAAGAGCTAGGAGGGGGTGCTACATGGAGAAAGAAGAAAGAAACAAAAATGATCCCCGAGGTGCCGAATCCGAGCATAAGAAGGTAGCTGGAAGTGTCATCGGGAAAGGCGAAGCCCGACAGCGTGCTGAAGAAGAAGGCGCTCAATCCAAAGGCAGACAGCGGGAAGGCGGTCGCTGTGCCCCGATGACTCGGCCAATTCAGAGCCGCTGCGACTGCGTCAGTCAATCGCTGACATGGTTATTGAGTTGAACGTACATGTCTTCACGGAGGCCGAAAAAGCCGAGCAGCCTCCCAAGCCGGTCATGAAATAGAGGAGGCACATCAAGAATATGTTCGTCGAGCCAGGGCCACGATCGTACGCTATTTGGGTCAATACATCATCGAACAGACAACTTAGGGGGGCCGAACCATGACGAAGTGGGAAATATCCAATTGCGAGCGCGACAGAGCCAATCAGGACTGCCGATCGAGGTCCTTTGGAATCAATGAGCAACCCGGCAGGTATCCCTGATGCGTACATCCCAATATTCCCGAAAGCGCCCTTCCTCAGATTTAGCAACAATTCCTCGTATCAACCAAAGGAAGGTCTCACGATTATGTTGCTCTGCGTGGCCGAAAGATTCATTCGCTCTGCGAATTGCGGACCCCATGCTGAGTATGCATACTGTCAAAGTGTCAGTCCAGATTCTTCCTCGCGCTGGGGCATACGTACATTCGTCCCACAAGCCAGTGCAATCAAAGTTGCAGCAACCACCGACACAACCCTTGTTCGCGTTGAGTCGCCCTCGGCCATCTCTGAGACTGTGGAAAGCCGGAACAACCAGCTAAGGGCGGGCGCCGCTGGCTTATGGTATCATTGATGGTTGAAGCCGTAAAGCCAGGGGACGGCAGACATTGTTTTGTTAAGGGACCATGACGGGCAGACACATGGCCGGCTGACTCGTCTGTGCCGCCAAAGCCACCGCTGATTCGGGGATTTTTGAGATCTGATGGCAACTAGAAAGGGTTTGATATGCTTTCAATTGCGAACACAAACTTCGATCTTCTTGATAAGCCTAAGTTGGAGCCCGAGTTTGCTGTAGTTCGGACGGTTACAGGTTGACGGCTACCCAGGTACCTAGGTACGAGTTTCGGGACATTGTAAGCTCTGATTGGTTCCATTTCCTCGGAGCCGCTTCGCCCCTGCCGTGACTTACGTAGCGTCGCGGCTCGTGATAAACTCAAGTGCCTGAATCCGACTTGAAGACAACATCAAAGGCATCTCACATCGCAGCCATGGGTGCAGCGCTGTCAATACCGTTCCTTGTGTTGCCGAGCTTAAGCACGGTACTATATCTTGATGATGTACATGGAAGGCTTCCGACTAACTGGTGATGTAGGTAGGCACCATCGCCGCATCATGTTGCGGAGCGGCGACATGCTCCGCATTGTGCAGCGCTTGCGGGAAGTGTCGCAACAGGTGAGTACTAACTGACGCGAACTGAACCTTGGAACTCATCGGAAATGCTGACTGGATATCAGCATGGCCACTCGGATCGCCTACGCACTGCTTCTACTCGTCAACTCCATAATTTCCTGGCTCTTGCTCACGGACTGGGCGGTCAAGAAGCTCCAGCATCTTACTCTTGACTACATGACCATATCCTGTAATGGAAAGGCTTGCTACGGTTTCGTCGCGGTCCATCGAGTCAACTTTGCCCTTGGCGCCTTCCATGCGCTCTTGGCAGTCCTACTCCTGGGTGTCAAGTCATCTAAGGATGGACGAGCACCGATACAAAACGGATTTTGGGGTCCAAAGATAATCGGGTGGCTTGGGCTCATCGTCCTCACCTGGCTCATACCGGATGGCTTCTTCATCACCTGGGGCAACTACTTTGCGCTCTTTGGAGCAATCCTCTTCCTGCTCCTGGGACTGATCCTGCTCGTCGACCTTGCTCATACCTGGGCCGAGTATTGCTTGGAGAAGATGGACATGCACGACTCGTCTTTGTGGAGAGGGATGTTGGTTGGATCGACGCTCGGCATGTATTTGGCTTCGTTGGCCATGACCATCGTCATGTACATCTTCTTCGCCAGCAGCGGCTGTTCGATGAACCAAGCTGGTATTACGGTTAGTGTAACCAGTTCAATAACTCCAAATTTGCTACTGACCAACTTGACCCCTTAGATCAACCTTATCCTCTTGATCGCCGTTTCGGTCATTTCCATCCATCCAACAGTCCAAGAGCACAACTCTCGAGCGGGCTTGGCTCAGGCTGCCATGGTCGCAGTCTACTGTACCTATTTGACAATGTCGGCGGTGGGAATGGAGCCAGATGACAAGCATTGCAACCCACTTGTACGCGCCCGCGGCACAAGGAAAGCATCGATCATCATCGGATCCATCATCACGTTTCTGACCGTCGCTTACACCACCACACGTGCCGCAACTTATGGTCTGGCCCTTGGGGGTAAAGGCAACGCGTATACGCAACTGGAAACCGATGACTACGAGCACGGTCTCATCACACAGCAACCGGAAAGTCGACGCGAAATGCGAGCAGCAGCACTCCGAGCAGCTGTAGAGAGCGGAAGTCTGCCTGCAAGCGCGCTCGATGAGGATGACGACGACGAATCCGATGCGGGACAGGCTCGAGACGATGAGCGCACTTCGACGCAGTACAACTACACGTTGTTTCACATCATTTTCCTTCTATCCACCATGTGGGTTGCCACTCTCCTCACGATGAACCTGGAAGATTACGAAGGGGACTTTGTTGCTGTTGGTCGCACGTACTGGGCTAGCTGGGTCAAACTTGTGAGCTGCTGGGTCTGTTACGGCATTTACACTTGGTCTCTGGTGGCTCCGGTTATTCTCCCGGATCGGTTTGACTACTAAGCAAGGTTGGAATTCGGACGGGGATTTTGCGTACGAACGGAGTCACAAGGATGTATTTCTTTAGCAGGACCGAGAGTTGCCACCTTCAATGTCCACTGTTTTTGTATATATAAATGCTTTGCGGCACCGATGGCATCAATAGGATCAGTTTTGAACTAACATTTTGGTCGAATCGTCATTTCGAACAGTGACATCACATGTGACTTGGCGAACGCGGAAAACCATTTCACGCGACACGCGCCCGCAGGCTTGGATGCAATAATGCGCAAGATGGGGTGAGATGGCCACCATCAAGGCCATCGAGGCCGGCTCCGTAAGCCATGTTTCTTGTTTTCGAGTCAGCGCATACTAACGTCGAAATGATTGCAGGTCCATCGCATCCAGTCCGGCCAGGTTATCGTAGATCTTTGCTCGGTAGTAAAAGAGCTGGTCGAAAACAGCCTCGACGCTGGCGCAACTTCAATCGGTATGTAGCAAAGCCACTCAATCTGTGTCAGGCATACCAAGCTGATCATGGCCAAAATCATTAGATGTACGTTTCAAGAACAGCGGGATTGACGCGATAGAAGTTCAAGACAATGGGGCCGGAATCGCACCGGAAGACTTCCACTCAATCGGTGTGTGCGCCGCAATGCCAGTCCAGAGATTCTTTCGATGAGTGTTGACAACGACATTAGCTCTAAAGCATTATACCTCCAAACTTTCCGCCTACGATGACCTGACCTCTCTTGAAACCTTCGGCTTCCGTGGAGAGGCCCTTTCCTCGCTATGCGCGCTTTCAAAGTTCCACATCACGACCGCAAGAGCAGGCGATGGCTCCAAAGGCACGCGATTAGACTTCGAGTCATCAGGGAAGCTGAAAGGCACATCAGTCGTAGCCAGTCCGAAAGGCACGACAGTCACAGTGGAGGATATATTTTACAACGTGCCCGTCAGGAGACGTGAGCTGGAGAAGAACATCAAAAGAGAATATGGCAAAGTGCTGGGTATATTGCATGCATACGCGTGCATCAGTACCGGTGTACGGTTCTCTGTGAGCAATCTGATCGTGAAGGGGTACTGGCCACTAATCGTTGCTTGAAGCCGCATTTGCTGAGTTGATGTGGTAGGAAGAAGGTTGTCGTGTTCTCGACCAAGTCCAATCCAACGACAAGGGAAAACATTGCAAATGTTTATGGCGCCAAAACCTTGCCGGCCTTGATTCCGCTCGACCTCGAACTTGTGATGGGGTCGAGCACCGGAACGACGCAATCTCTACGAAAAGGGCATTCGACAGCGCGATCGACTCAGAAAAAGGTCCAGGTACAGGGTCATATATCTCGACCATTTTTTGGGGAAGGAAGACAGACTCCGGATCGGCAGATGTTCTTCGTAAACTCTCGCCCATGTGGACTACCACAAGTCGCCAAAGCCATCAATGAAGTGTACAAAAGCTATAACATCACACAGTCACCATTTATATTTGCGAACCTTGTGATGGACACGAACGATTATGATGTGAATGTATCACCAGACAAACGGACAATTCTTCTTCACGACCAGAACGAAATGCTTGAATCGCTGAAATTACGATTGTCGGAATTATTCGAAGCTCAAGACCCAAGACTGCCTCAGGGCCAGCTCGCGTCTCGCAAACAATCTCTCTTTCAACCTATAAACACATATGCTCATGCAACGGCGCGAAGCATCGCGGACAAGCCTTCTGCGACAAACGAGGAAGCGGAAACCAATTCTCCGTCAGCGCAGTCTGAAGAAGGCCCGAACTCGAGTGTAGAAGCAACGCAATGGATCGAAGGAAGCCACGATACGGAAGGGATAGTGCACAAGTTTGGCGCCAGAAATACACCCCTCGGAAGCAAAAATGGATCGAGTCCACCCGGATATGATAAGCCTCCTCAAGAGAAACCGAAGGTGGCGAAGAGAATGGCCAATAGTGGTTTCCGTTTCTTCTCCATGGCTGAAGCGACGAACCCTTTGCTGAATGAAGAAGCGGAGAAACCCGAGATCGCAGCTTCGAGGCGAGTGCGTGACTCGAATCATCGTAGCGCCGAGTATCGAGTACAAAGTCTAGGAAAGTCTTCCCCAGGGTTCGGTGATGAGTCAAGATCCTCACAGTCAGGTGAAGAGGAGGTAATGTCCATCGGACCAACGGTGAGAAGGTCCAGCCCTGGCGTAGTCCAGCACGCGTTCGATTGTATCAGACCCAAGCGGACATTGTCGAGCCTGGCTACCATAACTATTGGTGATACGACAACCGTCACTATGCTAGGCCCTTCTACTCCTAAGCGGCGCAAGATTGATCCTCTCATCCACAAGCCAGGAAAGGATGCAGCGACGTTGATGGGGAAGACTTTACGCGCGTTCGTCAGACCGGGCAGCAACGGCGGGGACACTGATGGCGGGACTAATAGCGTGTCCAACTCTGACGCGTCAGATGACGATGCTCCCGCTTCTGCTAAGGATGCTCCATCTCCTGGCGCGTCACGACAGTCTAGCGAGGGCGATGATAGTCAAAGCAGCGAGTTGAACGATAACGACGCTAATAATGAGGTCAGCGCTCCATCCGACCGTTCAACCCAATGGCCGAATCTGGATCAACAATCCCACGGGGAAGCCGAAAACCGGGCCAGAGAAGAGGCTCGGATCGCACGCATCATTGAGCATGCGGAAAGAACTGGTGGGAAATCATCAGTGGACAACACTAAACGTGCCACTGCGGTGCTTAGGGGCGGCGGGAAAAGAGAGCCGACTTTGGAGTTAATCCAGCGCTGTGACACTTCTGTTGCAAGAATAGAGCGAAGCTTATCACGGCTCATATCGGAGCTGCGATCTTGTACCCAAGGAGCTACACCTGTCGATTCTGACGAAGACAAACCGGCCACAGCTGCAACAGCAGAAGAGCGTTTGTCTCTAACCGTATCAAAGAAAGACTTTGCGAACATGCATGTCGTTGGCCAGTTTAATCTGGGCTTCATCCTGGCAATCAGGCCTCATACTTCGGCAGACACCTCAACCGGGTCGGGATCTGATGAACTGTTCATCATCGATCAGCATGCCTCGGACGAGAAGTATAACTTCGAACGCCTGCAAGCCGAGACTGTTGTTCAAAACCAACGTCTAGTTCAGCCCCGGGTTCTGGATCTCACAGCCATAGAAGAGGAAATCATCCTGTCACACCCAGAAGCGCTCTCCCGAAACGGCTTCATCATCGACGTCGACATCAGCGGTGACGCACCGGTCGGCCGCCGCTGCAGTCTGGTCAGTCTGCCAATGAGCCGCGAGGTCGTCTTCGGAGTGCGTGACCTGGAGGAGCTGCTCGCGCTACTGGGAGAGCAGAGCGGGCCGGGCATCCCCCGGCCCAGCAAAGTCAGGAGGATGTTTGCCATGCGCGCATGTCGCAGCTCGATCATGGTAGGCAAGACATTGACTGAGAAGCAGATGGAGCGGGTGGTCAGGAACATGGGCGAGATCGATAAGCCATGGAACTGCCCTCACGGGCGGCCGACGATGCGGCATCTATTCAGTCTGGATCGGTGGGTTCCGTGGGATGAGGACAGGGTTTGGGGAGTTGATGGCGACGGTGTCAGGAGAACGGATTGGGCTGCGTACTTGGGAGGAGGTTGAAACTGGCTTATCTCGGTCATAGAGCTGGGTTCTCACGAAATATGCTTGCTGGTGGCTAAATCTCCCGGAAATTAAAGTCAAGGCAGGGATATATCTTATGGGAGGCTCGCGCTCCATAGGTTGATACGTGTACGGCACATTTGATCATACTCCACGCATGTTCAACCCATAAGAAGAAGCACCGTGCCGTGATGATGTGTGAGGTCGTTGCACTCGCCCCAGCGTCCTATACGGGTAAATAGAATTGCAAAAGGTGTGTGATTTCTTCATTCAACGCCTCTTCTCCCACTTCCATGTGACTATGAGTTAATGACTCACTGCTGCGGTATCAATGTAGTCAGTGTATCCGAACGATCGCATTTGTCCTACAACAATTCCATTGTCTTAATCGTTCTCTACGTGATACCCTGTGAATGAGCGTTAACAGATTGCATAGCCCAAGGAGTTTTATCTTATCTTATCAGATATCGAGCGGAAGGTCTGCCCCGCAGTGGCGGTGCAATTGCGACGACCCGACCTCCAGCTCCAAGGCGGCAAAGCCGCTAAAAGCACACGAGTCCGTCCTCGTCACCTCCAGCCGCCGCTGGGGATACTTCTACCAGGAAGTCCCCTATCCTCTTTTTTACGCGGCAGATTCTCTTGCTGAGTAGATTCAAAATGCCCGCTCCTCTAGCCAAAGGTATGTGCTTGACAATACCTCAGACTCCTCTATAGCGCACCAGTGATCGCGTCTCCTGCGTATTCGCCACTCACTGATCCTTGTTCTTTACAGGCATTATCATCGCCGCATCGGTCATTGTCGCCGCCGGGATTGCCTTCTATGAGAATCCGCAGGTGCGACAGTGGGTTGACAACTCCCGTCGCAAGATAGCACTCGCCCTGCACAGCCTTGGAGACGAGATACACTCACCGCGGTCGGAGAATGGCACTTCGACTGATCCACAAGAGGCCGAAGAGCAAAGACGCAAACAGCGAGAGGACTTGGTCCGAAGAAATCGGGAACGCCTATACAGAGACGGTATAGATGCTCTGTCTCGGTCAGAGAAGCCACAGCCACGAGCAGACGCGGGGAGGAGCTTTGATACACTTGTCGGGAACGATGGAATGCTCAAAGAGAACGTGAGCGAGAAGAAATGTGAT
>QQTW01000581.1_pt1 | contig 23276 bp, 21 predicted proteins | sample 1904831 | NCBI WGS metagenome assembly QQTW01 (sample SAMN09435610, study PRJNA476489) | Subsurface metagenome, whole genome shotgun sequencing project. | reverse complement strand
GTGGCGGCGTTGGTGGTGTTTGATGCATCATCCGCATTTTTGGCAGCAGTAACAGTGGAGAGCAGGTTGTGAATGCCGTTTGGCGAATTAGCATTATTTTTATCGTGAGTATTATTGTTGACCGGACCATCGGTTGTTGTTGTGGTTGGGTCCGAGGCGTGACTGGTCTTGGCGGGGACCGGGGTGGTGGAATCTGAGCCTGCGTGCAGCTGGTTTGCTCCACCAAGAAAACCGTTTGTCGATGGTTTTTGTTGCGGATGCGCGATCGTCACATCCTCAGGCACGGTTGTTGCTGTGGGCGGCTCGGGCGAGCGGGGCGGCGACGACAGCGCAGGCGACGAGGAAGCCGACACCCGCCGAGCCCGACCCGAGACAACATCACGACCACCAACACCACCAACACCAACACCAACACCACCACCGCCGCCACGACCACGACCGCCTCGACTTCCACGACCACCGCCGCGACCACCAGCTCGAGTGTGTCCTCCGCCGGCAAGTCCGAGGGCAGCAGCGGTAGGGACTTGCTGCTCAGGCTGCGGACCCTCGGCCTCCATGGCAGCAGGATGAAGCATCCACGACAGGAGAGGAGAGAAGAGGGAGACGTCAGGATCGGAGCACGAAACAGGAACAGAAGTGGACTGGCGATCTGCAGCAACCAGCAACAAGCAACAAGAACAGACAGCTGTCAGTGAGTGTGTTGCGCCGTTCTCGTCGCTCTTTTGTGTTGCCGAAGCTGCAAAGTCACGATGGCCTCAAGGTGAGTGCTCGGAGAGGAACAATAGCAGCGACAGCGACAGCAGCAGAAGAGGAACCGAGTGGGAGATGCCAGAGAGGAGTCTGCATGCGTCGGAAAGGTTGGGCAGGTCAGGAGGCTTCTGTGGGCGGATCAGGGTGCCGGGAGAGACAGGAAGAGGTAGATAGATTGGGAAGCGTAGGAGGAGAAACAAGAGGAGGAGGATGAGGGAAAGAGAGAGATGAGGGAAGAGAGAGGAGAGGAGGAGAGGGCAGATATTATAAAGGGTCAGCTGGTAGGGCAGCCAGGCAGGCGGACGGGGCGCTGGGGACGGCGAAGGAGAGGGAAATGAGAAGAGAAGAAGAAGAAGGGGAGAAGAGGCAGTCCTGAGGAAGAGGAAGAGGAAGAGGAAGAGGAAGAACTGAGAAGAGGCTTCCCCAATCAGCCCGGCCAGGGATCGGCCTCTGGAAGAGGAATTGGGCAAGGACTTGGGTCCTTTCACAGCACCGCACCACAATCGACTCTACTCCAGGGCTCTCTGTACGTACAAATGCAATATTGGCTACTCCCTACGACTAGTGGCCGGCAGACAGCGCAGAGCAGGCACAGCAGCAGCTCGGCAGAGGTCGGCGGTAGGGCCGAGTATCAGGCGTCTAGCGGGTTGTGTATCTTCAAGTATCTTATTATTACGGCCAGATGCTCACAAGATGCTCGACCTCCACAATTTCATACAGAATCGAAGATGTCCAAGTGCACACCATTCGGACTCAACTCCATCACCAGAGCACGACATCTCGAGTGATTGTTGAGTACGGAAGTCCGCCGAGAGAAGGACGATACGTGGCTGACTGTTCCACTTCTGGGGATCCGATACCCAGTGGTACGAGTTACAGCAGAACCTTAATAAATGATGATGAATGGCTCCCTTATATATCAAATACACGTTGACAGCTAGTAATATACCCCCACCATCTACCTCGATATCAAAAAGCAGATACATATGTCACAATTGTGGTAGTCGCTCATCTGATATTATTTAATAGTGTCCGCAGTCGATGTCAGGCAGTCAGCGCTGTCGCATCCACACGCGGGCCGACATCTGCATCTCTCTTGGCAAACCGATGACCTGCGTGTTTCCTTTCCTGTGCTTGCCCGTACTGCAGGTACTGCAGCTCGCTTGGCATCTTCATCTGCAGATAGGGAGAATCATCTCTTTACCCCGAGTGGAACGCGAAAAGTCATTGAATCGAAACCTGGTCCACTGTTCCTTACCCTCGCCCTCGAACTTGAGCTTCACATCGCAAAAAGAAGGGGGAGGATCAAGAGAATGGAAGAACAGGCAGAACGACAATGACCGCTTCTGCACGTGTCGCCAGTCTTGGCAGCGATGCAGGACATGAGACAGCTTGGGCCCCTTGCCGTATCCGAACTAGCGCCCGGCACTTCGGAGCGCCACCCTGCGACCCTGACCGCATCGTCGCTCCGGATTCCAGAGCCTCAACCCCAAAACATCCGGGGCAGCTCTCCGCGTCAATGATGCTTCGTTTTCTACTGACAAGACCATCTAAGCTCACCATATCACACACGCAGCCTGAGTAAGAGCTATGTCCTTCGTCCGTGGCCAGCGCTTCCATCTGGACCTTGATTCCGACGCCGACGACGACATCACCAACAATACCCCTCCTAGTCGCGTCCCCGTCAGCTTTGTTCGCGATGTCCAAGAGCGCCAGACATCAACCGCTCCTCCCCCAGCTCCGAGTCTGAGGTCGGACGGCGCACATCACCCCACCGGATTCCCCGCCCACAAGAAGCGGACTCCACGCACATCTGCCTTTGGCCAGCGGTCATCTCAAGCCCGACCGGCAGATGCGGCTGCCGCAAAGTCGAAGGACCTCGAGGTCAATCAGCAGAGCAGAACAGGACCGGACTTATATGTCGCGACTGATGGGCAAGATGGTCGTGACGGTACACCTTCTCCCGAGACGCTGGAGAGACAGAGCATCGATGCCGAGAACAGACGCAGGATCGCCGAAATGTCGCCGGCTCAGATCGAGCGGGAGCGACAGGAGCTCATGTCCGCACTGAGTCCGGGTCTGATCGAGAGACTGCTCAAACGGGCGACCATTGATGATGGGGGACAGGATGCTGGGACGTGGCATAGGAAGGTTCAGGGTCGAGAAAAGGGAGGGGAGAAGGGAGAAGGTACGACTGCACCGGCTCAACCGCACCGTCACGTTGCTGGCGGTGGTGAAGGTGACGAAGATGACGGCGAGCATGAAGCTTCGCGTGTGCGGCTCGAGAACGTCAAAACAACGACTGTGACGATTGAGCAGAGCCCTTCCGGGGCTCCTCCTCTAGACCCAGCATCAAACACTTTCCTCACCGACCTTCACGCAACCTACTTCCCCACCCACGACCCCAACCCAGCCTCGCTCTCCTGGCTCTCACCCCTTCCACCTACCGACCCTCTCACCGCATACCTAGCCCCAGCGCCTTCACATCCTGAGTCCTCCTCGACAACCACCGCCGCATCAGATCCATCCAGCTCCGAGTCCGCACATGAATCCATCCCTCCGAACGCCCTGCGCTTCTCTCTCACAGGCTCCTTCCTGCCTCCAGGCCTCGCATCCCGCATCCCAACCTCTCAAGGTCTGCATCACCACGCCGCCGCCCCGGCAGCAGCCGGCTACACCGTTTCCGAACTGGCACGGCTCGCGCGGTCGGCGGTGCCGGCGCAGCGGTGCATGGCCTATCGTACTCTGGCCGGGCTGCTGGAAGCGATGCACGGAGGGGAGTTTGATAAAGGGAATGCAGCAGCTGCAGCTCACGGCAAGGTCCGAGGACCGGATCAGAGAGATGCGGAAGTTGGGGGAAACACAAGTCTCGCGGCAGCGGTGTGGCACATGTTGGACCAGGAACGTGTCGGCGACATTCTGCGCTGGGAGGGCGAGCCGGAACCGGATGCTGACGTCCAGTCTCGTGGCGAAGTTGATACGAGGACAGTCATGCAGCAGACTGACAGCAACGAGGGGCGCATTGAATCCGCCTCGAATGGTAATGCTGTCGACTCCCATCGCGACCTTCATCGACCAAAGCATGCGAGTGCACGCGCATACGCGTCGGACGCGTTGCGTGCCTTTAAGCAGGCGGATGAAGCCCGGAAGAGGACTCTGCAGCAGCCGCGAAGAGCGGTCTGATGCTGAGATGAGTAGCAGTGGGAAAGTGCTCAAAGAAATGGCGTGGGAAAAGAGCCTGTCATGCATCTGCGTAAGAAAAGAACGGGCTATCGAGTCGGATCCTTTGCGGTAAGGCAACCTCCCGCCGGTTCCACCAACGTCAAAGTGGTGAGCATGCGATCAGATCGGATGTTATGTTACCGAAGTCCCAGCCCAATCACCTCTAGCTGAAGATACAATACATTGCTTCAGACTCTGACCCTTACGCCGGCTCGATCTTTCCGAAGCATTGGCGCCCTTTTAACGTCTCTGGACACATCATCACTCCCTTACTTTGCACTGCGTCCCGCACCGACAGCCTGCAAGATCTTTTCGACATCCTCACAAGATCCATCACGCACCGTGTCTCGCCAGACGATATCGGTTACCCGCTCGGCCTCGGGCAGAACGCTCCAATGCGGACTCTGCTCGGCCCGGAGCCATTTGAAGTCATCCACTTGCGACCACAAGTCTGTCTGTTCTTGCTCAGGTGACACTCTGGGTTGCAAATGCTCCTGAAAAGAAGATGTCAGCCGAGTCGACTCCTCGAAAGAGAAACTGGGAGAAAGTGATTGGAGAAGCCATACATAGACCTCCGGCAACGGAGCAAACCTGACGCCCTCGCAGTCTTCGATGATTGGCCTGCTCCCGACCCGCAAATACACATCGCAATCGCGGCATTCGTGCATGCGGAACTGCCGGCACGCCACCACGATGACGCTGCCCGTCACGCCGGTCACGTGTGCAGGCCCGTCGACCGTCCCGCATGCGAGCAAACTATCTCGCACGTCACGGACCTGCAGAGTCGCAAATGGCCGCTGCTGTTGCTGTTGTTGCCCTTCGGCGGCGGTAGCGGTGGTGGGCTCCCACATGTCGACGACACAGCTGCGCAGGTTCGTCAGCGCGCCTGACGATGCTGCCTGCGCGGCTGACGCGGGGAGGACGATGTGCTCGCGGGTCTGGTTGGAGATTGCGATGGCGGTTGCGTGGGAGAAGGAGGGTCTGCGGATCGTGGGTTGCGACTGGGCTGGGAATGCCGGTGTTGGAGAGTCGTTGCTGCCACCTTCGCTTTCCTGCTTGTCTTTCTTCTCATCTTTCGCCGGCTCGTCTGCGGGCTTCGGGCTGGCCGAATCTGTGATGGTGACGGGAGTGGAGCTGAAGCGGACGGCGCGCCTCTGCTCCGAGGCCGGCTGGAGAGCGTCACTCGACGACGTGCTGGCCGGATTTTCGGTCCTGTTGTTGAACAGCCTCGACTTGAACTGAAACCGCGTCTTCGGGGCGAGCGTGCTGCGCGTCTTCTGGAGCCGTTCCGTCAGAGCTTTGATAGCCTGCCGACGCATAGACTCCGTCAGCAATCTCAGTCTGATATACATCTCCAGGGAAGTGCTGAGCGTACCTCGGCATAGGTGCGCTGGTCATAGGCCGGTAGGTAGTTTGCCGCATCCTTGACCTCCTGCGAGAGTCGGGCGATGCCTGCGAGACAATGGTCGACGGCGTCGGCTCGCTCGCCGCCCACGACGGCCGTGCCTGCGATCCTGTCCATCTGCTCCTGGAGCGCTATAGACACAAAAAGAGGTTTGACCCGTCAGCGATCGGCTCTTCTTGTTTTCTTGTAAAATTCGGGAGACGTTACCGGTGACCTCTTGCTGAAAGTAGCGGAAGAAGCGCTGGCTCAGCTTGAGCTCCACGGCTGGCTGCTCCGGCGCGATGGCGGGTTGAGCATGCTCGAGGGGCGGTTGCTGAAGAGCTGCCGTTGGTGTCACGATCATGATGATTGTTTGGTGAGGATTCTCGTGTGGGTTGCGAGTGAGGGTCTTGGTCGGCGAAGATTGATGTGTTAGGATAGAGGGGTTGTTGAAGAGAGGAGGTGAACATGATGGAAAGCGGCGGTGAAGATCCTATATGCCTCCCCCCATCCATGGATGTCATCGCAGGGTCCTCCATCGCGCATCCACACTCGACTGTGGCACTGTCTCACATGCATCCTGCTAGTCTACCACACACGTTCGCGGTTGATGCATGCAGATGAGGGGCGGAAGTCCGGCACCTAGATGTATGTACTCCGTACTCCGTACATACCATGTATGTAAACAGAAAAGCACGCGACTGCAGGGCGATCTCCAGCCGCCGCCCGCCGCCGAACCCCGCCGAGCTGTCGGCCTCGATCAGGCCAATCACGCACGCTTTTGCGGCAGACCCGTAGACCCTTTTTCCTCCCCGTCTCGGCTTCGGGCACGATGACCGGTGACAGCCTCTGCCCGGCCTGGGCTCGTCTGGGCGTCGTCCGCATCAGAGGCGTACAATCGAGATCGGGATGGAATGCCTTGACAGCATGGAGGTCGAAGCCGCACGGTGTGTGACGTCGTGACGGTGGGTTGCTCACCGGCTGCACACGTGCCTACATTGCTTAGTAGGGGCGATATTAATGGTTGTGGTACGCTGCATGGGCTCGTCATCATCATACATCTCCGGGTTCACGATGCCAACATCTCCGAGCAGAGCGCTGCCCGTGGAGCCGCATGTCGTGCGCCGGCAAATACTCGACGTCACAAGGGGCCGGCAATCCAGTCATGTTCGCAACTGACATACTACAACCCATTGAACGGATATCCTTACCGCTCTTCGAATTCCCAGCGACACCAATTCAAGCAGCACAGAAGCACAGAAGCACAGAAGCAAATCCATGCAAAATTCGGGTCTTCAAGAAATGACAGATGGACTGTGTCTTTTCTAAGCCATGTCCGAGCAATGCACGGTACCGTCGGTCTTCGACAATGATTCATTATATCATCCGCCTACCGACAGTCTGATCGATCGTTCGTTGCTAATGGACCCTCGCAATCAGAATGCTGGCGGGTGTTTGGGTGATTTTTGACCTCAAATACACTGCAGATCTCGCCGACACTTCTCACACCAGCAAGGTATTTGGTTGAGCGTCGACAGACAATCGCTCACAGCTCGCTCATCTTTGGCCCTGTTAGTCTTCTTGACGTTAAAATCCTCGAGCACCGAAACCTACGGGTACGCATTGCTGCGGCAGAAGACCTTCCGGGACAGCACACTTCGCCGCCGGCATGATACAATTGAGGCTCGTCAACAGAATCCTCAACTCGCACAGGCCGTTCTCGTTCCGAATCGGCCTCACCCAGATGGGATCTCTGCCGGACGACGACTCCTTGCACACGGCCGAGAAGCTCTCGATGAACTCCTCCGTGCAAGCGTCTGTCCAGCCGTCGGCATGGAGCAGCAACAACGTCGCCTGGTAGAACTGCTCGCCATCGGCCCGCCATGCGAGATAATGACAGGTGGACTTCTTCACGTCGTGCTTCACTGCTCGGTTCGAGAGCAGATGTCGGACAGGCACGAGCGATTCCTCAAGAATGTACGGACTGCTGAGCACAGCTTGCATGAGAGTGGCAAGGAGCGTGCCAAAGGCGAAGATGTGCACCATGGCTGGCCCTGTGCTGGTGAAGACGAAGCGAAAATATCGTAACAGAGGGAAAAAGCAACCAACGATACGAAGAGGGTTCCGAAGGCCACGGAGGTCGAGTGACCAAACTCAATCAGCGGACCATTCGAGTTAAATGTCTCTCATCTTCAACTGATTCGAACTGTCCATCACGGCAAAGGGAGGTGACACCGTGCCGCACGAACGGCGCGATGAACAGAGACATGCCTCCCTGTGAAGAAGGAATGGTCTTACTCATTTTTGGCGCTCAGATGCCCCGATGAATCCTTCTCAGAATCCTTCCCAGGTTCTGAAAGGCAGCTGTCAATTGGTCACAGCTCTAATACCGACAAGACCCAGCATTGATACTGGCTTCGCAACGTATATAATGGAAGAACGCCAACCACGGAAGACTGCACATGCATTAACAACGTAGGTCAAGTCGAATGAGTGTTAGCCTGGAGAGTGGCTTTGATGAACATCAATAGTTGTGAATTTATCTCGTGGACCCTGAAATGAGTTCGATCGGGTTGCTGAGGTGTTTTCCCGACCTCATGTCAGCCCCGGGCAGGCCTGTGCCTGGCCAATGCATCCACTTTCCGAATGCAGACTTGATGCACTCGATGCAACACTCACACTGATAGAGGATTCGGGAAGCCTTGCATCTTTCCACGGAAAGTCCATGCCGGTGCCCACTCGGCAAGTCATGGGCGCAACTGCTTTGCATCGCATGGGTGAAGGGCAGATACACACATGGCGTTGCAAGTTGTGATCTCATGAGAGTAGAAAGTAACCGCACTATGTGATGGGAAGATGGGCTCAATCGACTGCGAGAGACATAGACCAGATAGCTGCATTGTTGGAAATGCCGGCGCACACCACGACAAACCTCTTACCTTGATGCACTAAAAGCTGACATGGATTCAATATGAACCAAGCTACTTTGGTGTGGTGACCGTCCTGGACACAAAAGTTCCTGTAGCATGACGGAGAGTGCAGGCAACCGCACTCGGAATTGTCGCGTTTTTCTTTCAATTCTTCATCTGACCTGGCTTTTATAATCTAGCATCCGTCGAGAGGATATAGGAGATCAGCATTCATCCCACGTCTCGAAAGGCTCTTCTCCTTGGCCAATGAAATGCTACCAAGAAACTCCACACCAAATACTCGATACACTCGTCAATGAGGCGGTGTTTTCTGTACATGAAATTGTCGGGAGCTCCGCCTGTGCGATGGTAAGGCTGAATATCGTTCATGCGCTGGGAGAAGCAACGCCCGGGTTGATGTCAACCCCGTAGTTCTGCTTGATCCTCTGGCGCCGTCTCTCTTCGTATCCGGGTCCGTATACACCTAGTGATGCGTGAGAGTCGTTCTTGCCGGCCGTACGGCCAACGTACCTCGCCCTTCCCCAAGCTCGGAGAGTGTCTCCTCGATCGGTCTCCGCCGGTTCTTCCTCAGGAACTCCTTTCGTGCAACCTCATCGACGCTCGGATCCTTGGAGAACCCGCTCAGGCTACCTCCGGTGTACTCGAACGCCCCTAGTAGGACCGATAGCGCAGCTCCGCAACCGATAACCGCTGGCAGTGTGCGGTCTGAGGACGGTGGTCAGTCTGTCACTATTCTGTTCGCGTGGGCAGAAGCCCCCTCACATCTCAGTCCGACCATTGTGCCTCCGAAGAAACCGCCGATGGCGGCATTCCAGGCGTCGTCCTTCTCTCGCAAGTTCGCGGCGGCGGTTTTCGTAAACATCTGAGCGGCTCCCACAGCAGCTGGGGTGCGTCAGTAGACGGTTGCTGAAGTCCTCTACCCAACTTACCAAATGTTGTGATTGTACTCCCCGTGCGTGTGAAGATACCTAGGGCTCCAACATTCTGCTTCGTCAGAGTGTTCTGGACCCCAGAGATGAACAGTCCCGCGCCCCCCGTGATAAGAGAGGCTTTGACCGTCGCGCTGATGGCATCCTTCGGCACATAATGTCTATCATCCGAAGACATGTCGGATGATGAGATTGCGACTTGGAGAAGGGGTGGCGCCCTCTGTGGATCAGAACATGGGTCGTCTAAGTCTAGCGAACGGTCAGACGTTGGGACAGTTGCGGCTCAAAATTAAAGTTGGGGTCGAAGCTCGCGCTCGCCCTTTAGCACTGGTAACCCCGGCTGGCTGCATAAGCGCTCGTAATTTTTTAGTTGAAGCGTAGGCGCCTGGAGCTCTGCGCGTCAACGAGCTTTAACAAAGCCCGACTGCAATTTAGTCTTGACAGAGCCCAGTGCCTTTGCAAGACCACCTTCTGCCGTTCGTCTGGGTCATCGCTTCCATGTTCACTAATCTCGTATGGAGGTCGCTGGACCGCATTTGCCGCTAATGTATAGCTCTCTTCCTTTGCGCTTCGCCCTCCGCGCCTCTTCGCCCTTACACGCTGTTACTCTTGCGTAGGGCGTGGGAGGATTGAGACGCAACGTCACGCATTAGTCCGCCATCAAGCCGGTGAGCCTGGGCAAGTGGGCTCTGCGCTTGCCCGGCCTCAGGTTTAGACATGTCGTCCGGGCCAGGTATATCAGATTTATTCTCTGCCACCATGTGGCCAAACTGTGGAACTGATGTCTCTCGTTATCAAGGAAAGACTGCACCGCGACTACTGGAAGACCTCCTTCATTACGACCCTCGATTCGAAGCGCTCCATGGCTCCAACATCCTCACCGATTTCCCGCCTCCGTTCGACGAAAGCGTCCAGAGGCGGCCAACGGTCCCCAAGGGCTCGTGTCGCCATGTGTACATGGTCAAATACCCGCAAAGTCGCATACCCCCGATAGATGTGCAGCCAGACAACGCCTCCATATATACAGTTGCCTCTTTTTGCCAAGAGTGTCGGTGCCATCTTGTTCTCACCGTAGAGTTCCGCGGGAATGATACATATCGAGACTACTGTCCGAGTCAGCAATACCCTTTACATCATTTCCTCCACGACCCTAGCACTTTACCGTCGGACGCTGACGCTGGGGAGCGATGCCTTCAATTCGGATTTCGTTGTTCGGCAGAGCCATGCCGCGCCAGGGCGTTTGTCCAACTTCGGCCTCCGCGGATAAGACCGGAGCACCTACGGCTTCTGACGGAGCCCAAATTGTTAGAAGCAAGACGGGAGGCCGCTGTACAGGTGGATAGACAGCGCGACACCGAATTCGTAACCGCAAAGCCCATCGATGCGCTTGAGGTATTGTACCGGTACCTGCAAGATTCGTTCGAGCGATCCAGACCCGCAAACAAGAGGCGTATTCCTCCTCTTAACAAGAGGTTCATGGTCACGTTTGGGACGGATTGCAACGACCTGCTCTCGGGCCTGGGCTTCAAGTACATGCAGAGTGTGAGCCGTTCTCCGCCATCTTGATGGTCCCCATGCTAAAACTCCTTCAGACCGAAGAGGGAGAGGATGACGACTGGTTCTGGTACTTGCCCGATCCATCTACAGAACCAGACCCAGCCACGGGGGAAGCACTCCAGACAGTCATCCAAGATGTCATGGACGAGCTCCTCATGCTCATTCATCAGGTGCCAGAGGGCCAGAGGAAGCTGCTGAAGAACTTTGTGTACCAGCCGCAGCCATCGATCAAGCTCATGCAGCGAGTCCTGGGTTGCTTGGAATGTGCGTACGCCTTTCTCTGGAGCCTGTTGTTCGGTCTGACTGGTCGCAGATGACAAGGTGCCTTCTTCACGACGAAAAGCGGATGCTTCATCTGAAGATCATCCGTAAGCTTCTTTCGCATCCAAGCTGTCCGTTGCTGATCTTGACAGATACTATGCGGGCCTAGGCGCTCTGGGAGATTTTTCTGACAATTTACTCATTTATGCATATGATAGACAGGTTCTTTGCGACCCCTCTAATGCGCCGTACTATTTCGAATGCATCCAGGACATTGCGCAGGGAAGGAAGAGCGAGGCGCTGGAGACAAACGTTGTGATGCTGGCGTCTCAGGGCCACATCAGCCGCAAAGATGTAGCAAACGCATATCTGTTCTTCGGCATACAGCCGAAGCATGAATCCTTCGTCAGTGATGACCACATCATTGGACAGTTTCGCGCTCGGCTTCCTGACGTGGGCCGCTTACAAGAGAATGAGATGCGCAGCGCGCTGCGGACTCTCGGGCAAGCGCGTCGTAGCTCCCTCATCAAGCAGGCCGCGTCTGACAGTAAGCAATTCGACTGGAGATTGAACGTCGGAGCAACGTGGTGCTGACAATGGATAAGCGATTGAAACCTATGGCCAAGCTTTGTCATGGTTGGGAGCGCAAGAGGAGACCCCGGATGAGTTCATCGTCACAATGTTGACTGTCAAGGTAGGTGTCAATCCATCCAGGCGTGACCAATGCACCTTTGCGCTCTGTCTTCTGCTTATCTTATCATATTGGACTTTGTTCCCGCCAAAAAGTCGTCTTTAATCTCCGACAAGCGGCGTCTCTCTTTCCTAACATCGCAACCCTGCAAGAGCTGGCGGCTGGGCCTGAACCAACAAGGTTAACGTTTACCCAGGTTGATGAGAGTCCTGTTAACGCAGAGATCGGACGACGCGCGGTAGAACTCATCGCCCAAGCACGTCGCAGCCAGTACCTTCGCAACTGGCTGGAAACGGGCGAGATGGCACAGGCGCCGATGGAGCCAAGCGAGGCGTACAGCATCTTACAGATAGACGACAGAGCCGCCCTGCTGGACGATGAGACACTATCGGCATTGTTCGGCGCTCGTGTGACGGAGGCACCTGATCGTGAGGCGGATTTCACACGCGCTCTTGCCGTTGTCAAGGCCGACATGGAGACCAACCGGGCTCTCCACCACGATGGTGGCGCAAGTCGTAATCAACCAGCATACCCGCTTGAAGAGTGGCCCGTTGGACTGCAGAACATCGGAAACACATGCTACCTCAACAGTCTCCTCCAGTTTTTTTTCACAGTAGAACCGCTTCGACGCATGGTGCTCAACGTGGACGAGTACATGATGAAGCTCACCGACGAGATGCCGGAGAAGCGCGTTGGTGGAGGCTCTGTGCGTCGGCATGAGGTGGAGAGAGCGCAAGCTTGTAAGTTTGTCGACTCGAAAAGAGGAAGATCCTGACGGTACAGTTGCCCGAGAGCTGCAGACAATCTTCAACGAGATGATTGTTGCGCCCCGATATGAAATAGTCCCACACAGAGAGTTGGCGCGATTGACGATCCTGAAGTCGAGCGAAGACTCGGGCTCAGCCGGCGTCGCGCAAACTGTGGACGGCGGTGGAGAGGGACTGGGTGACATCAACGGCTCTCCTATCCTGGGTCCTGCAAATAAGCCAACCCCGGAGTCCCGCAAGAGAAATCACTCCCTTAGTCTCATTCTGAACCAATCAAACAGCGATAACGTCAGTGAGGACACCCTCGTGGCCGATACGGACATGGCAGATGCCGAGACTCCTGCTCGAAATGTTCCGAACGAACAGGACATGTCCGATGCGAAGGAAATCACGGGTCAAACTCCTAACACTGAATATCAGATGACCGAGCTCGTTGAGGCTGCACATAAAACGCCCCTTCCGGAAACCAACCCTCCAAATGTTGCTGCGAACACCGTTACAAACTCTGTGCAAGTGTCGCAGTCGGATCTGCTGCCGAGCATTCAGATCAGAGAGCCGGACTCGTCTGTCGATGCCGCTCACCCGCCACCATCACGGCCACCTCCGATGCCGCCACGGCCGAACCAGAATCAAACTCAGTCCAAAGGCCCTACCTTTGGAGAGATCGAAAACATCGCCCAACAGAGGGATGTGACAGAGGTCATAGGGAACGTGCTCTTTCAGCTCGAATGCGCCATCGTGCCGACGAGTTTCCAGCCAGATGGCGAACAGTGGGACTTGATAAAAGAGTAAAGCCTCTCTCTCCCGTGGCAATTGATTACTGACTATTGTTAGTCTCTTCTATGGTAGATATACTTGGTTTCCGCTCGGAGGGAACAAGATTGAATCCAAAGAGGAGCTGTTCGACACCATCATTGTCAACGTCGCTTCTGGACCGACAGACATATATTCCGCGCTAGACGACTATTTCGACCCGCATGAGATTCAATCAGAGAAGGGAACATTGCAGCGCTTCGGCGTGATCAACAACTTGCCACCCATCCTGCAGATAAACATATCTCGAGTGATGTATGATCGTGAACGCGCATCACAATACAAGATCGAGCACCATCTTCAGCTCGAAGAAACTCTTTACTTGGACAGATACACCGAGTCTCCGGACCCCGATCTGCTGAAGCGCAGGAAGCAGGCGTGGGAAATGAAAACAAGGCTCCGTCAACTCAAATCTAGAAGGGCCGAGTTATCGACAACTGAACTAGATGTCGACGTGCCCACTGCAATCGCAGCCACCTCACAGTTGGTAGCCAAACTACAGGAGGAAAACTCGGACCGCGCAGATGCCCCTGGCCAGGACCCAGCCTTGGACACTGTTGAAGACTCAGAGGAGGCCGCTGCGGTCACAACAGGAGAAGCGCAAACAGAGGGACCGGGAAAGATTCCTCAGCACGCTAACGCCATGTCTACCCTCTTGCCAACCCTACTCAAAGCCGCCTCGTCCATCGAAGATGAGCTTCGTTCACTCGATTTCGAAATCGCGACTTTGAACGAGCAACTTGGTACTTTGTTCTCGGATCTCTGTAAGATACCGTACCGCCTACACAGTGTGTTCATCCATCGTGGCACGGCAGCTGGTGGCCACTACTGGGTCTACATCCGCGACTTCGAGCGCAACGTCTGGCGCTGCTACAACGACAGCGCCGTCACCCTTGTCGAAGACCCTGAGCGGACAATCTTCGCCGAAGACCGCCCAGACAGACCAGGCTTACACCCGGCAACACCAAACCTGCTTGTGTACGTCAGAGATGACTGCGTACAGAAGCTCCTGAATGCTGTTCAGAGGCATCTTCAGAGAGCGGAGGATCAAGAACAAGCCACGATGCCAAGAGAAGAGGACGCGAATCGGGAAATCGAGATGATAGATCTCGCAGGTGTTTCGGGTGGAGTTGGATGAAAGTGATGCGTCTAGCGATCAGGCTACCTTGTCCCATGGTGAAGTGTGATAGCCATGTCAGAAGTTCTCGGTGGTGGTGTGGCCACTGTCACGTTGCTCGACAATGAGAGAATAGCAGGAGCACCTGACACCGGCTTGGGGATCTGGCGTGAGTTGCGAGGCCATCGCTTCCTTTACATGTAACTGCTTCATGCGCTTTCGCCTTGTGCCGCCGCATGATGACTCCGCGCCACCTTCTGCGCGGACTTTCACCCAACGTGCGTCCTGTTAGCATCGCTCTGGAGCCGGCCACGACGATATCGTCTTGGGGCTCACTTTGTCGTTATGTGGTCTAGCGATCACTAAGCGTCTGTATATTTACATTGTCATGCTAACTGCAAATGTTTACCGTAGATACTATGCTTCATTTGAAATGAAAGCAAATGGGACTTCTTCATATTCACGCGCTTGCCACAGCTACTCGTTCTGATCTTTCAGGGTTCAGATTACCATGATTACTATGACAGACGGCAATTGATGAGCGATCTCAACTGAATCAAATTGAAGCTTGCAGCTCTATTATGAAAAGCTTGAAACGAATTATCATGTGAAGCCTACTGGGCTGCGAGGTATTAGTACGCACCGGGAATACATTAACCGGATAGATCCAGATCAGCTTAGCGCCATACTAAAGCAGATTAGCGTCTATTCCCATTCAAAGCCGTCTGCTTGTCCTCTTTCGTCGATGACGGGAATGGCTGCGTGTCTAGAACTGAGTTGCAACATTTTGGTTTTCAAATTTCCACTTACCTGCTCCACGGATGCCGCGAAGCTTCTTGCGCAGTAATCCTTGCGTCAAAGCTGCTGGTTGGCTTCCGCTCTGAAATGCTGGCCCTGTACTTGGTAGATTCGCCCTCGTGTTTTGACAGCTAGTTGCGAAGGCCGCCGCGTCCGCATCTCAAGATGCGCTTCGCCGCCTATGCCGGGGTACGGTTGCAAGCATCGTCACAGCCTCCTCACATTCAATGCTGACTTCTGCCATCAATCCAGACTTCGGCTGTCCTGGCTGTTGGTGTCATTCTGCGGGCATTCCACGAGAGACCGAACTTCTACTCTGCCGCCGTCTACCTTTCGCAGAGCAATGCATGTCTCATGGTAGGCCTTCTGTCTTGGTGCTTCTGAGTTCTCTGTGTGGCTCGCTCATACGCTCGCACGCTCACAGATCCTTACAAACCTTGTGCTTCTTCTCGCCTTCGGAGTGTTGTTCGGCCTCCAGCGCCTGTTGTACGGACCTCTTCGGGCAATCGAGGTGGAGCAGCTGTACGAGAAAGCATGGTTTGCCGTCACAGAAACATGCCTTGCCATGACCATTTTCAGAGAAGAGATTGGAGCATGGTTTCTGGTCATGTTCGTCACCCTTCTGGCTGCCAAGGTCTGGGGTTGGATTGGTGAGGGACGGGTGGAATTCCTCGAACAACAACCGCCCGCGAATCCCACGCTATTCCACACCCGCCTCGCGACGTCCCTTATACTCTCCGTGGCATTTGACTTCTTCATGCTCAACTACTGCGGGAACACCGTTCTGGAGGAAGCACGGCCGGGCATGATGGTCATGTTTGCCTTCGAGTTCGCCGTTCTGACCGTCACTTCGACCTCGACCATTATGAGATACGCCATCACCCTGAAAGAGACCATGACTATCCGCGAGCAGACACAAGCCAGACTGCAAGAGCGCAGGGCGGCAGCTCGCGCAGCACGAGAAACTGCCAGACGCGAAGCTGGTCCAGATGCCACAACCCCACCGGACGACGCAGCCGAAGAGGAGATTGATGAGGCTGACATAGACGTGCCCGGATGGGAGGAAAAGGGTCGTTGGATATTCTATCTCGATCTGGGAACCGGTTTGTAGTCACCTGCACGTTTGACGCGGACTTTTCACTGACGTCGATGCAGACCTTGTCAAACTCATCATATACATGGTATTCTTCAGCATTCTTCTAGCTTTCAACGGCTTGCCGATTCACATCCTGCGTGATGTCTTCATGACAGCGAGGTCCTTTGTGAAGAGAGTACATGACTTCGTCCGGTATCGCAACGCAACCCGCGACATGAACGCACGGTATCCGGACGCTAGGGCGGAAGACCTAAGAAGAGAGAGCACCTGTATCATTTGCAGAGAAGAGATGACGCCGTGGGAGCAGCCTGCTGCTCATGAACACGGAGCTCAGAGGCCAAATAGGCACCCTGACGAGCGGCTCCGGCCCAAGAAACTACCGTGCGGACATGTGCTTCACTTTGGTTGCCTACGGAGCTGGCTCGAAAGACAACAAGTCTGTCCGACCTGTCGCAGATCCGTTCTTGTTGCAACCCCTACTGCCACAAACCGAAACAACGCCGGGAATAGGCACGCCGCAAATCCTGCCCAAGGGCCACAGGCGCCAGCGGCCAGAGATCCGAACAACCCGGAAGGGGGACCTGCCGACGCAAATGGAATGCGTATATTCAATCTCGGCCCCCTCCGCATCGCCTTCGGAGCTTGGCCGATGAATCCGAGGCAGAATATTGCAGACCAGGTTCGAGCCGCGCAAGCTGGCTTGGCACCAGCGAATGCACCCCAGCCTGCCGCTCCAGTACCGGCTCAACCCCCGAGGGTGCTTAACAGCAACTTAATACCATTCTACCTCTTGCAGTTCGAACGCCACATTGCGCAAGAGATTCAGAATCTACACAACGTACAGGATCAGATTGGCACTGTGAGAACCTTGCAAACCGAGTTGGAACGGTTGCGGGCTGCTCAGCAAAACCGTTCATCCACGGGTGGGCCTCCTGCACCGTCACAAGCGACTTTTCCGGTACGAAGTCACTCTTCCGGCTCCCTTGGCGTCAATGCACTTCATGGCCGGCCGCCAACCTACCCCAACCCACGAGTTTTGCACCCTACTCCATCACAGCCCGCAATGGGCGCGGGGGACCGCAGTCTTCCGGAGGGAATGGCCCTCCCTCCTGGCTGGACATTATTGCCATTACATCCAGTCGGCCCGGGAGCAGCGATCCCAGGAAGCAATAACCCTTACGCAGCCACTTCCACTACTACACCGTCAATGACTACAACGACGTCCGTACCTGGACATACGATCTCCACCATCACTCCATCCCCCACTCCGCCTTTGAACCTCCCTGCAGATCCTGAGCGCTCTAGCATCAGTGTGAACGATCAGCTAGTTAATGGCAATCTTGAGGAAAGACTTGGGGGGAACACGAATGGGCATGGTGCTAGCTTGCTGCATCCTGATTCTGCCGCTCCTTATGTGGAACCTCAGTCCAGTTCTGAGGGTGCCGCACACCAGACCACGCCACTTGCTCCTGCGCCTTCAAGTACCCCATGGAGTTTTGATAATATTGAAAGTGATGGCATACCAGCGGATGGCAGCGCCGAGGTCGGCAATAGCACTATTTCACACGCTGGAAGTGATGTCGGTATGACACCGGACGGCCCTTCGCAGCCCCCTGTCGAAGGCAAAGGCAAGGCTCGGGCTGCCACTGTCGAGGATGTGGACTAGTGGCGCTGGTTTTTTGTAACGAAATTTTGTGTGCAACAGATTAGCATAGCGAGGCGTCTTTCGGATTGAAGATTGCACAGCAGGTTTGACCGAGTGTGTATCACGGATTGGACAAGTGGAGACAGGCTCTTTAGCAGACGAGTGCTTGATATGTACGCATCAACCTGCGCCTTCGAACTATTGTCTTAGTAGCCTTCTATTGGCACGAATAGATTGCGGATTTCCCACACTTATTGACAGTGGCTGGATTAAGTCCTTTCATGATATGGAGATCATGTGCTAAGCCGATCAACAATGCTAAAACCCGTGCGCCATGCCTTCCAAAATTCCCCAAAGGACGTCATGACGTTAACCCGTACACCAAATGTGGCCCTTTCATTTGGTAATGGCCTGATCAGGCCCGACCAACCATGTAGTCCCGATTTTCCACCGTCACACTCTTAGTCTAATACAAGATATGTCAGTTTGCACCTTAAAAACGAAGGATGGTCCCGATCAGAGCAGACTCACCATGTGGTTGACCTTGTATACCCCGACTAGACGGGAAGCAAGCTCAAACTAGACAGAGAATTAGTGCTTGAGTAAGGGGTGTGGACGCAGAGAGATAGAGTAAGTACCATGTTGTTTCGTAAAGATATGACGATGAACTGTGCGTTCTTCGTTCGCTCCTTGATGTAGCTAGCCACGATTGAGACCTGAAGACTTGTCAGTAGCGGTCACGCATAGGAGAATTCCTCACCGCAGCAAATGTTTGTGAAAGCCACTCAGGATGTACAACTCACATTCCTGAAGTCCAAGGCAGCATCGATCTCGTCCATCACATACAGCGGCGTCGGCTTGTAGTGATGCAGTGCAAACACCAGCGCCAGACTGCTGAGCGTCTTTTCACCGCCGGACAAGTTGGCAATGTTCTTCCAACTCTTCTTGGGCGGCATCACGCTGAACAAGATGCCTTCGGCGAAAGGGTCCAAGCTGTCGACCAGCTCCAGCTCGGCATTTCCTCCGAGCGTTATCAGCTGGTACATTTCTTTCAAGCGGGCCGAAATGGCTGCGAAGCCTGTCATGAAGCCCTCGAGGCGAAGCCGGCGTAGGTCGTCGCGCCGGGCAGCTGCACTATCTCGGGACGAGATCGCCGTTGCGAGGTCGGCGCTGCGCGAAGCATGTTCTGCCACGCGCCGTCGGTAGTCGGCAAGGACAGATAGATCCACTTGGGAGGTGGAGGTGGACGCTTCGAGGGCAGCGATGCTGGTTTTGAGAGAGTCCTTGGACATGTCCAGGAGTTCGTCCCTGGAGTAGGTGGGGAGGACTTCGGGTTCGGCTTCGTCGCCAATGTCGCTGTCAACGTGCCCACGGTTAGCATAGATTCATGACCCAACTTGCGGATTTATGAAGTGGCAGCTACCTGATGTTCTGAAGGGAGAGTTTCTCTAGTTTGTCTTGCCAGTGGCGCAGACGTTTTTGATTATCCTGCAGAACTTTCTGGCTCTCCTCCAGTTTGTTTCGCATCTCTATCTCAACACCGCGCGTTTCATTGAGTTCAGCAGTCTTTGAGTCGAGTTCCGCTTTCAGAGCCTGCAGCTCTTCTTTCTTCGTCTCGAGAGCCTACGCAGCCGACGTTAGGCAAGTTGCTTGCATTGCTGAAATGATCACTTACCTCCTGTGCCTCTTCCGCCTGCCGTTTTGAGCCCGATGCATCTTTCGTCTGCGAAGTCATCTCCGTAGCGACGCGTTCCAAGTCCGCGCTGATACCCTCCAGCTCGCCCGCGGCATCCACCTGCGCTTTCTCGTGCTTTATCTTCTGCTTCTCAGCTTTGGCCATGGCGACCTCGGCGGTCGACATTTCATTGTTGAGAGTGTCGATCTGCTCTTTCAATCCATCCACTTTGGCCTTTTGACCACGCAGCTTGACACCACCAATTTCCATAATCTTATCTTGATGGGCTTTGATCTCCTCCTCGATGCCTACAGTCTCGGCATTGAGTCTCGAGAGCTCCTTCTCCAAGGTGGATATAGTTTTCTCCAGTGTCGCTTTGCGGCCCTTGTCGGACTTTGAAGGCTGTTGTTCGGTGCTGAGTTCTTGAATTCGACGTTGACAATCCGCTATGTTGCGGTCGTAGCTCTCCAGCTCCAATGCGATCTTCTGAGCCTTTGTGTCGAGCCGAGGTGTCTCTTCTTGAAGCTTCTTCAGCGACGACTCCAGCTCACGGAGCTGCTGTTGAATCTGTTCGAGAGCTTTCTCCAGCTCGTCGCGATCAACCTCTAGCTTCGCGACTTGCTCCTTGGTCACATCAGCCGCAATCTTGGAGGACATGCCGCCGCGGGCTACGCGAGTGCCGCCGCCGCTCATCGTGCCGGATTTGTCTATGAGCTGTCCATCGAGCGTGACCACCCTCCACCTCTTTGCGCCATACGCGATGCGATTTGCTTGCTCAAGGTCGCGGGCAACCAAGGTATTCTGTAAGACGCTGTAGAATGCCGGTCCAAACTTCTCATGCTTTGACTTGACCAGGTCAAACAGTCTGGGTACATTCTCGGGAGTCTCGATCGCCGAGAGATCGCGCTGAGCAAGCCGGTCAAGCAGGATGAAATTTGCGCGGCCGAGATTGTTCTTCCTCAGATAGTCGATACACTGTTGGCCGACCTCGACCGAATCGACCACGAGGTTATCCAACGACGGACACGCCGTCGAGATGGCCACGTCGTATTGCGAGTCGATCGCGCCGAGGTTTCCCAGGCGACCATGGAACCCATCAATGCGACCCGATTCCTTCAGTCGCATCAGCCCAGTAAGGACATTGCCCTGAGTCTGCGTGGCGGAAAGGCTGGACCGTGCCTCATCTGCCTTCTGTCTCGCTCCGGAGAGTTTGGAGCGGATGCCGGGCTCTTGCTTTGCGAGCTCCTCCATCTCCTTCGTCACCCGCTGAACGTCCTTCTCTACTTCCTTTTTCTGGACTTTGCACTCAGTCAGCTCCGAAGTCTTGCTCTTCTTGGCCTCCTCGAGCCCTTCGATCTTGGCTTTGACTTCGGTGACTGCGACCGCACCCGCATTGTCCTTTTCTCGCAGGATATCTAGCTCGCTCTGCGCAACTGCAATGGCAGCTTGCTTCTCGTTTATCTTCTCCTGCCATGGCTCCAGCTCCTTTTGTTTCGAGGCGATCTGGTCAGAAAGACCTTGAGTCTTGCCTTTCAAGCTGTCTCTGATAGCAGCAAGCTCCTTCTCCTCGACATGCATGGTCTTCTCCAACTCGCTGATTTGTGCCACATTTCGCTCAACGTCTGCCGTGCACTGCTTGATGGAGGTCTCCGCTTCGGAGCTCGCGAACTTGCTAGCTTGCAGTGACTTCTCGAGCTTCTTCTGCTTGCCGACCAAGAATTTCTTCTTCTCTTCAAACTTCACGGTCTCCCTGTCCATCTTGGCCAATTCCTTGAGGACACTTTGGGTTTGCTTTTCGATCGACTCGAACTCTTTCGCATTGGCCTTGTACTTTTTCTGTAGCTGCTTGATAACTTCTTCGCTTCCTTCATGGTTGCGCAGTTCCTCGTCAAGGTCTTTCTGTGTCCGCTCCACAGCCTCTCCGGTGACTTGTATACTATCGCTGCACTCTTGGGTGCAAATCTGATAAAGCGCGGCTTGCTTTCTGACCAACTCGTTCTCGTCTCGGATGAACGCTAAAGCCTTGTTCTTCTTATCCTCCAAGCCGTTCTTCTCCCGCTCCACGTGCTGCACCCTGTTACTTTTCTCCATGCACACTTCGTTGAGGGCTTCCGTCTCGGCGGCAGCCTCCTCGATAGGCGTCTTGTACTTGGACGTGCCGATGATGTCCTCGAGATACTCCAGCAGTCCATCGTCGTGCTCGCTCGCGGCTTTCGGCTTCATCTGCGCGATCGACTCGACCTCGCCCTGCAGGATCAAGAAACGCTTGTGGTCGAGATCGACCCCTCGGTCGCGCAAGAGTGTCGTCACCGTCGTGAAGTTGGACTCCCGCGCGTTAATGTAGTATTTGCTCGAGTTGTTCTTGAAGGCTTTGCGAGATATGACCAGGGTCGAGTCCGGCACGACCTCGTGGCCCCCGGCCGGCAAGTCGAGCACTTCTTGAAAGTGTACCTCCACCTCGCAGTGGTCGAGATTCGGATGACCCGCCGAGTTGTGGATCAGCGCCGAGATCTTGCCCTGTCGCATCTTGCTTGCCCGGAACCCGAACACGAAGAGAAGCGAGTCGATCACGTTAGACTTGCCAGACCCGTTCGGACCGACCACGGACGAGAATGACGCGTGGAACGGCCCGACCTCTTGTCTCCCGGCGTAGCTCTTGAAGTTTGTGAGCACCAGATACGTGATCACGATGCGCGTCTTGGGGCCCGACTGCTCCTGCACCATCGGCATCATCGACGGCCGTTTCCTGACCACAATGTCCATGGGCTTCATCAACGGCTTCTCCGGCGCCGCGAACCGTATCGGCAGCTTTGTGACATTGTCCTGTGCCTCGTCGGCCGGGGCCACCTCGTTCACCACAGCCTGTGTGATATCAGCCAGCGGCGTTCCCGCCGGATTCGGCTGTAGCGACGGCTCCGGGGACGTGGACGGCTTCGGAGTTGGAAGCAGCACAGGCATAGGCGGCACCGGTGGGGGCGACTCCAGTTCTGGGGCCGCGAGAGATGCTCTGCTTTGCCTGCCTCCGCTCCTGACACTCCTCCTTCTCTTCTGTGGCGACGTCTTCTTGGTAGGCGACGACGAGAGCACCGACTCTTCCTCCGCTGCCGTTGTCATTGTCGCCGTACTCTGCGCCGGGCTCAGCAGCACCGACGGCTCCACGGATTCTCTCGACTTGGTCACGCGCCGTTTCCGCGGTGTCGTGGGCACGTCGCCCGTCTTGCGACGCGACTGGTTGCGTGCGGTGCGCGACGGCGCCGGCGTGAACTCCTCCTCGTCGTCTTCATCGTCATCGGCGTTTTCCGGCGCGTGCTGGGCTGCCTCCTCGTCCTCGTCGGAGGAGTCAACGACTTGACGGCGTGAGGCTGCTGCGCGTCGCGAAGGGCGGGTCGGCGAGGCTGCTGACATGGTCTTGGGATGTAATCTTTGTGCCGTGTTGGCCTTCAATCGCTCTTAGAGTTGCATTATTGTTCCATCGATGATCGGATAACAGTAAACATTGCGTGATAGGTGAGTCTCCCTCGCCGTGGTGATCAATCAGTACGGCGCGCCGAACCCACGACTCGCGCAGGCGCGTGGCAGGGAAATGCGCAGCACTCACCGGCTTGACCTGGCAGCTACAGCAATGCATCTGGCGAATCACT